>C687J35021_10003029_pt1 | contig 11702 bp, 13 predicted proteins | sample RifCSPhighO2_12_FD_35021 | JGI IMG/M metagenome (IMG submission 35021)
CATATATTCCAAAATACGAGAATGATTTTCTGCACCCGGTAATTCCGTTATTCCGTATTCTTTTAAAGCAGTAATTAACATCTATTTAATTTCAGCTATATCTTTACGTAATTCCGTAAGTTGAAAATAAACCTTTTCCGCAAATTCCATTTGATCCTTGCGGATATCTTTAATATCTTCGGTATGTATCTTTTTGAGGTCAATAATATCTTCTTCATTGCGTTGCGTTTTCGTGCTTGTCGTAAAAGCAAATGCAGATATTATAACCGTATATACTATTATCGTGAGGACAACCCCTATCCATGCCGGGTGAAGTTTTGTGTTTTTATTTTCCACAAGTTAAAAGTTTGAATTAATATCATAAGTAAATCCTGTTATCCATACGTCCACCTCATCCATGCCGAGGGGGTAGGTGAGCATGTATGCTATAAAATTATTATCACATGGCAAATCAAATTCGTGTGCTGAATATATTTGGAACCCCATCCCAAGAGCATTTGTTCCAAACTTGACAATCGGGATAGTCGTTGGACTTCCACCTGGGCTTCCCGGGCCGAAATTAGGCTTGAAATAAACATAATTATACGGAGTTGCTGAGGTAACCAAAACCCCGCAGTGGAAATGTCCTAAAAAAGAAGAGTATGAAGGCAGCGTTGGAATAAAAGTAGCAAGGGGGATGGAAGCCCACGCCATATTCGTTCCTGTGGTTAAAATTTTACAATCTGAATCCTCAACATCATAAAATATTCTCCTTTGGGTATTCGAATACCCAATCGGTGTTTGATAAAATCTTCGTATTAAACCATTTAAGTCAACACTCACGTAACCAACCAACCTCCAAATATCTCCTATATCGCCAGATATTATCGGCGCAGCCGTCTGCGAAATGATCCCGCAAGTTGGAAGTATCCTGTTTGAATCAGCTACAATAAAAACTTGATGCATGTCGTTGGCGGGGAGTCCGCCGTAATCCCTTCCGTTTGCACCCGCAGACATTAAATCTAATGTCAAATAATCTGTCAGCTCGATGGTGTAATTATTTGTAGAATCCCTGCAAGCAGAGATAAGTCCATCCAAAGATGCCTGATAACCAATCTTAACATGTGTGCCATCCACCCATACAAGATCATATCCCACTAACATCCCCTTTGTCTGCGGCGCCATAATCCCCCGTCTTGAAAGTTCTATCTTCTTTTTTGAGACCGTGTCATAAACATCATGACTTTCAACATCTTCAAAAAAATTTAACTCAGGCTCGTAAAGAGCGCTATCTCTTACCAGGAAGTTGGCAGAAGATTGCCTGCTTTTATTGAAGACATTTCCTACTCTGTCAATAGGTTGCCCTAAACAAGTTCTTCGAGTGTCCGCAGGAATTACTCTAAAGTTATTTGCGTCCGTAACTTGAGTGACGACCATTTTCGCCTGCTCTGTTTCAAATTGATTATTGCTAACCAAATCTCCTTCGTCAAACACATGACCTTCGGAGTAAATATTAATACCCGAAGGTGTTGTACTTATTCCACCTACTTCCGTAGGACTGACACCTACGGCGTAGACGTGAGTCATTTCAATAAAGCCTTCAAAGAACCTCGACGTGCCGATCCTTGAACCGATGAAAACATTATTTGTTGTCGTTGTCAATGCGCCAGAGCGCCCAGAGGAGTTATCCAAAACACCGTCAATGTAAATGTAATAATTCGCCCCATCATAAACAGCCGTAACCGTGTGCCACTCCATAACAGGAACGGCAGCGACTCCGTTTAATGTTCGCCATGCGCCCGCTATGTGAACCTCAAAAATCATCTGCCCCGCTAAAGCACATCTTAATCTAAAAGAATTTGTCCTTCCGATAATTTGCTGATCTTTGTTGGAGTTCTTAAAGAACTTTGCCGTAACCGTAATCTCTGCAACTCCATTAACGGCAGGAAGGTCAGGGCAGGTAATAGTTGAAGTCACACCGTTGAAACTCCCACATGTCCCTATATCCGAAGGCATCGTGTCTACATCCGTCACGCTTGTGGCGTGAAGTCCGTTTTGTGAATAATCATAGGTAGAGGTTATCCCCGCCATTAAGGGGATTTTATCCTGCCATGACCACTGACCTGCTAATTTATTTTTCGGCGAATCCGGGTAATTCGTCAACTGCGGAGGTGTTATCTTTTGTACAGTCGCCGTCCTGCCCGGGCGAATAATCTTCGAGTCAACCTCCGTGATTTCTCTTAATTTTACAGGTATTAAATCTGTCCTCGTGAGCGGATGCGGCTTGAAAATATTTTTTCCAACAGGTGCATAATTGGCCGGAGAGATATCGGTCCATACTCTCGTGTAACTTACCAGCTCAATTATTGTTACCCTATATTCGCCGGTTCGGGTATTGTACTCCATCGAATCAATGGCAAATAATTCCGCCGATGGCTCCATTAAAGATTTGTAAAAATCAATATACCCCCCCGTGGTTGTAGCCGTAAGGATGGCGGCGATATCCTGTCTGTTTTGCGATAAATATTCTTTCGCAGGGCGAAAAAGAAAAATGTCTTTTGCATTGTATAAATCTACTGCCCCCCGTTCATGCCATTGCGAAGTGATGGAATAGGCGGGAGCTGCCAGCCGGAAAGAACCCGGACATATAGTCGCCGGGCCGTCGCCATGCCTTACCTCGAAAACTTCTTCAATTTCCCGTACATCATTAGTGTCTGAAAGCGAAAGGTGTTCGATTATAGTATTCTCCTGATTTCCCGTATCTGCGTAGACAATTTGGAAGTTTGTGATAATTAAATCCTCAAGATATAAAGTTGACAAATCGGAAAATGGAGGCGAAGACCCCGGAAACATAGATGAATTAACCGTAAGGTGCTGGGTAATGGGGCAGTAAAATTTGACGTCAAGGTCATTAACATCGTTGCTTGGAAAAACCGGACATTCAATATCAATATCCATTGGAATGAAAAGGTACCCTTTTGCCAGATCAGGAAGATAGACATCTATTGTTACATAAGAATCGCTAATGATCGACCACGATAAATTATTTTCGTCAACATTTCCCGTTAACCAAAATGATCCTAACTGCACGCTTAAAAATAATCTTAAATGGAACGCCTCATTGAAGCCTGCCATTATAGCAGTTTCTTGCGAGTTCGGCGTTAAATATGAAGAGAATGCCTGGGGCGTGCAATATTTATTAAAAATAAAAGACATCTTAATAATAAAGTTATCGCCAGTATCATGCGGCAAATTTGAAAGTGTTCCTAAAATGCCAATATTTTCAATCGGCCGCAGGTATGAGTTCGTATTAATAACCAAATCTGAAGGCAGTGCGGAGTCAGTTATCTGGCTGGCTGCCAAAACCTCCCGTGGTATCCTCGCCCCGGTGGCAGGAGTTTCTATCGGTTTTAAAAGCGCATTGTAATAAGTTTTCAAAAAAGTAATTACCCGCCCATATAACAGATTAATCGTTTGGGCAATAGGCAACTGCGCTAAATTCCTTGACAGGTAAACAGCTTCGGCATCTCCGCCGGTTAAGTTATCTGTCCAGTAATCCATCCCCGGCGCACCATTCTGGTTTGAAAAATGAGGATTGCGGATTAGGGAATTATTCGCAGACATCCTCTCAAAAAAATAAATATACTTATAAGTTAATTTATTTACTATTCTTTGAATCTCAAGAGTAGCATCCCTGTTATGTGTCAGCGCCCCCGGAAGATTCGTAATGTTTTTTCTTATAGTCTTAGTTCCCGAATCAGTCAGCGCCCCTGCGGTATTGTATTCCAAAAACCTCGGCGCAGTTTTCGCCATCTCCTTGACTCCTACCACCCACCACTTATTATCCTGAAGATAAACCCGGCAGCCTAAGGCTGTTACAATACTTTCTACCACATCGTAACAGAACATTCCCTTATCAGTTCCGTCGTCGTCTTGATAGATAAAAATTCTTTGATCTAAATATGTCTGATTTAAAAGCCCGTCTGTATTAGTTTTCGCAGGCATCGAATTTTCAAAGACATTAATGATCTCAACCAGATTTCTTTTATCTGAGGCAGCCCAGGTTGAATCAATCTTAGCGAAGCATTTCTGTAAGATTGAAAGCAGCGTATCAAAGCTCTCATAAACAACCCCCGCATTATCGTAGCGGACAAATTTTAAATCTGAAAGGCCGTCCGAGAATCTCAGTTTCGTTTTATATGGCGGCGCAGCATACGCCTCACTCATAGTCTGCGGCGGGAACGTACCCGACCAAATTACACTCTCTGTCCTCTTTAGAGTCATATAATAATTTCCTAATGAGGCCGTAAAAAATTCACCATATTGGAAATCTGATTCCGAAATTAAGGTAAGTTCACATTCCGAAGATTTCATCCTATCAAAAAGATGTCCATTTCCATTCCATCTTATCCTCGCAATATCATGGTCGCTCTTAAAAGCAGTCGCCGCTCCAACAAATCCATCCTGGTAAATCTCTGCAATGAATGTTTGCCCTAAATAATCACTGTACGCAAGATTATATTTCAGCGCCATTATTTCATGAAATTCTTTCGGCTATTATATTTATTGAAAGCCACGTAAATATCTTCACCTTTGAGTTTGATTTCTGGAATAAATACAAGCGTTTCAGTTTGAGCTTTTGGCATGAAGTTCTTTAATTTTTCCAGAGGTGCAATTATTTCCGGATTTCTGGGAGTTGAACGTTCCCCTACCATTGCCATCGTAGGTTGTGTAGCTATCCCTCCTTTGGCCATTGCAGGAATAGGAGTTGAGGCAATGTTAGCAATTTGCACTCCACCCATCGCAGCAATCAAAACTGCCAACGCAATTCCCACCCACGGAGGAGGGGTTCCTATTGCACCAGCAACACCCTTTGCAGTGTTAACAATGGCGCTCATCAACGCCATTGCCTTCTCTCTTTGCGCCTGTTTGCGCATCAATATCTTACGCTTAGCGTCAACATCGGCTTCTGATTTTTTTATATAAGCATCCTTTTGGGCTTGAAGATTTTTTATGTATGTAGTTTTTCTTTCCTCGGACATTTTTGAGTTTTCAATTCTGGCAATTTGCTCATCATACCTGGCTACCTGCGCATCCCTTCTGGCTACCTCTTCTGTTTCAAATTGCCGTAACATTGCGGCAGTCTTGTCAATGCCCGAACCCCAGACGTCAAAAAACCCCTGGATGGCGGGAGTAACTTTATCCATTACTTCACCAAGGTCTGTAAAAAACTTTTCCAGAGATGCCCGAAAATTTGAAGAAATATTATTTTTCATAGCTGCATCCAAATCTTCCTGTGCTTGTCTGGCTTTTTCTAAAGCATCCTTGTATTCCTTTAGCGTGTCGTTATTAATCTTTCCGGCAAGGGCTTGCTCATTTAAAGACTTTTCGAGGGTTTGAATTTTAATATTCAAATCTTCAACTTCACTCTTTGCGGTTGAAGATATTAGTGAATAACTTCCTGTGAGTTGATTAACCCATTTTACACTATCTCCGAGTTTTGAAAATCCAGTTTTTAATTCCCCCAACTTACCCCCGAAATTCATCAACGGCTTTACTTTAAAAGCATTTTCGATTTGATATTCAACTATGGCGATCTCGTTTGATATTTTCTCGAATTCTCCAGTAGCGCCCTGAGGAAGTTTTTCCAACTCCCCATGAAGTTCTTTTAACTTTAAGCGTAAACTTTCAAGGTTAACGACCATTGTATTTATAGCACCACCCCCCGCCCCCGCATCTGTTTCCTTAAAACTTCCTATCAGAAGGTCATAAAAATCAGCAACTTTTTTTGTTGACTTCGCAAGTATTTTATTAGCGCTAACAATCGAAAGCGCATTATTTACAACATCCTCACTGCTTAGATTCCAACTTTCTGCAAATTTCATCACTGCATCTAATGATTCACCGGCTATTGAAGTGGCAAAAGATTCTCCGGCTTGAAATGCGGTAATATCCCATTCATTAATGCCTCGTATCAAGTCATTAAATAAAGGTAAAATTACAGAAGCCATTTTGCCGCTGCTTTTAATCATGCGCTCATTTGCTTTCTTTATATTGTCAAAAGCAATTTGATTAGCTACTGCAAGCTCCTCCTGTTTTGATTTTAAGGCAATGGACTGAATAAGTTTTTTATTTGCAAAATCTTGAGACGCAGAAATTTCATCAAGACTCATTTTTTCCGTTAATAACTTGGGAAGATAAGCCCCATAAACTTCATTTATTTTTGCAATAGCTGCACGCCTTTCATTTAAAGACGAATTATTGTTTTTTAAAACACCAAAAAGAGTGTTGAGATTTGTTTGTTCGGAAGCCAAAGATTTAGTAAACCCCGAATGTTCATCTTTAACTTCTAAAAGCATTTTCTTTTCATCTCTTAAAATTTTAATAAAATAAATTATTCCGGCTACAACGGCAGCAATCCCCACCGCTATTGCCGTGTAGGGATTTGCCAGCATGGATGCTGTCAAACTCAATACCGCTTTTTGTGCTGCCACAAAGGCCAGACTCAACTTCCCCACAACCAAAACAAGCGTGGAAATTCCGATAGCCACCGCCCCCGAAATTACGATAGTTTTCTTTTGACCTTCAGTTAAAGACTGCATCCACCCTACGAGGCTTTTTAACTTATTAATAAAAGGGGAAAGACCTTCAGCTATTATCTTCCCAAACTCTTCGGATAAGTCCTCAGTAATATTCTTTAATTGCGTTAATCTTCCTAAAGAGGTATCTGCTTCCGCCTGAACGGTTGAAAACATTTTAGCCAGCTCTTCATGTGCTTTCGCTACTTTCTCCGCCGGGTCTTTGACAGCTTTTAGCGCAGGAATGTACCTCCCCAGCATCCCGATAGAACCTTTACTTAATGCAGAGGTAAGTTTAACGGCCAACTCTTCATCAATCCCCAGCGCTTTACTCATACCTAATGCCTCTTTCACGACACCTTTAGCAGCGTCACCGCTTACCCCATAAGAGTTTGCAAGTTGCAACATCCTCACAACTGTCTGATCAGCAACCGTTGAGGTATTTTGAATTTCCTTAGCAAATGCCTTATAGCTCGGAAGAATACTCGCCACGTCCCCCCCCTGACTGCGGATGGCAGCCGCTAATTTAGATAGCGCCTGCTCCTCATCGCCAAATGCTTTAACGGAAAGTCCGGCCATCAAAAGGAGTGGAGCTGTAATCTTTAAAGACATCTCCTTTCCTACGCTCTCCATTGACTTGCCAAACTTAGTGAAAGACCGCTGTTGGGCGTAAAGAGATTTGGAAAATTTCTCTACCTCAACGGAACTCTCCTGGAGCGCCTTCTTGAATTGCTCCGACTTCATTCCTAACACCACAAATAAACTGCCTACTGCCTTAGCCATTTAATATGTTTTTTTCTTTATACTTTTTAGCCACATCGCCGATCCTTTCCCTCATCTTTTCTACATATTCTTTTCTTTCCTCCTCTGACAGATATGAACTCTTTTCACCTGGTAAAGGAAAATAAAAATCCGGCTGCCTTAATCCCTTTCCTTTGGAACGGTTCACCGCTAAAGTTACGTAACCACTCCACCGGATTACCCTCCAGTAATTCAAATCCCTTTGCTGTCTTTGCTCCTGTCGCCATAAGTAACCCCTGAGCAACTTTCTAAAGTCCCCGAAATTCATTTGATCCCAGAACTCCCAGGGCTTCAGCTCAAGCGCACCGAGGGCGATCTTCTCTGTTTCCTTCCAACACCACCCACCTTCCCCTTTTGCTCCGATTCATCCAGAGCGTCACTTAATCCATAAGCGTCAAATAGCATCTTTAAACAGATACCGCCTATTTCCAACATCCGACCTTGCGGAATTAAATCCAGAACCTCGTCAGGCGTTAAATTTCCTCTGTCTTCCAAAGAATAGTAAATTAATTTGGAGACAATGGTTATGGAAAGCATTGAAGACAAAGCCCGGATATTAATGTCTTCCAGGCGCATCCCCGCTTCCATGTTTAAAATATCGAAAATGGTTTTTGGTTTTTCTTCGCTGCCAAAACCAATCTCCATATCACGGAGAGCCCTGTTTGTAAGTTTCAGATTCCTTTCCCTGTCAAGGGTTACTTTAAAAGTTTTCATATATAAAGCGGTTTAATTTCATCATGTGACAATGGCAACCGTGATTGCACCCGTGACCTTAAAAGTTCCAGAAAAAGTCATTGAACTTTCCAGTCCTGCCTCCATACTCAAAGAAGTCAGGTAGCCACTCATCGAGTAACGAGGATCACCGGCCACCTCCGTTGAAAATGTAAGAGATTGAACCGTTCTCGCATTCAAAATCACCGACAACTCCTCGTAGGTGTTGGCAACACTCCATGCGACCAAACCCTCAAAAGAAATTTCATGTGAAATCAAACCCTCCAGAACTTCCTCAACCCCGGAAGAGCTTTTTGTTGTTGCGTCCCTGGTTTCCATACTTTGCGAAAACGAGTGACTGGTTGTCGAACCTATGACAACACCTCCGTTTGAGAGAGTCATCAGAGTTCCATTTACAATGCCTGTTGTAGCCATATTAAATAATTTTAAATCCTAATAATCGAGCGGATTTAAATTTGTTGCAATCTTTTTGCAACTGCTTCTTTTACCAATTTTCTCTTATCCCTTGCAAGCCCGTCTAAGACAGACTTGTTCGAGCATGAGGAAACCCATTTTATTAAATCTTCGGTGCCGAAGGGAATGTCTTGATCCTTGTCCTGGTCAATCCCTGCTTTAAGGGCGTGAATATCCCGCATGGAATCAAAACCTGCTTCAATAGCAATTCCCTGATAGATCAAGTCTTTCCCCAGTTGCCGGATGACTTCCAGAAAAGAACCCTTTTCATGCGTGAATCCGTTTATTGTTGCCTTCCTTAAAAATTTGATTTTCATATCAATTAAATTTTAACCATGAAATTATACGTTAAAATAATATGGAAAATTCCTTTTTGNGTTACCTCTGAATAGTCATCNCTGTATCCGATTTTTTGGCAACCTACTATTGTAGTTGATTCCGCTGTTCCTGTAACTCTTTCTATCGCCGCATTTACAGCGGTTGCCTAATGTTTGCAAGGTGTCAAAGACCTCTCCGAAAAGGTCAACGTCAACGGTTACAATATCCAAAGTGCTATTTCCGTCTTTGGTATCCTGAGGATCAGCGGAAATAGTCTGATAAGTGATAGCAGGCAAGTCATCCCCTTCGTTAATGATGTTAGGTGATATTCTCGTGCCGGCTATTGTAGTAACAGCAGCGGCATTTGAGAGCTTGCTATATATCCATTTGTGAATATTCATCCGGAATATTTTTCTGCTGTTTTTTTAATTGCAACGATAGCATCCCTTTCCATTTGCCCAATCCATGAAGCTGTTCCTGCGGTGATTAAATTTCTGAAAAAAGGTTTTTTCACAAGCCCCATCCCCTTCGCTGTCATAGCCTGCGCTTCCGGTGATCTTTCCTTTTGACCTTTTTTAAACGGTTCAATTCGTTGCCCCATCGTGCCAAACTCAAGCCAGTGCGACCAATCTCTCCATCCACCCCGGCCACCTTCAAAACCTATAACAGAGTAAGCATTGCCTGTCCGAGTACCCTTCCGCTTTACAGAGATTACGTGCTTTGCGAGTTCGGATGAATCAAAAACCGATTCCTTCCACCGTTTCGTTTTCTTTCTTTTGAATTTAATAGCCGGAACGCTTAATCTTATATCCCTTTTTATATTCATGGTTACCTTTCGTATTGTAGCCGTTTCAATTTCACGGATACCCTTCGATTCCAAATTCTTAAACGCCCGCTGGAGTTCACCCTTGCCTTGTAAAAACTTCATGTTACCGCTATTAATTTCCCGAAAATTTCAATACCTCTCATTCTTTTCATTTCCTTCACCGAGTAAATCGAATAATATTCACCATTCAAAATAAAGCGCATTGTTTTTGTGATATTCGTTCTATATCTCATGTTTAATTTTACGTCTGCAACCTCTGTCAACTGCGAGGTCTCATATTTTTCAATCCCCGCCAGACGTGTAACCTCACACCAATCGCTTAATAGAGTCACCCATGTGGAAGACTTAAACCCACTTAATTGCGTAGTCTTCGTCGGGGTCTCAAATATTACCCATTCATCAAGTCTGCCGGCACGCAAAATCTTTCAATTTCTTTGTTATCAATCACCTCCCCGGGGAGGTCTTCGTACTTCCAGATATTTTCTCCATTTTTTAAATCCAGAACTGCCAGCTTATCTTCAATTACGAAATTTTTAGCTCCGGCAAAAATCAGGTTTTGATTCGAGTTGTGATCTAAAGCGTTATTCCGGTCCTCATCCCATAAAATAATTTCGGTGTCGCTTAGTATCTCAATAAGGGGGCGCATACCATTGATCTCATCCAGACGAAGCCAGTATTCCTTTCCTTTTTGATATGAAAAAATATTACCAGAGCAACTTTCCGTAAATTTCACCTTCACACGGCTTGAGGCACGTCTCAAAATTCTTTTGGAGATTATCCTTCCAGCCCCGATTATAGTTTGTGAATAATTCACCACCTTAGATTCCTTTCCGTTGTAAAAAATACATTTATCCACGCCCATTACATCTATCCCCGCTTCCATATATTCTTTGTAGAGTCCAGGAATGCCATCGTACAAATTATCACTTCCTGTTGTCATCATGTAATCGAAGTCAAGTGACATTATTTCTTTCAATCCTGAATTTAATTTCATCCCCAACGGTAAATTAGTTGCCAACTTAAACAGATACCCTCTTTCTTTGCACATCTTAACAGACCACTCCTCTGAAACCACGCAAAATATTTGCCCTAAAGATTCAAGTCTCGAAAGACAGTATCTCGTAATCTTTTCCCTTCCCCACACCGGACAATAAATTATCATACAAATTCTCTCATTGATTCAATTTCTAAAAGGCGCTCAATCCCGGCAGGCACAGGTATTTCCGAAGCCGTTCCAAATCCTACCGTTGCCAGTTCTCTGTTGTCAAAATAATGACATACCAAAAGAAGTATAGTAGTACGAATAGTTTCAGGCACGTTTGTAATTGCCGTTCCAAATCCGGCTACATACCTGATCTGAACGCCGTCGAGAATATCATCCTTCACATCCGGGTAAGAGATTCCCGGATTCACCCAAATCATTCCCGGCTCTCCCTTGGTGTAAACCTGATAATTTCCAGACCCCCAAGTTTGCGTAACCCCATTTACGTCAACGTATTTAATAGACGTAACGGAAACCAACGGAGGGAAAGGCACGACCAGCTTTTCAGAGTTAGAAGGGAAATCCGGAAGTGTCCACTCCAACGTGGCATTGATAAATTGCCGATTCGTCAACTGCTGACACTTCCTTGTAGCCATCTCGATTAAGTTGGTAAGCAAGGTATCTTCTGAAGTAATTCCAGTCCTTTCCCTTACCCACAGCCTCACCTCTGCAAGTGACACCGGATCAATAGTCGCCGGCGTGATGACAATTACATCTGTCATTTTTTCACTTCTTTTGCAATCCCCGCTTTCACCAATGATTTGGCTTCTTTTAAAGTCAAATTCTCCGGTGCGGAGACAACTCTCCCCTTCATCCAATTCCGGTTAACACCTACGATTTGCTCCTGAATTTCGATAGTCATATTATGAGTTTTTAAGTTTCAAATATACCCCTCCATTCCCAACTGCCCGCTCATTTACAGCCAGTCCTTTTGGGGTATCTCTTTACGATGCTGCACTGGTCATTATCTTCA
>C687J35021_10003030_pt1 | contig 11695 bp, 14 predicted proteins | sample RifCSPhighO2_12_FD_35021 | JGI IMG/M metagenome (IMG submission 35021)
AAGCCCGCCGGTCTTTTGTGCAAGTTGATCTATAAGTGTGTCGTCTAATTTAACATACTCATTAGAATAATGATGAAGAATATCTTTTCTTGCTTGTAAATCTGGGAAATCTACCAATATAAAGTTTTTAAAGTAAATTTTTATTTGCTCATGTATGAATCCTGTGTCTGTTGCTGTTGCTATAACTAGTAAATTTTTATTGTTACAATTTTTTTTTAAAAACTCGCAAAAAGAATTACGAAGTATAGGGCTATGTGGCATATATATATAATCAATATCATCTACCATCAAAATTGCTTTTTTATGATGAAGGCAAGTGTAAGATTCTATCTTCCTAAATAAATCATCTAAGTCTTCAAGCCCTATACCTGCTTTAATTTTGAATAATTTTGCATTACATTCATCGGCAAGCTTTTCTACAATTGTAGTTTTGCCATTTCCGGTTTTACCATGCAATACAAAGAAATTTTCATACTCATCTAACTCACCCACTAAATCTGGATGCAAAAACTTAGATCTAAGTTCACATATTTTAGAATTATGTTCACCAATTAATCCTTGAATACGACATTTTTTTATTGCTTCGTGAAAAGCTGCAGTTCTATCTTCTGTTGAAGAATTAGATAATAGAGATGACGCTATAATTAGTGAAAGTATAAAAATATTTTTGTGCATTTCAGCCTCAGTAAATTGAATAGATTTGATAATTTTAATATATCTTCTAAGAAAGAAATGTCACTATTCTCAGTGCCGTCATAGTCATCATCGCCACTTAAATACTAGTAATCGTATCACAAATCTGTTACTATTATAAAAACTACATAAAGAGTAGGACTAAATGAAAAATAAAGAATTTATAATCTACGAAGGCGAAGAATATACCATTGAATGGTATTATACTCGGACAGAAAAAAGTGATGCTTTTGAATATTTTAGCGATTTGGCAAAAGTGCAACAGGATAAGTTGCTTTATCTTATCCGACGAATGGCGGATACAGGAGTAATAACCAACAAAGAGAAATTTAATTATGAAGGCGATCACATTTTTGCATTTAAGCCATCACCCGATCGATTTTTATGTTTTTTCTTTGAAGGGTCAAAGATTATTGTCACTAACGCCTTTAAAAAGCAAACACAAAAGTTACCTCCTCGAGAAAAGGAGCGTGCTGTAAAAGCAAAGATTGACTATACAAAAAGATATAAAGAAGGAACTTACTATGAGTAAATTAAAAAACAAAAAAATAAAATCTACCTATGACAGAATTATGGAAGAAAAAACGCCAGCTCAAAGAAAAAAGTTTGAAGAAGGCTATCGTGACTTCCTACTATCAGAAATGATTCTTGCAGCGATGGAAGAAGATGATGTCTCAGTAAGAAAATTAGCAAAACTCGCAGGCGTGTCGCCAACAATTGTGCAAGATATGAAATCAGGAACAAAGACAAGCTTTAATACCAAAAGCCTATTTAAAGTATTACAAAGCCTCGGCTACAATGTACTTCTTGAGCGTAATGGTACTACAACTTCATTGGAGCTTACCTCACACAATAAGAAGTAGCAGACCGTGAAGATCGTGTAGCGCACCTGCAAAATCTATTGTTTGATTCCGGTTACTTTTAGAAGATAATCATAACCATTAATCTTTTTCAAAAATTCTTTTTTGGGGCCATTAAGAATCCATTCTTGAAGTATTTTAGCTTCGTTCTTTTTGCCTTTTTTCAAGATTTCGTAAAATTGTTGCAATCCAGTAATTACATTCCATTGTAAATCTCTTCCTAAGGCAAAATTAGAATGTTGAACTAAAAATGCATCTTGTGGGCGCGCTTTATTAGGTTGTTCTAAATTGAATAATTTTAGCTGTTTATTCATTAATGTTTTTTTATTGCCATTATCATTTATATATAAGGATGCTTTTATGTTCCACAAATTAGCCTCTACAATTAATAATGCAAAGTTTTTTATCATCTGTTCATCAATTGTGTTGTTTTTTATATATTTTTCTAATGGTTGTCCAAGTTCTTTGTAATCGATTATAGGTTCAAAAACAATGGTATTTGAGTCTTCAATATTATCAGTGCCATCAATTGTGTAGATAAATAGGTCTGGCAATGCAACATCAGTTATATTATTTTTTTCTAAAGCTTCTTTCAGAACAAGATAACCAGCAACTCTGCTAGCAGTCTGATAAGTTTTAGTTGTAGATTTAATTGACGATATTTTTTCTACAGATAATTGTCCTCGGCCGTAGGCATAGAATCCATCGTCGCCCCAATTTCCTCTTACAATATTCCAGAGTCTGTTTTCAAATGAACTTATTTTGAAGATTAATTTTAGATCATCTACTGAAAATAGATAATTTGTTCTGCCAATTTTTGTTTTTAATTCATGCTCAATTAATCTATTATTTAAAATATCAAGCGTTCCAGTTTGATTCCAATCTTTAGGGTTTTTTAGTAATCTTTCTACATTAAATTTGTGCTTGTTTTTGCTTATCCAGCTTTTTATTTGTAATTTTTTTTCTCTAGATAATTTTGGTGCAAATTTATATAAATTCTTTGGAGCCAATTTTTCATTTTTATATGAATAGTAGCTTTCAATATCAGCTATTTTTGAAATATATTCTGCATTTATCTGAAATATTAAAATTAAAGATATAATTTTTGTTTTAATCGCTTTCTTCAAGTTAAACCCTTTAAATAAAGCACAAATGTGCTATAATTTTTTTAATATTAACAATTTTTAGAGGTCATTATGAATAAACCACTCTTACTTTCTATAATATTTTTACAAATTACGCAATTCAATACATTTGCAGGAGATTATTACCGCAGACAAGCTGAAGCTGAGGTTGCAAGAGAAGAAGCTATAAGAAGAGAAGCGCAGATTCAAGCTCGAAAAGAAGAGTTGATTAAAAAAGATGCAGAAACAATAGTAGCACTTTTGGTAGCAACTGGTCGTGGTATAAGAGGTTGCGCAAGAGTAGTTTGGCGACCATCTAAAATTGGTGAAGGCTGGCAAAATGATGACGGTGAAATTATCTTTGGCACAATTGTTGATGGCGTTATTCTTGCATCAGTTGTAGCTGCAAGTATTTCTTTAATTGTAAATAGCAATGGAAATGCAGCGCAGCGATAATTAAAAACTGTATAAAATACCAAATTGTAGTGCGAGTGAATTGCTAGTAAAGTAGCATAATTTTGGATCTTTCAAAATTTGACTATCTTGATTTGTTAAAGTGATTGACGCCTTTCCAGCATTTTTTGCATAACTCCATTCACCCGCTACATATAATCTTATATGTTCTTTTAATTGATATCGAAACTCAGTTATTATAGAGTTTCTAAAAAATATAAAAGTTTCGGTACCTGAATCGTCACCTTCAAAACTATCTCTTGTAGAAATTATTGTTATTCGATCTGGAAAAACATAATCAAATAATGTTAATTCTAATTTTGAATTAATATCGTAATAAAATAGTAACCCTCCAGCAAAGCCTTTCCATGTAGTTGTGCTAGTGCTTGTATCACCAGATAAATCTGCTTTTATTGTCTGTTTTTTTAATGCATAGCCAAGATCTAAGGTTATCATTAATTCTTTGCCAAAAAATTCTGTGACTTTTAAGAAAATTTTGTTTGCTACTAAAAGAGATTTAGAAATTATTTCGGGATTAAAAGTATGAAATTCTATTGTTGAAACTTTTTCACCGTTTCTAGAATCAAAAACATTTAGATATCCAAAACCAGTTCTTAATGAAGCATACCCAAAATCTACATATGGAGCGATATATCTATTAAAATGAAAATAGGCATCTAAAGAAAGAGTTGGACCGGTAGCATGCTTAATGCGAAAATGCGTATTTCTAATTAATGTGGTATCAGCTAAAACTGTTGCATGTTCAAGAGAATTTTCTGTTTCCAATCCTGGACCTACAGAAAAAGATACATAATTATGTTTTAAATAATCATTCTCTTTTAGATAATAATGCGTCTTAGAAGTTGCTGATAAAATTGTGTAATAAAATATAAAAAATTTTAGCTTTTTCATTACTTCTCATTTTGATCTTCAGTATAAAATTTTTCTGAAAATGATCAAAATAAGAAGTTTTGTCTTCAGCTACAGCAAGTTGAACAGCCGCAACTGCATCCACTGGCTACGCAGTTATTGCAGCCACATGAATTGCACCCACAGCAGCTTCCAGGTATTATTACAGCAGAAAATGGTAATCCATTGCTTGGTGAAGGCCCAACGCCTACTATGGGACCATTACAAGAGCCACCAAGGCCAAAACTGATAGGCCCAAGTTGAACGCCTAAGGCACCATCAGAATAACTTTTCCCTGCAAATAATAGAGTCAGAATCAAAATTGTTACTTTTTTCATGGTTATTCTCCATTTAAAAATTATTTTACCCTTCTATAATTGCAAAAAGGGCCTAGTAAAAGCAAGAGTTTTGTTTTAACTAGTTGATTTTCTTGCTATTTGTAATAATATTATAGGTATAAATTCGATGGAGGAAATTATGAAAAAACCATTTATTTTAGCTGTTTTAACCTGTCTTTCTTCTTATGCAACCAGACAAAGTGAAATCGCAAGGCAAAAATCTCTCTGTAGTGCTGAAAAAATAATCAGGCTAGTCGGTAAATTGGAGAAAAGAATTGGCCATAATCTGGAAGTTTTACTGGCGATGCCGCAAAAGGGCAGTTCTGTTTATGATAAACTTTCTGAAATATGGGAAATTCTTAAGCGTCCCATACCATCATGTGTAGTTTTGCAACAATTACAATTTTTAAAAAGATCTTCTTATATTGTAAAAGCAGACTCATGCGTTGTTTGTGGTGAGCCTTCGGTTACTACATGTAAAGAGTGTGACAGTGTAGCTTACTGTTCAAGATCGCACCAGGAATTGGATAAATTGCGTCACGAACCAATCGCTACTAAAGATTTAAGTGCTCTTAAGGGTGAATGTGTTAAATTGAGAAGGCTTAAATTTATTACTGCCACTCACCAATTTAATCGCGTCAGGAAGCCGCTACCTATTGAATTAGTAGATGGCGATTTGATATCAACAGCCCCTAAGTCTGTTGATAAGCCAGATAAGCAACGTTATATTCGCAAAGACGCTTCAGCTATTTTAGGTAAAAGATCTAGAAAAAGAGATTAGTTTTTTTAGCATTTCATGTTAAAATTAATGCTGTCATGCTTCGACTCACCTAGCGGTTCGCTCAAGCATGACCGAAATCAAAATTAAATATCATGATAGATAAAAAACAAATTTTATATATTCCTAAAAGTCTTTTAGCAGATACAGGTTTGGCTGCATCATTTGTGGCTAAATTCTGTCTATTTTTTGCGTTAACTCTATTTTTTACAATAGCAATAGGCAAATTACTTAAATATATTTTTAAAATTCCTGTTATCGCAGGGCAAATTATTGCCGGAATAATTTTAGGTCCATCAATTTTGAATATTGCCGGCTGGAATATATTTTCTGATAATTTAATTTTATCAACAAACTATTACGATTTAGCAATTGCATCATCAGATATTTTTGTATATGTAATTTTGTTAATTTCAGCAGGATTTACAGTTTCTTATTTATTGTGGCTTGCTGGTTATGAAACTGATATTTCAGAAATGATAAAGGTTGGTCCTGCTGCTAGTTTAGCAGGCTTTTTGGGCGCAATTGTTCCAATATTTTTAGTAGCTTTAACAATTTTATTTTGTATCGGAAAATGTTCTTTAGCTGCGGCTATTGGCGTTGGATTAATATTTTCTGCAACAAGCGTTTCCATTCCGGTTGCAATGTTAGTATCACAAAAAAAAATGCATCTTAGATCTTCTAAGGCAACTTTAGGTGCTGCAATTATAGATGATATTTTAGCAGTAATCTTTTTATCTGTTTTTATTATTTTGATGCAATCAGGTGTTTTTGGTGTTTGTGATATTGTAGAAAATAGCCTTCATGCATCTTCAATTACTTTAGCAATCGCAAAGATTATATTTTCATTTGCAATGTTTATAGTAGTTGGTCTATTTGTAACTCCAATTTTAATGCGTTGGCTAAACTATAATAAATTTGTAACGTTAATCGCACCAGTAGCATTTTGCTTCATGTTGTTTTATTTTTCATTTTCAGAATTAATTGGCGGATTAGCTGGAATTACAGGCGCATATTTTGCAGGGCTTTTTCAAAAAAGAGTTGATGAACATCATCAGAGTGAAACTCTATTATCACCATTTATTACATCAATTTTTGTGCCAATATTTTTGGCTTCTGTTGGATTACAAGTTGATGTTACGGTATTAACATTTAATGAATGGTTAATTGCATTATTGTTATTGGTCGTTGCAATTATCTCCAAAATATTTAGTGTCTATCTATCAACATTTATCAGTAATCTGTTTTTTGAAACAAAAAAATGGTCAACTTTTGAAAGTTATATTTTTGGTGCTTCAATGGTTGCCAGAGGTGAAGTTGGCCTAGTGGTAGCTACTCTATTAAGAAGTATCGACGTAATAAATTATCCAATTTATATAATTTCTGTTGTGGTAATTATTTTGACCACTATCGCAACCCCTATAATGTTGGCTATCGGCTTTAATATGAAAAAAGGGGATTAGGCTTTACATTAAGCCATTTTTGGGGGATAATTAGTATAAAATATGTTATTTAATCGGAGTTTTTTCATGAAAAAAGGCATTCACCCTGAAGTTTTTGATGTTTTAGTAAGCTGTACATGTGGAAACAGCTTTGAAACTATATCTACAGAGCCATCTATAAGAACTACCTTGTGTTCTAATTGCCACCCATTTTATACTGGTGCGCAAAAGTTTGTGGACACTGCTGGTAGAATAGAAAAATTTGAAAAGAAATTTGGCAAAAAAAAGTCTAAATAATGCCTAATAATTTTGAAGCTCTTAGAATCAGATTCCAAGAGCTTAATGATAAATTATTATCTCAAGATTTGGGGTCTGAAAGAAAATCTCTTCAAAAAGAGCATTCTTATTTGTCTTCTATTATTTCAAAATATGATGAAATTCTTTCTGTAGGCAAAAAAATTGAAGATTCAAAAATTGAACTTCAAAAAGCATCTGACGAAGAATTTAAGTTGATGTTTCAAGAAGAGATTCAACAATTAGAAGATCAGAAGAAACAGTTAGAACGTGAATTAGAAGACGTGCTTTTTCCGCCAGATGAATTAGATTCATCTTCAGCATATATTGAAATACGTGCCGGTGCCGGTGGTCAAGAGGCAGCTCTTTTTGCATCAGATCTTTTGCGTATGTATACAAACTATGCATTAAAAAGAGGATGGAATGCTGAAATTGCTTCAGCAAGTCAGACAGATCTTAAAGGTTTCAAAGAAGTTGTTATTTATGTTAAAGGCAAGAATGCGTATGCCGCATTTAAATATGAATCTGGTGTTCATAGGGTGCAACGTGTTCCTGATACTGAAGCATCTGGAAGGGTGCACACTTCTACAGTAACTGTTGCGGTGTTTCCTGAAGTTTCTGAAGAATCTGATATTGAAATTGCGTCCGATGATTTAAGAATTGATGTATTTAGAGCGAGTGGTGCTGGCGGTCAGCATGTTAATACAACTGATTCGGCTGTACGAATTACACATATTCCAACTGGTGTTGTTGTTTCGTGTCAGGATGAACGTTCTCAGCATAAGAATAAAGCAAAGGCTTTAAAAATTTTGAAATCTAGAATTATTGCAGAGCAACGCAGAAAGCAGGAAGAAGAAGAAGCAAAAAATAGAAAAGAGCAGGTTGGTCGTGGCATGCGTGCAGAAAAAGCGCGAACTTATAATTATCCACAAAATAGAGTAACTGATCATTCTGCTGGAGTAACTTTTAATAACTTAGAATATATTATTGAAGGTGATATGGATAAGCTAATTGAAGCGCTTCATGAAACAGAAAAAGAAGAGCGCAGGAAACATAATCCTAAATTTAGTGTGACTTAATAATTCATTTATATTGTCATCCTGAATTTATTTCAGGATCTATTTTATTTGATATGGATCCCGGATCGATGTCCGGGATGACATGTGGGCATTGTCTGGTTATGATGTTCTTTTGGCACTTTCAGATTTTGTAAAAAATTTTAAAAAAGGGTAACATCGTGTTTTTGATCGACTATCTGGTAGAGTATAATAGGTACATGAGTTTGTTGGGCATCGCGGTTATTTTAGCGATAGCTTTTTTATTCTCTAATAACAAAAGAAAAATAAATATACGAACAATATTCAGTTCACTTTTAATTTTATTTTCTCTAGGTTTTTTAACTTTACGTTTCTCCGGAGGTCAAAAAGTTCTTGGCTCAATTTCATCTGCCATTGCAAAATTATATCTATTAGCTGATGATGGTGCCCGTTTTATATTTGGTAATTTGGTTGATATTAATGCTAATTGGGGTTTTATTTTTGGCATTAAGGTTTTGCCCATAATTATTTTTTTCGGCGCTCTAACTTCAATTTTGTTCTATTTAGGAATTATTCAAAAATTTGTTTTGTTTATTGGTTTTGCATTGAGACCTTTATTAGGAACTTCAGGTTCTGAGACCTTGTGTGCTGTAGCAAATAGTTTTTTAGGACAGACTGAAGCGCCATTATTGGTTAGAAATTACCTTTCTGGGATGACAAGATCAGAATTATTTGTGGTTATGGTTAGCGGCATGGCAACAATTAGCGGATCAATTTTGGCTGTATTTGCTGCAATGGGAGTTCCTGCAAAGTTTATGTTATCAGCTAGCGTTATGGCTATTCCTGCATCAATTTTAATTGCTAAAATGATCTATCCTGAAGTTGATAAATCTCAGACTGCAGATGGCAAATTAGAAGAATGTAAAAGTGGCTGTTCAAATATTTTTGATGCAATTGCAACAGGAACTTTTGATGGTTTGCAATTAGCTGTAAATGTTGCTGCTATGTTAATTGTTTTTATATCACTAATTGGACTGATTAATTTGTTGTTGGGAGAATTTTCAATAGCTTTAAATGCTTGGTTTAGCTTGAATCTTCCAATTTTTAGTTTAAATTATTTTTTTAGTTGGGTTTTTGCGCCATTTGCTTATCTACTAGGTTTTCAAGGAGAAAGTTTAACTGATGTTGCAACTTTATTGGGAACTAAGATTACAATAAATGAATTAATTGCTTATAGTCAGATGGTAAAAATGAATTTATCTGAACGTGGACAGGCGATTATTACAATGGCATTATGTGGCTTTGCAAATTTTTCATGCATTGGAATTCAGATTGGCGGTATCGGCGCACTTGCACCTGATAAGCGTAAATGGTTAACTGAATTAGGATTAAAGACTGTTTTTGCGGCTTCTTTGGCAAATTTACTTTCAGCGATGGTAGCAAATTTAATTTTATGATTTATCTCTCGATACGATTCCTTCGGAATCACTCGAGATGATAGGCCCGATCATACTGAGTATCTTACGAAGTAAGATGTATCGAAGTATGAATCTTATGCTGGGGAGATATTATGAACAAAGCAACAATCGTTTTTGTTTTATTAACTTCGTTTTCTATAAATTGTAGATTTACGCATCTTAAGCATTTTGTAAGAACATTTGGCAGTCATAATTTTCCGAGATCTAAGCATGAAAAAATTCTAGAGTATTATAGGAAAATGGATATCTGGAACCTAAATTTAGAGCTTCAGTTATTATATAAAATGCTAGAATCAACAAATAATAAACTTACTCGTCAGTTAATTCAAGAAGATATTGCTTTTATAGAAGCCTGTATTGAGCAAGTAGAATGCTGATCTTGTTTTTAGCCTAACGCATCTGTTATGATGAAAATATATAATTTGGAGGAGATATGAAAAAATCCATATTTTTATTTCTATTTACAGCGATACAGGCACAAGAATCTATAGATTCTTGCTGGTTTCCATATGAAACCTATCTGGCTTGTAAGCAAAATGATGAATCTAGTTGTTTTGGTGAAAAACTAAATCTTCTTGAATGTATCTGTTCTAAGGAAACAGATATAAATAAACAAAGAAGCTGCATGGCAGAAGAATTATCGCTATTAGAAGGATTTGGAGAGAAAGCATATTTTTGTGTTAAATGTGTGCAAGATGCAACATTGGGAATAAGACAGTTTAGATTTAGAGATGCCAGCGAGGGTGGCTGCTTGGATAATGAAAAAGATGTTGGCGGTGATTTTAGATGGGGTCGTTGTCCGCATCCAGGTAAATATGAGTTTGTTTCTGGTCAAGAAAATTAACCATATTATTGTGAATAATCTCTAAATGCGCGGCTTTATATTCTAACGCTTTTGTTGGTCTAGAAACCCAGTTTACAATATTATTATCTCTAAAAATTAATCCTGCATCAGCTGCAGATAAATATCGCATAATTTCAGAATTGTTAACATTTAAAATTCTGTATTTTGTTCTATCAGCATCTATTAATAGTTCTTCAAATATCTTTTTATCTTGGCTTAAAATTAAGAGAAAAATATTATTATTTTCTTTTAGTTCTTCTTTAAAAAAGTTTACTGTCTCTTTTGGACATTGCCACGGCTTTGCTGATCCATTATAACAGTATACATAGCTATCAACTGGAATATTTAGCTCTTTTCTTATCTCATCTGACCAAGAAGTTTTTTGTGCTGCACTAATTTTTTCTGGAATGTCATCTTTTGCAATTGTAGTTAGTTTTTTATCAGTTCCATAATTTTTCTTTAAATATTCTACTAATGCAGTCGAAACCGCTTCTATTTTGGATGTCGAGTATACATACTTTTCAATTAATCTCAGTTGCTTCTTGCGCCACGAGTTAAAAGTATTAACCAAAATATTTTTGCTTTTTGGATGAGCCATCTCATATTCTTCAACTAAGATTCCCCTAGCTTGAACTATAATTTCTTTGCATCTACTGGTCTGTGCCTTTAATGCTATCCAACCGGCCAGTGGCCCACGTGCTTTAATTGTATAATCTGTATCAAGTTTGTTTAAGAACTTTCTAAGTTTTATTTTTGATAAAAATAGGCTGAATTTGCCTAAGAATGGCAGCCGCTTGAATTGTATTATTTCTATCTGTTCATGATTTTTATACAACGCATTAGAGTTGTTCCAAAGCCGCTCATATGGTTCGACATTGCTCACCATGAGCGGCCGCTCGCCCTGAGCTTGTCGAAGGGTGCGAGCAGGTTTCGACAATGATACATCCAAAAATTTTTTCTCAAAGCTAATAATCAAAAACTTATCATTAGATTTTTCGGCTTCTTTTTTAAAAGGGGCTAAAACTTGGCTTTGAAACACAGAATTATTGATTCCGTCATAGATGATAAAAATTTTCATTTTGGTAATCTAGCGATCCATCGAAGATATTGTCTAGTATTTGTTAATTCTAATGCTTGTTCTCTTAATTTTGCAAAATTTTCAATAAATTTGCTAATAAAAGATCCAGTTTCTGTAAAAATTATATTTTCTTTATTTCGTTTGTTAGCTGTGTATGTATAATTGAAAGATCCTGTTGCTAATATTCTTCTATTTTCAAAATTTCTATATAAGATCATATATTTATTGTGCATTAATGCGCCACCACCTTTAGTAGCATCTTTTGTTTTATAAACCATGGGTATTATACCCTCTTGAGCCAATTTATGCAGATTGTGCATATTATGTTTTGTTACACAAATAGTATCAATAATAATATAGATTTTAA
>C687J35021_10003033_pt1 | contig 11672 bp, 11 predicted proteins | sample RifCSPhighO2_12_FD_35021 | JGI IMG/M metagenome (IMG submission 35021)
AAATCGCCTACTATGGACAGTCAATTTTAATAAAAGGAGGCAATTTTGTACAAGCCATATACAATATTTAGCCCAAATTTCGAGACTACTTCGGGAGGTACGAGAGTAATGTACGGATTATATGGACATTTATTAGCAAAAGGCCAGATAGCTTTCTTAAACGCTAAATTTAATCATTCCGACTGTATTGCAATTTATCCTGAAATTCAACAGGGTAATCCGGCAGAGGCATTTACGGTTGTCAGGTATATCTTAAACAAGCCTGGAGTGGTTGACGCACTTTACGATGATGGTACGGTTAAAAAAGGCCCGACTAAATTTAATGATGATGACATACTTTACTATTTCTCACGGCTTTATGGGGATACCGATGAAAAACATTATATGTTCCTACCGATTCTTAATATGCATCTTTTTAAAGATCAAAAGAAAAACAGAAATAAGACTTGTTGGATTTTAGGTAAAGGTATTCACTATATTGATAAATCTCAATATATTCATCCCAATGATGCAATCCCAATAGACCGTGAGTTTGCCCAAGACCAACAGGCACTTGCCGATCTTTTAAATGAAAGTGAAGTCATGTACTGCTATGACCCTAATACGGCCATGACGGAAATTGCTAGGCTTTGCGGCACAAGAATTGTACAAATTCCGTCATTGTACTCTAAAGAAGAATTTTCAAAGTACGAACCAACCCTTATGGGATTTTCATGGGGTAAAGACGAGGGGGTGAAATTAAACGTAGATGACTTCACAGTCCATTATGCAGGAATGGTCAAAACCTTTAGCGAACGGCTTAATGAGTTCATTGCCGAAACGCAAGCTTAGTAAAAATGAATTGGCAGCAATAAAAAATGGAAATTTATGGCTTTGCCCAAATTGTCATTTTGGGATTTTTTCTAATAAAAAAATAAGAGAAGAAAGTATAAAACATAATTGTAGTAAATATCAAAATGAAAAAAACTAGAGTCTTTGCTTTCCCCTCCCACCTTACCAAACAGCGTACTACAGGAGTTGATTTTGCCAGAGTTATTCAACCGATGCGTCAACTTGGCAGAAATTCCGATTTTGAAGTTATCCATTTTGACATTAACAAAAAAACAGATTGGCTTTGGGTTTCCCAGAATGTAGATATTATATTTTTCAATTATTTACACAATCCTTGGGGTTATGCGGCAATGGGGGCAATGGCTAGAAAACATGGGGTTAAACTTGTTTTAGATTTAGATGATTCTCTTTGGGATATAGCAACTGATAACCCTGCCTATAAAGTTTTTCACTACAAAAGCGAGGCGTTAATGAATTTTAATTCAATCTGCAAAGATGTTGATTACATAACGACAACTAATTCCTATTTAAGGAATGTGATTGTTCATAATACTCTCATCAGACATGAAAAAGTTAAAATAATACCTAATTATGTTGATCTTGAACTTTATAGCCATATTTCCCCATTTAAACCCGATTCTTATAAAGTAACATTATTACACTATGGTTCAACTACGCACTTCCACGATTTAAGGAATGAGGAGTTTGAAAAAGGCATGGAGATGATAATGGAAACTTATCCAAATGTGGTTTTCAAAACCGTAGGAGCATTAATTCAAGATTACAAAATGAAATGGGGTATGCGGTATTTTAATTCTTACGGCCATGAGGATATTTACCAATGGATAAAAGGACGATTCAGAGAATTTATGGATGAAGCTACTTTTTTGGTTGTTCCTTTGATTGATAATGTCTACAACAGGTGCAAAAGCAATATTAAGTTTCTGGAAGTATCATCAGCTAAAAAGGTAGGTGTCTGGCAAAAAATACATCAATATGAAGAAGTTATTGATGATAAGAATGGTTTTTTGGCAAATACCGCCCAAGAGTGGTTTGATTCAATTAAAAAGTTAGTAGAAGATACCAAACTTAGAAAAACAATGGGAGAAAACGCTTATAAAACAGTAAAACGTGACTGGACAATTCAGGGGAATATTGATAGATATGCGAAGTTTTTTAAAGATATACTTGACAATCCATGATATAGTTAGTTAATGACATTTAAAACCTTTATTTATATTGCAGTTCTTATTGTTTTAGGTTTTCTGGGATTGCTTTTTGTATTATCGGCAACAAAACCTGTTCAAACCCCAATTGAAGTAAAACCAACAGTAATAGTTCCTTCGTCTGCACCACAAACTAATTATCAGCCTAAACCGCAGATTAAAATTGAACCCGTTAAACCAGTTGAACCACCAAATGTCCGATGTCAAACCAGATATTTTTTAGGCAGAGAAGAAGTAGTTTGTCAGAGGTCTTGGCTTTAAGACTTGACAAATTTCCTTTATTAGTTTAATAATATATTTGCAAGTTCCCACAAGGTTAGGGACAACGGCACGACAAATTTAGTCGTGTCTTTTTTTATGCCATTTAGATCAGAAAAACAACGAAGATTCATGTATGCAAAACATCCCAAAATTGCTAAACGCTGGTCAAAAAAATACGGAAGTGAAATAAAAAAGAAAAAATGACAGGACACATTAACCCATTCGCAAACGATTATTCATTTGAAGCAAAGACTGCAAAATTGCTTCATCTTTTATGGGGCCCGATGGACACTATCAATTGGTTTAAGGGAGGTTCTCCACCACAAGATTATTCACAACCAAATCCTAACATTGATTGGAATAGATATATTGGTACTTATAATGACGTTCCTTATAATGCTTCTGGTGATCCAATGAATAATACATCAGAACAACGAGCCAAATTGCGAGGAGATATTCCTCAGAAGATATCTTCAACTTCCACCAACTGGCAAAATGCAGGACAAGTTTCTACTCCTACCAACCAACCAACTACCCCAAATACCGTAAATATGCAGGATCAGTTAAGAAATGAAATATCCTCGGCATGGGATGCTTATACAAGTTCTTTAGGTAATACCGCCAACCAATTTTTACCCCAACAGCGAACCGCACAGGAAGGTATTGCCCAAGAACAACTTTCCCTAGGTCAGAAAACAATCGGTACTCAAAAAGCGGCATCCTTAAGAGATATTGGTTCAAACATTAGAAACGCTTTTCAGGCAGGAAACATTTACTTAGGCAATCGAGGAGCAGGAGATTCCTCGGCCGCCAACCAATATAGTTTTGCTATCCAACAAGAAGCAGCAAAACAAGGTTCACTTTTAAATGAATTTGTGGATACCCAGCTTAATACCCTTCAATCACAATATAATACTCAAATGGGTCAAATTGCCAATTGGTTTTCCGAAAAACAAATGGAAGTTCAGAATATGATTGCTAATGGTCAGTTAAATAAGGCTCAGGATATAAATAGTCTCAGTATGAATATATTAAATAACGCACTTCAGGCAAAAAGCCAAATTGAGGCAAATTCTCAAACCCGCTATAATGCACTTCTTGAATGGGCGGGTAATAATGCTACTAATCTTCAACAGCTGGGGGCAAACATTCGGGGTATCCCGCAAGCCATGAGTAATATTCAGGTTGATGCCAGCGGCAATATTGCCCAACAGCCTTGGGGAACAACTACCAAAAAGAAAAATCCTTTTCAAGCAAATACATAAATGAATGGCATCACTCAAGCAATTAGCTTCAAAAATAACAGGATATTTCAACCCTCAAAGTAACGCAGGGCAGAATTTCTGGTCAACACCAATTGCACAAAAAGTAACTAATGTACAGCAAAGATTCGCTCAGATTCCTATGAGAGAGTTTTTTTTGCCGACTTCAAGTACTTTTAGACAAACCGTCCAACCTGTAATCCGTCAAAGTCAACAATTGCTATCTCAGATAAAGGTTCAACCTCAAATTAAGCCAGAAATATCTCAATTTGTGTTACCAAAACTTCAGCAAATTCCTCAAATAAAAATAGGTGGAACTCCGAAATATCCTGTAACTTTAGGTTCAATTGGAGAAACTACTCAAAAAGGTTTTAAATCATTTTTTATTGAACAACCTAAACTTCGGGCAAAAGCATTAAGTTCTGGATTTGGTAAATTTGGAACTAAAGAATCTTTAACTCTCGAAGAAAGAGAAGCATTAACAGGATTTTATACTTTTGGAGGAATATCGAAAGTTAAACCTAAAATATCTGGGCAAGTAGGTAAAATTACTGGAATCAAACCGCCTTCTTTTCAAGAATCAACTCAGGCAATTATAAATGCGGTTGAAAAAGCCAAACCCCTGCGGGCTACTCAAGAAGCCGTTTATACCGCAGAACGAGGGGCTAAATTAGCAAAAGGACTAGCAACTGAAGCAAAACTTATTCCCAAAGAAGGATATGAGAAAGCTTTTTTTGCCAAAATCGGTTCCTTAAAAGGTGAAATGTCTAAACTTCAGTTTGAATCTATTAGAAAAGAAACTCAACCCCATATTGAAAATTTATTTAAAGGAGTAAAAGAAACAAATCTTTTGAATGAATGGGAAAGAATCCCAGCAGGACAAGGAATACAGAAAATTCTAACAGGACAGATTCCGACAGAGGGTGAATTAAGATTATTAGATAGAGTATTTGGCCCTCAGCTTACCCAATCAATCCTTGCCAAAAGACCGGCTTTGGAACAATTAGGCGATGCTCTTAATCAGGCAGGTGGTATTCCCAAAGCATTATTGGCATCAACTGATCTTTCAATGACATTACGACAAGCGGTACTTTTGAGTTTTCGTCATCCAATAAGGACTATCTCTTATATGAAACCGCAGATTAAAGCATTTTTTTCAGATAAAGAGGCCCAAACCGTCCTACATGAAATATCAACAAGAAAAACTGCTCGTTTAGCACAAGACTGGAATCTTCCTTTAACTGATTTAAGTGCATTTATCGGCAAAAGAGAAGAAGCATTTACTTCCCGTGCGGCAGAACAAATCCCAATTTTAGGAAAATTGGTAAAGGCTTCAAATCGTGCGGCAGTTGTATTTCTTAACAAAATGCGGATGGATGAATTTGATAACTTTGTTAAAATCGGCCAGCAATTGGGATATATTACCAAAAACCTAACAGTAAAAGACCCCAAATATATGGCAGATGTTACAAAATGGATTGGAATCGCTAGTGGTCGAGGAGGATTAGGGCCATTAGAACGTAGTGCTTTTCTTTTTTCCCGTGCATTTTTTTCTCCTCGTTTAATGAGTGCAAGATTACAAGCATTAAATCCTTTTCTTTACATAAAAATTTTACATCCTGCTGTTAGAAAAGAAGCAATTAAAACCTTAATTGCAACTACAACTGGCATAACTTCAATTTTGGCATTGGCAAAATTGGCGGGAGCGGATGTTGGAACTGATTCCAATAGTGCGGATTTTGCCAAGATAAAAATAGGCAATACAAGATTTGATATTACAGGCGGGTTTCAACAATATTTGAGAATTGCCAGTCAATTGATAACTGGGAAACTAATTAGTACAACTACAGGTAAGGAATTTACACTAGGTGAAGGATATAAACCTTTAACCGGAGGAGGAATATTATCACGATTTTTTGAGAATAAGACTGATCCTGTTATTTCCTTTGCTTTGGATTTATTACGGGGTAAAACAGGTATTGGTGAAGATTTAACCTTTAATAATTTAGTTGCCCAACGATTTATTCCAATGATTGTTCAGGATACTTATGATGCAATCAAAGAATGGGGAGCAAAAGGAGCATTGGTTGCAATTCCGGCGGCACTTGGAATAGGGGTACAAACTTATGGTTATCAATTACCCAAAGAGTTAAAAAAACAAACTGAAGGTTTGACTCCCGATCAAATAAAGGGTTTAACCCAAGCCAAATTGCAGGAAGTTCAAATGCAGGCCGATGTTGACAAAATCAAAAGCGAATTTACAAAACAAGTAGAAAAAGGAAAAGTTGAAGATATTCAAGACACCCAGCCTGCAACTTTCACAATTGACGGAGTTGATTACCAGGGTTTTAATACGGGGGAATCGTTTATTTATATAGATGAAGACAGTAAAGTCCAGTCAAAAACAATCAAATCAATCGAAAAAGGACAAGTTAAAGATGAGAAAGGCATATTTGATGCTGAATACTCTTTAACCAAAGATCGATTAAAGCGTGTGGATGATTATGCGGGACTTAAAGAATTGGATCAGTTAAAACTTGATTATTACAAAGAATATCAGAAAACTCTTGATCCTCAAAAAGATAAAAAAGAATGGATTTCTGCCCAAAATGTCATTGAAGATTTAGAATATAATATTGCCAAAGGTATAAGCGGAGGTAAAAAAGCCAAAAAGGGAGCTAAAATCTCTATCAAATCAACCAAAGTAACCGCACCCAAGTTTACTTTTAAACTTAGAAGACCGCCTGCACCTAAAATTTCAAAGAGCAAAACTTACACAATAACCAATAAAAAATCGGCAGCGATTCCCAAATTCAAGATTAAGCCTTATAGGAATACCTTTACAAACTCGCAAAATATAATATAATGAAAAAGCTAATACTAAAACAAGTGCTTAGTGAAGGCGTAGAGAATATTCTACGTCTTTTTTAATAGATAAATGACACAAGTTATTTCAACTTTAACCAATTTTATTACTTATCTTAACATTTTATATGAAGCTGACAGTACCACTCCAGCTTCAACTGAAGAGGATTATTTAGTATGGACTGAATTGGCGAATTTGGCAATTTCGCTTTGGGAAAATGAGGAAGGAGTGCTTTGGAAAGAGTTATTTGTAAAGCTGGCAGATGCGGCAACAGGTGATAAAACAGTAACCGCAGATGATTATTCTTATGCCGTACCAACGGATTTTAAATTCCCCGCATCAGGTTATGTCTGGGTAGGTACGGCTCCCAATGCAACCGCCTTTAGAATATTAAAGCAGGAAGAAGTCCAACTCTTTGAAAATGATACGGGGAATTGGTGCTATTTCCTAATGGATACTTCCCCGACTTTGGAATTTAACCCCAATTGCGAATTAACCACAGATTATCCCATTTCTTATATGTATTACAAAAAAGCCAGTAAAGTATCTTCTGGTTCCGATACCTTTGAAATGTCTGATCCGATGTTTGCGGTTTATTATGCTTTAGCGGAACTTAAAAAAGAGGAAGGCGATCCGCTTGCCAATGCTATTGCTACCCAAAAGTTAGAAGCTATGAAAACCAGAAATGTAATGCCAAGTCATTTTCAGCAGAATAGAATAGAAAACTTTGTGGAAAGCGGTTTTGGTACCTAAAATGAAATTACAAACTCGTACACAGCCAAGTGCCAAAGAATTACTCGTCACGATTGATAAATTTAACGGAGGTACAAATACTCTTGTTGATCAATCACGTCTTGCTCCGAAATTTGCCGTTCAATCCAATAATTTAATGCAAGTGTCCGATGGATTTTGGAAAACCCGATGGGGAACCAAGAATTTCGGTGCCGCATTGGCCGCCAATCCCGATGGTGCCTCGGAATATGTCAAATCTGATGGAACAACCGAACTTATCGCAATTGCCAATGGTGTTGCTTACAAGTCAACAGATGGCGGAAGCTGGTCATCAATTTCGGGTGCAACTTTTACGGCAGGAGTACAATGCTACTTTTTACAAATGGGCGGATATGACCCGACTACCAATGCCTATGCCAATTATCTTTATATCACCAACGGTACTGATGCCCTTGCCAGATATGACGGGACATCACTTAGCACATATAGTTCACTTNCCGCACCAGCGGGGCTTACAGCGTCTTTCGTAGCATCAGGATTAACTTCAGGTACTTATACTTATTATGCCCAAATTACGGCTTTAAATTCTATTGGGGAAACAATAGGGTCAAGTGAAGTTTCAAAAACAGTTAATAAAACCCGTGACCAATGGAATCTTGCGACAGATAAAACTACATGGACAGAAAAAATGGTTTGGAGTTGGAGTGCAGTTTCGGGAGCGTCAAAATACCAGCTTTATTTATCCGATCTGTCGGGTTTTGAAATTCTGGCGGCTTCAACCGATGTTACCAACTGGACGGATGACGGAGTTGCGGAATTTAATACTTATGTTCAAGTACCTTATGACAATACGACAGCAGGGCCGAAAGTAAAATCTATTACTTTATCCAATAACCGTATTTGGGCGACTAATAACAATGATGATATGTATAAAGTCTATTTTTCGGGAACGGGCAGGAGTATCGGTGCATTTAGTGACTTTTATGGCGGTGGCTGGATAAACCTTGAACGGGGCGGGCGGGAAATACCAATAGTCGTTAAACATTACCAAAGCGGAACGGGAGAGGGTAGGGCTACGGTTCTTTGCAAGACACCAGACGGCAAAGGTGCAGTCTGGCAACTTATTGTTTCAACAGCGACAGTTGGTAGTTCTCAATTTTCCATACCTTCCGCAAGTAAAATTGTTGGGTCATTTGGTACCGAATCGGTTTCAGGTGTAGTTTCAACCAATAATGATATTGCTTTTCCTAACAGAAAAGGCTGGTTTGGATTAGGGCCGGTACAGGGATTCTTTGCACTTTTAAGAACAACCGAAAGGTCAACCAATATCCGTCCGTATTGGCGAAGTCTTATAAGCAATAAAATAGCCGATATTTGTGCTTACTTTTATGATGCCAAGATATTTATTTCCGTACCTACTTCAACAACAGGTAACGATAAAACGATAATTTACGATACCGAACGGGATAACTGGACGGTTGATTGGTCAATTGGTGCAAAACAATTCCTTGAATATACCGATACAGGCGGTAATACTCATTTTCTCTATATTCCTCTTTCAGGAACAAAATTAATTGAATTATCCGAGAATTACCTTAATGATTTGGGAGTGGCTTTTAATCAATCATATATTTCTCCTCTTTTGCCGGTATCGAAAAGAATGACCGATATTCTTAACCTTAAAGAAGCAATAGTAGAACTTGGTTCACCGAGAGGATCGGTTACATTTACGGTTTTGGGAGTAGGTAAGGACAGTTCATTTTCAACGATTGCCACAGCCACAATCACCAACTTTGGGGCAAATACGGGAGTCGGAAGCGATTTGGCGGGAGATTTTTTTGCGACTTCAACACATGATAACTCATCGGGGGGTGCGGGATCATGGGCAATATCTTTCACTGATACACCAACAACTTTTTCACAAGCTATTACTAAAAAAGCCATTAAAAAGAGAAAGAAAATCTATGCAATCCAATTTCAAATATCATCAACGACAGCAGATTCAGATTTTACTATCAATAAATTACAAGCGAAAGGAAGGCTCATTGGTAGGCGTTTGCCTTCAAGTTGGGCGAATTGATAAAATATAGATATATGAAAAAAACAGGTAGAAATAAAAATTGTTTAAATTGCCAAAGAGAATTTTATGTATCAGAGTGGCGTTTAAAAGATACAAAAAGAGGAAAATTTTGTTCTCGTAAATGTAGTGATAAATCAAAAATAGGTAAATTTACTTGGAATAAAGGTCAATTTCAAAAAGGGTTTAAACACACTGAGGAATTTAAAAAAATGATTAGTGAAAGACTAAAAGGTAAACCAACATGGAATACAGGAATAAAAGGTTATACAAATAATGGGAGTTTTAAAAGTGGGGAATTAAGCCTAAAATGGAAAGGTGGAATTACTACAGAAAACGAGCAAATAAGAAAAACTTTTGAGTATAGAACGTGGCGTAGATTAATTTTTAAAAGGGATAATTATGAATGTCAAATATGTGGGAATGGACACAATCGAGTAATAAGAGCTAACCATATTAAAAGATTTGCTGATTACCCTGATTTAAGACTTGAATTATCCAATGGAATTACTATTTGTCAAGATTGTGATTATCAATGGGTTTTAAATCATGAGGAAGAATGGGAAAATTATTTTAATTTTAATTTGGAAACAAGGGGGGTGATAATTTAAATGGCAGCGCAAAATACTGACCTCCTCAAGAAATTATCACGAAGACTTGTCGGACAAATTGGTGCAGGCGGCGTGGCAGATGATACGACAACAACTGTTCCGCTTTCATCGGCTACCAATTTACCAACGGATACGGCGGTAGTTGCGGTTATTGACAGGGTTGATTCCAATGGTGATGCAACGGCAAATTTAGAAGAAACGATAATCGGTGTTGTATCAGGTTCAAGTTTAATTTCCTGTGTTCGAGGTTCGGAAGGTACGGCACAAGCTCATGTGGCAGGTGCAGTTGTTGAGGTTTTGGTTACGGCAAAAGGCTGGAATGATTTAGTAGATCATCTTTTAACAGAACACAATCAATTAGGCGGGCATAAAAATATAACAGCTTCTAACATTAATGTTTCGGGGACTATTTCAAATCAAATAACAAACGCTGATTTGGTTCTGGCTGGAAATGCTACGGGGAAAGTTAAGGAAAATGCCCGATACGGTGTAATTTCATCGGATACTATTGCTTCAAGCCAAGTTATTCTTAACATGGCAACGGCCAATAACCATGCGGTTGCTTTAACCAGTGTTTCGACAACTTCGATTGTTGTTTCAAATGTCACGGTAAACCAAGCATTTTCGGTCAGATTATTGCAGGATGCGGGGGGGACTAATTTGGTTTCTTGGTTCTCAACGATTAAATGGGCAGGAGGATCAGCACCAACTCTAACAACGACAACCGCAAAAGCCGACTGGTTTGGGTTTATAAGCACATCAAGCGGACAATATGATGGGTTTGTAATCGGACAAAATTTATAAAATGATAGCTTTTGATGCAGTAAGTAATTATACGACTGATACACAAGACGAAAATCATACCTGTTCGGGTTCAAATAGGATTTTATTTGTTGGCATACAAGGTGATTTTACCGATACTCTTTCGGCCGTTACTTATAACGGTGTAGCCATGACATTGGTTAATAAGAAAGTGATTCCCTCAGATAGATGGATTTATCTAATGATGTTAGTAAATCCAGCTTCGGGAAGTAATGTTATTCATGTAACAGGCCCTAGTTTTTATACAATTGCCGCAGTTTCTTATACAGGAGCATTACAAACAGATCAACCTGACGCCAATAATACTAATTCAGGGTCTTCGATTACTTCTTTAACTACAAATGTAACTACAGTTGTCAATAATTGTTGGCTAGTTGGTATGACCTCTTCAAATAATGGAGGATTTAGTACCGCAGGTGCAAATACAACTAGACGAGGTACTAACTCAGGAGGATTAGTTGCTCACGATAGTAATGCTGTTCAAACACCCCCAGGAAGTTTTGGGCAAACCATAACAGCAGCATCAGCACAACAGGCAGCAATGTGTATAGCATCATTTAAACCAGCAGCAGAAATAACAGGAGCAAATTTCTTTTTATTAATGCAATGACAAAAAACGGCACACTTACATATCGAGTCGAACAATTAGAGAAAAACTATAACCAGCTTGATACAAAGTTGGATTACTTGCTTACCAATGAACTTCCCCATATTCAGGAAGAATTAACTTCTTTAAAAACTAGGGTGAATGTTTCTACAGTTATTAATGTTGGGGCAATTTTATTTGTGGGATTTATGATGTATTTTCTAAAAGTCTGAAAATATGAATGATTACCAAAATAAATTACTTGAATCGCAATTAACTTCCGAAGGATTACTAGCGTCTATAGAACGGCTTTTGCATAAGAATACTTTAGCAACCATAGGTGGGCTTTTAGTTAGTTTTGTAGCTCTTTTAATAGCTTTAATAGCTTTATTTTTAAG
>C687J35021_10003037_pt1 | contig 11669 bp, 14 predicted proteins | sample RifCSPhighO2_12_FD_35021 | JGI IMG/M metagenome (IMG submission 35021)
TTATATGTGTTATTGATGGTAAATATGTGGGCATTGAAGTTAAGTCTAAAAAAGGAATTCAGAGTCACACTCAAAAAGAATTTCAAAAGAATTTAGAAAAAGCAGGCGGTATGTATGTTCTTGCTAAATCAGTTGAAGACATTATGACATGGATTTAATAAAATGATTTATATAATAACAACACTTTCAATAATAGTATTAGTAGGAATAGTCGGTTTAATAATGGGTGCTTATTTTTTTGGTAAAAACTAATTATCCACAGGGCAACTTTAAAAATTTAGTGTTATAATATACTCAACTAGACTTTGTGGCATCAATTCCCCAGTTAACTCACAAAGTCGGCTGGGGAATTAAAGTTTATAAATATGAGTAAAGATAAAATAAAAGTAGGTATTTTATGTATTTGTCTCAATCCTCCATATTGGGAGTTTTCAAAAGAAATGCTTGAGGGCCTTGAACGCTACTTTTTAAAAGGACACGATATAAAAGACAAATATAGTGTGGAAATGATGTTGTGGTCAGATATGCCAGAAACAAATTATAATGTTAAGAATCTTAAAATTTTTAATACAGAACCAGTAGAATGGCCATTACCAACATTACTTAGATATAATCTATTCCTTCAACAAGAAGAATATATAAAGAATTTTGATTATTTGTTTTATATAGATGTTGATATGAGAATTACCGATTGGATTGGAGAAGAAATTTTAGGGAATGGATTAACTGCGGCTCAACATCCTATGTATGCTTTGAGACGAAACCTAATCCCCCCTTATGAAGATAATCCTGAATCAACGGCTTATATATCTAGGCCAGGAAGAACTTTAGAAGAAAGAAATGATAAAGGAGAAATAGTAAATATAAGATTTGAACCTCTTTATTATGCTGGAGGATTTCAAGGAGGTAAGACTGAAGACTTTATAAAAGCAATGAAAGTTATGAGAAATAACACTGAAAAAGACTTTAATAATAATTATATTGCAAAATGGAATGACGAATCACATTGGAATAGATATCTATATGAAGTTTCTCCAATAGTTGTTCTTAGTCCAGCTTATATTTATCCCGATTCATTGATTGCTGAATATTATGTAAAAATCTGGGGTAGAAATTATTCACCTAAAATTATGACATTAACTAAGAAATTTAGTACTACTATTGAGGGTGGGGTAGCAATACAAAAATTAATAGCAATGTAAAATATGATAAATCCTAAAATTTCAATTTTAATACCATGTTTTAATCAAGGAAAATTTCTTTCTGAAGCCATAGAATCTGCTTTGGCACAAACATATAAAGCACATGAGATTATTATAATTAATGATGGCAGTCCAGACGATACAAGATATATAGCTCAATCTTATCCTGTAAAATATATTGAACAAACTAATAAAGGTCTTAGTTCTGCTAGAAATACAGGAATAATGAATGCAACTGGGGATTACATTTTCCCACTAGATGCTGACGATATAATGGCGGAAAATTGTTTGCAAAGAATAGTTGATACTATAGCTGAAACAAATGCTGACATAGTAGCTCCATCCTTTAAAACTTTTGGCACTTCTGGTGATATTATAATCTTAATGCCTAACCCTAAATTAGAAGATTTCAAACCCATAAATGGAGTACCTTTAAACAGAATTGGTTATTTTTCAGCAATAAAAAAGGAAATACTGCTAGAAGTTGGTGGCTATTCTTCTAAAATGGCCTGGGGATGGGAAGATTATCATTTATGGATTAATTTATTATCTAACGGTAAAAAGATAGTCACTATACCAGAAGTTTTGATGTTATATAGAACAAAAGAAAAATCCATGATTCATGAAGCTAACTTACACGCCACAGAATTGTGGGCTCAAATTTATAAAGATTTTCATAATTTTTAATGAAAAATATACATTATTTTAGTGGACGAATGGGTAATGAAATGTTTAGACACGCCTATTTGTATACACAAGTTAAAAAGGGTTTAATCCCCGACTGGTACTTGCAAGATCCAAAGTATTTTGAAGGATATGAAGATGATATAAAAAGACTTTTTGGTGAAGGAATAGGATACCTTTCACAAGTAGGAATTCATATTAGAAGAGGTATTAACCCAGCTAATCCAAGTGAGCCCAAATATAATGAAAATCCTTATTATGTGAATTTGTGTGATACAGATTATTATGAGAAAGCTATGGCACTATTCCCTAATGAGAAATTTCTTGTTTTTTCAGATGAACCAGAATGGTGTAAAGAAAAATTTAAAGATAACCCAGATGTTCAAGTCATGGACAAAGGAAATGATGTTGAGGACTTTAACTTATTAGCATCATGTAAATCAATTATAATGGCAAATTCAAGTTTTAGTTGGTGGGCTTCTTATTTAAACCCAAATGCAAGTAAAAAAATAATCGCACCTGCTCGATGGTATACAGATAATGTACAACGAACGGTGCTTCCAAAAGAATGGATACAGCTTTAATTACAGGAATTAATGGCCAAGACGGATCTTATATGGCTGAGCTTTTATTAGAAAAGGGTTATCAAGTTCATGGTCTTATAAGACGAAGTTCTGCCGGTAACACTAGAAGGATTGATCATATATTGGATAAAATTACCCTTCATTATGGAGATTTATCAGATGTTAATAATTTAGTAAAAATCTTGCAGACAGTTCAGCCAGACGAAGTTTACAACTTTGCGGCCATGTCTCAAGTAAGAATTTCTTACGATATACCTGCATATACAGGAGATATTACTGGATTGGGTTTTGCTCGCCTTATTGAAGCCATACGATTAATTTGTCCAAACGCCAAAGTTTATCAAGCATCTTCTTCTGAAATGTTTGGTAAAGTTCAAGAAATTCCTCAAAGAGAAACTACACCATTTTATCCACGATCCCCTTATGGTTGTGCTAAGACTTATGCTTTTTACTTAGGGCGTTCTTATAGAGAGGGATATGGGATGAAAATATATAATGGAATTCTTTTTAACCACGAATCACCACGAAGAGGAGATGAGTTTTTATCTAAAAAAGTAGTTAAGGCGGCTGTTAAAATTAAAAAAGGACTTCAAACTGAACTTGTACTGGGAAACTTAGAAGCTAAAAGAGATATGGGTTATGCAAAAGAATATGTTGAGTGGATTTGGAAGATTGTACAAGGTGAACCAGATGATTATGTTATTTCTACTGGGGAAACACATTCAATGGAAGAGTTTGTGGAAGAAACTTTTAGATATCTAGATTTGAATTGGAAAGATTATGTGAGAATAGATGATAAGTTAAGGCGACCAGCAGAAGTTGATTATCTTCAAGGAGATTCAACAAAGGCTAGAGAGAAACTTGGATTTGAACCAAAAATAAAATTTAAAGATTTAATAAAATTAATGGTAGATGATGAATTAAATCAATATGTTTAATACACTTCCAGTTACAAAACATGAAGATAAAAGAAGAATTCTTGTTGAATATGTAAAGAATCTTCCTATCAGAACATGCAAAGTCATTTTAATAAAAGAAAATACTGTTGTTGGAGATCATTACCATAAGTTAAAAGATGAAGTATTTTATTTACTTAAAGGATATGGTTCGGTGCTTTTAGATGATAAAGCAATATATCAATTTAACGAGGGTGATATTGTTTATGCTCCAAGAGGAATAAAACATACCTTTAATATGCACAAAGATTCTATTATATTAGAAGCAGGAACGGAACCGTTTAATCCAACTGATGATTACAAATAACCCAAAAATTTCAATAGTTGTACCGATTCATGATATGAAGAATGGTGAGTTTTTCTTATGGAGATTGGTAAATTCATTGGCTGAACAGACATTCAAAGACTGGGAATTGATTATAACTAAAGACGGGAAAATGGCAGAAAATACAAATAGCGGGATTAAACGCGCTAGAGGTGAAATAATTAAGATTCTTTATTTAGACGATTATTTTTCATCAGAGTATGCATTAGAGGATATAATAATGCATTTTGAAGATAGAGACGAATGGATGATTACAGGATGTAATACTAATCTTCATCCTCAGTGGACTAATGATATAGAAACTGGAAATAATAAATTAGGTTCTCCATCTGTTTTTACATTTAGAAATCATTTTGGAAATAATTTGTTATTTGATGAAACTATGAGTTGGCTTTTAGATTGTGACTTGTATAAAAGAATGTATGAAAAATATGGAGAGCCAAAGATATTAGATGTAAAAAACATAATTATTGGACAAGGTGATCATCAAATGACATATATTCTTACAAATGAAGAAAAATTAGCAGAACATAATTATATACAACAAAAATATGCAAAATAAAAAAGTATTATTAACAGGAATAAGTGGATCAATTGGGGTTCATGTTTTGGCTCATATAATGCATAATACAGATTGGTTTGTTGTGGGATTAGCTAGTTTTCGTCATAGGGGTTGGACAGATAGAATTAATGAAGTTGCTAAAGATCATCCCGAATGGAATGACCGATATATAATTTATACCCACGATCTTACAGCCCCGTTTTCCCCCATTCTTAAAAGTAAAATTGGCCATATTGATTATATTATTAATCTTGCTTCTTTATCGGATGTAGAAGCAAGTCTTCAGGAACCAAATAAGTTTATTGAAAATAATATTTCATTGATGGTAAATATGTTGGAATATGCACGGGAATTAAAACCTGAAGCATTTATTCAGTTTTCAACTGATGAGGTGTATGGTCCTACTACTGGTAAAAACGATGGCTATAAAGAATGGGATGCTCAAGTCCCTTCCAATCCTTATGCTGGGTCTAAGTCGGCCCAAGAATCTATTGCCATATCTTATTGGCGAGCCTATGGAGTGCCATTGATCATAACTAATACCATGAACAACTTTGGGGAAATGCAAAGTTCTACTAAATATCCAGTAATGATTCAAAAAGCAATAGCAAGGAATGAAGAAATAACAATACATGGAGATGACGAAGGTATGGGTTCACGTTCGTATATTCATTCAAGAAATGTGGCTGATGCACTATTGTTCTTACTTAAAAATACAAAACCATTTTTACATCAGTCAGGAAAAATAGATAAACCAGATCGTTATCATATTGCTGGAGATAAGCAATTAGATAATTTAGAACTAGCTCAACTAATAGCCCAACTAATGGGTAAAGAACTTAAATATAAATTGGTAAATTTCCATCATACTAGAAGTGGCCACGATAAACATTATGGTCTTAATGATGACAAGATTAAGGCATTGGGTTGGAAATCTCCAGTTTCTTTTGAAGAAAGTTTATTAAATACAATTAAATGGCAAACAGAAAATAGCGAATGGATAAAATAAGAAAAATAAAATACGGAGGAGCAATTACGGGAATTGAGGAAGAACGAGCCATTATTAAGTCTATTAGAAATTCTCGTAAAACTAGAAACTGGCAAGAAGCTGAGGAGGGTTATTTCTTTACCAGAGAAGCTTGTAAATTTCTAGGTGTTAAATATGGAATACTTACAAATTCTGGTAGTTCTGCGGGCCTACTTGCCCTTTCTGCATTGGAACTTCCGAAGGGGTCAGAAGTTATTATTTCAGCCGTCACTTTCCCTACTATTTTTAATATTATTATACAGTGTGGGCTTATTCCGATTGTGGTTGACGTTAAAGTTGGCACTTATGGTTTTGATATAGAAGATGTAGAAAAAGCAATAACTAAAAAAACTAAAGCTATTATAGCTATTCATCCATTAGGCAATCCTGTGGATATGCCAAAGTTGATGAAGTTAGTAAAAAAATATGACAAATTTGGACAAAAAATATGGGTTATGGAAGACAACTGCGACGGGTGGGGTTCCACGATTGGCAAGAGGCAGGTGGGGAGTTTCGGGGATGTATCGATTACTTCGTTCCATGCCGCTCACATCGTCTCAATGGGTGTTGGCGGAGCGGTTTTTACGAGAAATAAACGGATTGCTAGAAACGTGCGAACGTATAGAGATTGGGGACGCCAAGCGGATATTAACAAAAGCGAAAACAAAAAGCACAAAACCCTTCCCCAAGACTACAATCCCCGTTTCATCTATGAGAAAATCGGTTACAATTTCCAAATCCTAGAACTTCAGGCGGCAATGGGGAGAGTACAATTAAGAAAGATAGAAAAAATAAAAAAAGCTAGAAAGAATAATTTTGAATATTTAACTAAGCACTTGTCAAGATTCAATGACCTTATACTCCCCCACTTCAGAAAAGGTGTCGATGTTTGTTGGTTTTCCTATCCTTTAACTACAAAAGGGGATAGGGGAGTGCTCTTGAAATATTTAGAAAAAAATGGCATAGAAACACGTCCGATGTTTAGTGGTAATATAACCCTTCATCCAGCTTATAAAAATAGTAATTATCGAATTAGTGGTAACTTAAAAGAAGCTAATTATATAACTAAACATTCATTTTGGATTTCATGTCATACTTCTCTTACAAAATCAGACTTGGAATACATAATTAATGTTTTTAATAAATTCTATGGAAAAAACTAAAGTATTAATAACTGGTGTTGCGGGATTACTAGGCTCTCACATGGCCGAATATCTAGTTAAAAAAGGATATGATATTTATGGTATAGATAATCTTTCTGGTGGATATATTGAGAATGCACCTAAAGAAGTTAATTTTTATGAAGGAGACTTAGAAAATAAAGAATGGGTAACTGGTATTTTTGATGTAACCAAACCAAATTATGTTTATCACTTTGCTGCATATGCTGCCGAAGGATTATCCCCCTTCATAAGAAACTTTAATTATTCTAATAATCTTTTAGGTTCTGTAAATATAATAAACGAATGCGTGAAAAATGAGGTAAAAAAGATAATTTTCACGTCTTCAATGGCTGTCTACGGGGAGGGAAAACCACCTTTCAAAGAGACAGATATACCCCATCCTATTGATCCTTATGGTATTTCTAAATATGCTATTGAACTTGATTTAGAGGCTGCCAAGGCTCAATTTGGATTAGATTATACGATTGTTAGACCTCACAATGTTATTGGTATAAGGCAAAATATATGGGATAAATATCGAAATGTAATGGGTATTTGGATTAGGAGAGTTATGAGAGGAGAAACTATTTGTATTTTTGGAGACGGGCTTCAAGAACGTGCCTTTTCTGATATAAAGTTTTGTTTAGAACCATTTGAAAAGTTAATGACAATGGGTAATGGAGAAGTATTTAATTTGGGTTGTACTAAACAGTATGCTTTAAATGAAGTCGCAGAAATTGTAGTAAAGATTGGCAAGGAATTTGGTTATGATTCTATGATTGAACACCTAGAACAACGTCATGGTGAAGCTAAGTATGCTTATAGTAATCACGATAAAGCAGAACAGATTTTAGGATTTAAAGATGAAACTAATTTAGAAGAAACAATAAGAGAAATGTTTAAATGGGCGATGACACAGCCCAATCGAGAAGTTAAATATATGAATTATGAGTTAGACAAGGGAATGTATAGTTATTGGAAAAAATAATATGGAATTAGAACAATTATATAATTTATCAAGAATGACAACCATGTCCCCAGGAGGGATTAATAGTGTTAAAGGACTACATCAATTAATAGCACAATATTTTAAGCCTGATTTTAAGATGGTTGAAGTTGGTTCTTTTGAAGGTGTTTCAACATTACTATTTTCAAAGTTTGTGGACACAATTTATAGTGTTGATTGTTATGATTATAAAGTTCCTTCAGAAGGTAGAATACCTACTCATGATCAATTATTTAAAGAAGCCGAAAAGCTTTTTATTGCAAGAACTAAAGATATAAAGAATATAATTAAGATACGCAAAACAAGTGTAGAAGCGGCCAAAGACTTTAAAGATAGATCGTTAGATATAGTTTATATAGACGCTGAACACGATGAGGATAGTATAAGAGAAGATATTAGGATATGGAAAAAAAAGATTAAATTTGGGGGTTACTTGGCTGGACATGACTATTATCTTCCTTACATTGAGAGAATCTTGAATGAAGAAGGATTTTTAAATATAACGATAGCCCCAGATAGTTCTTGGATAGTTCCAATACCTAGTATAACTCTAGTGGCAGTAGCCTGTACTAAAGTTCCTGAAACAATTGAAGCAATGAAAAAATGTCAGGCCCAAATGAATTTTAATAAGTCAATGTTATTTACCCATGAAGATATTCAAGTGGATGGAATTGAAGTAATTAAAATAGATAAAACTGATTATAAACAATATAATGAATTTGTAGCCATGAAATTATGGGAATACGTTAGCACAGATTTTGCATTAGTGGTTCAGAATGATGGATATATCTTAGATGGCTCTTTGTGGATAGATGAGTTTTTTAAATACGATTATATTGGTGCGCCTTGGCCTCCTCAAACACAATTTACCAAAGATGGTGTGGAAGTTAGGGTTGGAAACGGAGGTTTTTCACTTAGAAGCAGACGATTATTAAGGGCACCGATTATATTTGAAATTCCTTTTACTGATATGGGAACTGGCTTTTGGCATGAAGATGGTTTTTTGTGTGTGCATTATCGTAAAGAATTAGAAGAAAAAGGAATCAAATTTGCACCAGTAGAATTAGCTGCTCAGTTTAGTACAGAATTAACTGTTCCTGAAACAAGAAAAAGTTTTGGAGGACATAAATATATATGAAATTAAGCGAACTTTTTACTAAATACGGTTCTGATAAGTGCACGGCACATTCGTACGATTTAATTTATGATCAATACTTCCCTACTTTTGGAAATCATCCACTAGATATTTTAGAAGTCGGAGTGCAGTATGGTGGTTCATTAATGGCATGGAAGGATTTTTTCCCTTTAGCTAAAGTGACAGGAGTGGATTTAGAAGATGTTCGTAAATGGAAAAGGCCCGATATTGAGATGATAATTTCAGATATATTAAAATATATCCCTGATAGAAACTTCGACATCATTGTTGAAGACGGAAGCCATCAGCCAGAAGCCCAAGCATGGGCGGGTATAAATCTTGTTAAATATCTTAAACCTAATGGGGTGTTGATAATTGAGGATATACATACAGATTATTTATTAGGAATTTTAGACAGAATTAATAAAGAATTAAAAGGAAAATATGTTGTGAATGTTATTGATTTGAGAAGAATCAAAAACAACATCAGCGATTGTTTAATTGTTATTGTAAAACAAACATGATATACGGATATTTTCATCAAGGATCGGGATTAGGAAACCAACTACATCGTTATATAGCGACAAGAATTAAAGCTACTGATTTAGGCGTGGACTGGGGAATGATTTATAACCACGACAATTCTGGCAAGGAAAATGGATTTAAAGGTTCAAGTTTTATGGATATAGGAAACTGGGACAGAGGGGTAAGAACAGAAGTTAAGCATTTTAGTATCAATCCGGCGCAGAACCCAACCGCACTCCCCTTACCAATCGAGCCAGAAGTAGAAATGGGAGTTTGGCAGGAGAAAGTAGTGAGAGATGAAATATCTGGCGTGGATATACGCAGTTATGACCCAGAATTTAATTTTATAGAAGATAACACAATTATTGATGGTGAATTCCAAGATGAACGATATTGGGAACACAGAGAAAAAGAGGTTGACGAATGGTTAAAAGTAGAACCACTAGATATGCCAGATGATCTATGTGTTATTGGATTTAGAGGTGGTGAATTTGCAGTATATCCCGACTTGTTCCTCACCAAAGAATATTGGCTTGAAGCCATTAAAAAGATGCAAGAAATTAATCCCGATATGAAGTTTCAAATACACACTGACGATAAGCCATTAGCTCAACAATTCTTCTCTGACTTTGAAGTAATACATGATGTAGAAATTAACTGGAGAAGCATGAGGTATGCTAAGTACGCAATTATAGCCAATTCATCATTCTTTATATTTCCAAGGTGGCTCAATAAAGGATTAACTATTGCTCCTAGATATTGGGGAAGACATAATACAAAAATATGGTCGTTACCTCAAAATTATTATAAGCGATTTACATATATTTAAATGGCAATAACTAAAGAACAACTATGGCTAATTTTATAATTTCTCGATACAATCAGGACGTAAATTGGGTCTCAGAATATGCCCCAAGTATGATTCTTTATGATAGAAGCGACTATCCTGTTCCTGGCTCTATTATTGTTCCTAATTTAGGGACAGACATTGCTGACAAGCTACACTTTATTATTACTAATTATAATAATTTACCACCAGTAGCCATTTATACTAAGGCTAACTTATTTAAATATATAACCAAAGAAGAGTTTGAGGAGGTTAAAAATAACTCATTTTTTACTCCACTTTTAACTAAGAATCATAAAGTTTACAAAGATGATAAAGGAAAAGATGTTTGTTATTATCAAAATGGAATTTATTGGGAAATTAATAACTTATGGTATCTAAATGAACATCCTTGTAAGTTTGATCCTAAAGAAATAATGAAAGACTTAGGCATAGATAAATTAGAGTATGTACCGTTTGCTCCTGGTTCAAATTATATTTTAACAGCCTCAGATATTCACAAACATCCGATAGAATATTATATAAAATTATTAAATTATCTTACTTGGGCCGTATATCCTGGTGAAGCTCAAATAATTGAGCGAGGACTTTATACAATATGGAGATGAGCTATACACAAATTCCAAAAGATGAGTTAAAAGTATTTGAATCACTTAAAGATATTAAGGTAGTTTTTGATGTAGGTGCTAGGGATGATGTGGATTATCTTATTATTAAGCCAGGCATCGAACTCCACGCTTTTGAACCTGACCCCGCAATTTTTAAGGAACTTAAAATCAACGTGGGCAAAACACTAAATGTCTATTTAAATAACTTCGGCCTAGGGGACATTGAGGCGCGTTTTCAATACGATGGGGGCCAAGTATTGGGAAAACAACTAGAATCGTCTTCTCAGGGCGGCTTATTAGGTGGCGTATTAGTTAGGAGATTAGATAACTATATTAAAGAACACAACATCAAACAAATAGATTTTCTTAAGATAGATGTAGAGGGATATGAACCTCAAGTCATAAAGGGACTTGGAGATATGGCTAAAATTTGTAGATATATCCAATACGAGCAAGGGAAAAATAGTAGCAAAACTGACTTTGATAGATTGCTGCTAGAAAGTGACTTTACTTTATATTATATTGGTTATCGTAACGTATTAGGTGTAAAAAAAGGTGAACCTATGCCGTGGATTCCCAAAGAACCACAAGAGGGAGGAACACCAGAAAAAGATGAGTCTAACTATTTGAGATGATTTATGATATAATTACATTTAATGGAGAAGAAGAACTATTTGAAATAAGATATAATATCTTAAAGGATTATATTGACGAATTTAGAGTTGTAGAATTTGATAAGACATTCAGTGGTAAGCCTAAACCCAGTGTATTTAATCAAAAATGGCCTAAGGTGAGGCATTACTATATTAAAGAGGATGTTTGGTCAAAGTATAAGGAATTAGCTATTTCAAGCCCAAATACACAGTATGGTAAGGGAGCTAAACATTGGATAACTGAATTTTGTCAAAAGGAATCGATAAAAGACGTTTTATTAAATTTAAAAAATGAAGATATATGTTTTATAGGAGATTGTGATGAAATATGGGATTCTAATACTTTATATTTGAATATTCCAGGACCCGCAAAACTTAAATTGAAAGTTTAT
>C687J35021_10003038_pt1 | contig 11667 bp, 16 predicted proteins | sample RifCSPhighO2_12_FD_35021 | JGI IMG/M metagenome (IMG submission 35021)
TGTTCGCGCCAGTCGTGTTCGATTCCAACGCATCGGTGCCGAGGGCAGTATTCGTGCTGACCTCGCCACCACCCGTTAGCCCTAGAATCTGCTCGACCGTCGCTCGTTTCGTGGTCTTGGCACCGACATCGTAAATCAGCATCAAGTCATTGGAGGCAACAGTCGTGATTGCAGGGCATTCGTCATGGAAGGTATAGATGGTTGACATTCTACCCTCCTTTACGAGGTTGTCAGGTCGAACACGCCGCCTGAGCTTTTTTCGTTGCGGGCTTCCAGCGTGTATTCGGAGAGGATTTGCCGCCTCGCCGAATCGCCGGTAATGCCAAGGTCAGTTGAGACCATCTTGCGTCCCGTCAGATACGCCACGCCCCACATATCCATCTGTAGGATCAGACAGTCGCGGGTGCGGGAGTTCGGACTGGCGATGACTTTGAGGGTGGAAAAGTCACCTTCATACACCTCGACGCTGGCAACGATCTTTTTAGACTTGGTTTCTTCGGTTGGGGTTGCCCGGCCAGTGAAGGTCGAGAACTGCCCCTTGTTGAAACCGCCCACATAGATGTTATTCGGATCGCCACCTTGCGCCCAAATAAGCTGTAGGACGGTTTTCAGTTGAGCTTCGGTGAAAGCCCGTTGCGTGCCATCGGTACGGGTTGCTAGTCCGTCAAGCGTAGTCGGTGATGCGCCACCACCGGCCCCGAAGTCGTCATTGGTCCCGATCCATGTCAGGATCGAAGCCAATTTCCGGGCCGTGGTTCCATCGCCGGTCACCTTGGCGACATTGACACCGATCAAAGCGCGTTCCTGATCGCGCTTTAGTTCGATACCACGCATCATTTCCTGATAGGCCATTTCGTCGTCACGCCCGGCATGTTCGACTGCCTGTTGCGTGCCGGTGACACGGGCCACCTTGTCCGAGATTTGGCAGATGTTGCCGAGCCGGACGGTTGCCGTCACCGCATCGGTCGTGGCGTCGTCGCCTTCAAGAACGAAGTTATCCCCAGCGGCGGCGAGTGCCTGAGTTTGCCATTCGTGATTTACCGCCGTTGCCTTGGTCTTGTCGCAAGCACTTAGAAACGGCGTCTTGGTCTGTTCCACCCGATAAATTGCGTCCGACAAATCTTCCCGATTGCCGATCGCGCTATAGGTGGTGAAGGTATTGGTTGGTAGAGCCATTGTGCCCTTTCTTTACCGGGCAAGTCTCCTGCGCTCGGCTACGAATTTAGCCATATCGCGGGGATTCCCGGATTTTTCAGCTTTCGCTTTCAGGGCTTCCAGTTGAGCATCCACAGCCGCCCCTTTTGGCTGTGCGACTCCGGGCTTCTGAACTGCGGGCAATGGCTTGGCAGCTGCTTTTTTGGCAGCCTCTTGGGCTTGGGAGTACCTGACCGAATCATGCACCAACAATTGCAGGCGGTGATCGCGCAAACTGATATTGCGCTGTCCGCTCCAAAGTTGGCCTAACTCGGTATCGGTAAATCCCTTGTCCTTGAGCACCCCGAGAGCCGCATCGCCGACTTTGCTGAATTTTTCCTTGTCGGCCAGTTCCGGCACCTTCTCGATGAACAGTTCATCCTCTCGCTTCGAGAACTTTTCCCATTCCGCCTTATATTCAGTCTGACGGCGTTCCTGGGATGACCTGATTTCCTGTTGGACGGCGGCTAGTTTCTTTTGCCCGGCGTCCCATAGGATATATCTAGGCCAGTCCTCTCTTGCGAGACGAGTCACGTCCTCCATCGTCTTGATGTCGGAGAACTCTCCTGCCTGCTGCTGTTGTAGAGTTTGCAACAATGCTGGGAGTGCGGTGTCGTAATGCTCCCTTGCCTTTGCTACCGCTTCCTTTTCGGCCTCGACGGCCTTACGGATTTCAGCGGCCTCATTTTGACTCTGGCGGACGGCTCGATCGCGTTCCTGTTCACGACGCGCGATCTTCTCTTGCGCTTCGCGAGGGTAGGTTGCGAATTCTTCCTTTTCCGCTTTCGTCCAAGACCTCGGAGCCTCGATGGGGGGCGTTTCCGCCGGTTCGGGCTTTTCCTTGGTCTCGCCGGGAGCCTCGGGGAGAGGGGCGGCGTCATCCGCTTGCGCGGGTGTTTCGGTATCCGAAGAAACTTCGGCTGCTGATTTTGCGCCGGCCGGTTCCTTCAGCTTATCTTCTGCTTCGCTTCTTACACGATCTTGCCGCCATTTGGCAAGTCCCCTCGCCGCCTCACGCGCTCCAAGGTCTTTTTCGCCAGCCGGGGTGAAGGCCGGAAGTTCTGTTCCGGTGGTTTCAGGGGCTTGGATTTCTGTATCGGCCATTTCACTGCGCTCCTGCTTTGCGTGCCTGTAGGGTTAAGAAATCGTCTAGGTCTCGCTGCGCCATCTTGCCGTCATTCAAAACCGTAATTAGATGCTGCTTCACTTTGTCGATGACACTGATTGCAAAAAATAATTGCTCTCTTGCCTCGCGATCACCAGGAAGCGAACCCTTCCACAGTCTGATATAATCCGTCTCGATGACCGCAAATGCTTCCTTCAGCAAATCATCATTGATGATATTTTGCGCTTTGGCGGCACGATCCATCTGCCGTCTGAGAGTGATTTCATCCGTCATGCGACCAGCAACATGGCTATGGCCTCGTCGTCGTCATTATCAGCGACGGCTTTTTGGGCTTGCAGTGCGTAGGCTCTTGCGGCGTCCGCCATTTGGGTAGTTTCGGCTAAGGTTTTCGCCGCATTCATGGCCTCTAGCGATTGCGTCATCATCCGAAGATACTGATCGAGAGCGAAGTTCTGATCTTCGGCTAGTCTGGCTGCTTCAATGGCCGCCCTTGCTTCCTTAGCGGCCTTCTCCATCGCCTCCCTGCGCTCTACACGCTTGCGCTTGGCGGCAAGTTCTCTTGCCTTCCGTTCCGCTTCCTCCGCTTCCTTGAGTCTGCGCCATTTACCGCGCGAGAACGTGCCGCCAGTAATCCTGCCAACTTGCGGAGCTAATATGCCAACGGATAAGACGGTTTGATTAAATGAACCTAGAGTTTGTGCCGCCGTTCCTTGAATTATTAGTTTTCCAGCAGCGGATTGAGTAAAATTACCTACCGTTTGCGCAGCTATACCCGAGATAATTAGTTTTCCGGTAGCGGACTGCGTAAACGAACCAAGCGTTTGTGCGGCTTGGCCTTGGATAATCAGTTTTCCGGCCGTGCTTTGGGTAAATGCTCCTATCGTTTGAGCAGCCGTACCTTGAATTATCAGCTTGCCAGTTGATACTTGCGTAAACGCGCCTAGCGTCTGACTGGCAGTGCCAGTTCTTAAATCAGAAGCAGGCCCCGTAACCAGCGGTGCTGATGCTATGGGGCGGAAGGAGAGCATTTAGTTGATCTCCTGGTAGGGGCTCAGTTATGCGACTTCGGTGATCGCTCTATGGCCGGGCATTCAGACCACCAGAATTTTACGTGACGGTAAGCTTCAAACCTATGGCTTCATCTAGTCATCACGGAACTACCACGCCGTAAAGCGTCGCCGCGACATGGGCCTGGACTGCGAAACCAAAATGTACATAGTTTTTGCAATAGACTTGCAACTCGATGACATCACCTTGCGATAAGGTCATATAGTCACCAGACGGAAACCACATCTGAACTTGTTGAGGGATCAGCGGGCCGCCTGGTCCGCCGGTTTGCGCATCCAATTGCGGGGCCGGATAATGGTCCCAATTCGTCCAGTAGATCACCTTGTTGGTCGTGATGTTTATGAGCCGCCATCCAATATCGGCGACTACGCGATTCCAGGCACCGGGGAAAAATACGACGCCCTTTAATTGGATCGTTTGCGGCATTGTGTACGTCTTAGTAACCTTGCCGCTGTCAGGACCATCGCCCGAGCAATTAAAAGCTCCGGTATTCAAAGGATCGTTCAATCTCAACGCATCGCCTTGAGACCCCAACGATACCAATTCTCCGGCTCTTGCGGCGGGTGCCATCAAGAAAAATGTACAAAAGATGATTGCAGCGGTTGCGATCACCCGACGAAAGTTACTCATTGTGATTTCTCCGTTGGTTTGAGGGACTTCGCTTCCGGCGTATGCACTAGTGCCACGACCGACCTGAGTGTATCAAGGCTGGCGGCATCGACTAGCTCGGCCTTCCCCATCGATTGCAAATGAGTATTCACTGCTGCAATCTGTGCGTCAACGTTTCCACCAGGCTCGATCACGGTGCGATGCCACTTACAGTCGATTTCCACCCCGTCCTCGACAAGCAAGAGACCGAAGCGGATTTGGATAGTTCCAGATCGAGTGATTTCGATCTGGTCGATGATGGTTTTCTTTTCAATCATATTCTTCTCCATTTCACACAACACCGGCTTGACTGTAGCCTATTTGAACATTACCCCCCGAGGGCATTTCTGCGGTAGTAATAACCGCTACATTGCTACCGGATGCGCTTGCACGAATCTCGGCTTGGGTCGTGTTCACGACTGTCTTTGACACCATCTGAGTATAGCCAGCGAGGGTAATTCCTTGCCACCGCAAGTTACCATAGGCATCTACTGCATCATTGGCAAATGTGAATGGGAGGCTGGCAATCTTAAAGTTTCCACTCGCCGTAGTGTGTGTAAAAGTGGTGGTGATAATTAAAACATCAATAAATACCACTCTGCCTATTTTAGTGTAACGCCCTACTTGAGTACTATAAACAACATTAAGATCGCCCGCCGTAGCGAATGTAATCGTCGGGGTGAAAGTTCCTTCCTCGTAGTCATCTAGTGTGTTGGCATCGGCGGAAGCATTTTGCGTGGCGGGAAACGCGATTTGGCCAGATGTCGCATACGCCGCAGGAAGATCGGCAAGAACCGACGCCCGGAATGTAGGAGCCGCCGCCCCGCCGGATGTAGGCCCCGCGAATACGAAATTCGCCGTCTGTGTTTCAGTAATCGAGAGCAGATCAAGCGCTGCTGCATCAATATAGACGACCGCCGCGCTGGTCAGTGTGAGCTTGGTCGTGCCGGCAACACCTGCGATCTTGGAGGCGCGCACGGTATCACGCGAGAGCGAGGTCCCCGCTGCGGTGTAGGTTCCGATTCCGAACTCAAAATCGGTTCCGTCCTCGACCACATACGGAACGACATCCGCATTCTGGACGCCGGCTTCCGCGAACGTCAGAAAGAAATTAGAGTACGCTGCTAGGAGCGTAATCGCCCCGGTCCCCGGAGTACCGGAGACCGACATTTTTGCGCGGGAGTAGAGTTTTGCCATTTAAGTTCTTATGCGTTAGGCGCAGTCCAGGTCCATGCGGTAATTCTGAACGTCTGCCCGGCTACAAAAGCCGTACTATCGACCTCAATATCACCGCCGCCGCCAGTCGCGGTTACGGTCCCCTGCTCATGGCAAGTCGTTCCATCGGAGGCATAGAGCCTGAAATGAGCAGCCGTCCCAGTAGCATCAGCCGACGTATCCTCGACCGGCAGACTCGACCAGACTTTCGTGCCGGTTGAAGCCGCACTGGCCCAATCTGATGCTAAATTTATTGTCGATAACACTGTACCTGAATCAGCCGTCGCACAAGTTGCTGGCGCTGCACCTGTCTTGATTTTCAGAATCGCACTTACACCAGTTGCCGTCTCAATGGCGTCCAGCATTGCATTTCTTACCGCGACAGAAAATTGTATAGCCATGTCAATTCACCGTTTCCGAGGTCCAACTTGTCTTTGTCCCGTCAGGATTGGTTTTTGTAATCGTCTTTGGCCCACTAGCCTTGCGTAGGTGCTCAACTACCTCAAAAAATAGCGGTGCCATCATATTGCCGCCGCCGTTCATGGGCTGGCCTTCGCCGCCTTCGGCACCACCGCCCTGCGATGCCTTGCTGAACATATCCAGCTGATGCTCTTTCATCTTCATCTGGTGATCGAGCATCTTCAATTCACGGTCGAATTCAAACTTGGCCTGCGCTAACTGAATTTCGGACTGAGTTTTGACCTTTTGCGTCTCAATGTCGGCTTGCGCCTGCAACTTTTCGATCTCGGCCTTCATCTGAATTTCGATGAGCTTGGGATCAGGCGGCGTAGGAGCCGCTTCCGTCGTCTCGGGATCGCTAAAATATTGATCGACTGCTTTCAAGTCGATCAGCTTCACAAGTTCCTTGGCTGAATTATAGAAGTGCTTAGGCTGGACTAGATTCGTCATACCGCCCAAAGCCGCCTTTTCCTGCGCGCTAATCAGCACCATCAACTGTTGCAGCCGTTCCGCCTTGCTGCCGGTCCCCAAACCAACATTGATCGTCATGTCGTTGCGGGTTTTCCATTGCCTTGGATCGATCGGCACCCACTTGTTGCGGAGTTTGACCGTATAGGCTTCCTTGCCGTTCTTGCGGATGCAGGCATGTAGAAGCGAGAACAGGTCACGAATGCCGGTTTCCGCAAAAATGCGAGCAATCAGCTTTATCCTGGCTTGTGCCGCCGTATAGAACTGATTAGCCGCTGTTGCCGTCTGATTTTGCAGCGCATCCGCATCAACCCCCTGCCCCTGACGGGTAACGCCGGTACGCCATTCCCTTGTCGCATCCATGTACTGAATGAGCGGGTAGACCTGAGCGCCGATGTTGGGGACTTGCTGCCACACCAACCCGCCGGGAGACTTTGTACGGATCGGAGCACCCGGCCGCCACGCCAATAGATCGTCCAGCGTGGTATCGCTGGCATGACTTTGGGCGATTTCAGGGCGCGGGAAGTTCGACAGATAAGCATTGTCCAGCAAAGCACGCAAAACAGCTGTTTTGATCCGCTGAATGTCCATCACCAGATCGGCAATTGACCGTCCGAAAAACCTATGTGTGATGATAACCGGCGTCATGCAGGCGTACGGGATATAGTCGATCCTGCTAACTTGTATCTCACCGTCCTTTTTCAGAATTATTCCATCTTCACCGCCGGTCGTAATCTGATATAAAGCAGGCTTCCCGTTCTGTTCGTAATCCAACTCGATACAATGCTCGGTAATCCGAATTGGCCTAGCGGCTTTGTTGATTCCCTCATCGCCCTCAGCTTTGGTATTCTCGTCCACGGTATCGCGGGCTTGATCTTCGGTTGAGCCGAGCGAGGAATAGGTCGGTAATGACTGAATCTGGCGCTTGTCGTAGCCGTCTGCGATCAGGCTAGCTTCCGTTCTGTTGGTCACTTCATGGAAGCAGTAATTGGTATCCTTGATGCTTCTAGCCCGTCTCGATATGCCGAATTCCTCCGGCGGCACCGCTTCAACCCTCGCACAGCTATATTCGTTCTTGAACGCAATCGTTACATCGTGCAGCTTTGGCCTATCTGCATCTGGATTGTCGGGGTCAGCCACATAATCAGGCGCGTCTTTTTCTGTGTGCTCGACAACCTCAGCCCCCTCCTTCGCAACCAGCACGGCGAACGTATCATCGGACTGATCGTAATAGGTTTCCCTGGTCTCGCGCTCGCCTTTCTCCCACCAGATTTTGACTATGCCGTTCTTGGAAAGCAGAGAATCTTTGATGAAGCTATAGAGCACCATAAAGCCGGGGTTTTGCTGCATGAATACATGATTAACAACGGCGGTTTCCTGTTCGGCGGCCTCGACATCTTCCCCCCCAACAGCCTCGAACCGGACAACCTCATCTCCGCCCGTGAATATCTCCATCAACGGCGGCATCATGCCCTCGATGGTATCGGCTACGTCCATCGAGACGGCGCGCGAACGACCGTCCTGATCGGGCAAGTCCTTGGACACGTCGCCAAGATAATAATCCATTGCGTCGGCGCGAGCTTCCGTCAGCTTGGAAGCATTATTCGCAGCCAACGCGTCCGCGCGCTCGGACGCCAGGATAGCTTTCAGTTTATCTTCGGAGAGTTTAGACATCTAATTCGCTGATTCTATTCATCAGCCATTGAATATCTTCATAGGCGCGGTCTATTTCCTTCGCCCGTCGCCATTCCATCCACTCATTAGTAAGCTGTTTGATAAACTCTTTATCAGCAGCCTGCTTATTCTTCCTTAACGTAGCAAGATCATAAACTATTTGCTCGGTAGTCTTTTTCGATTGTTCATCTATTTTCATGCAACGCCCATCCTCGGGTATTCCAGCTTGGTGACACGCCAACCATTTACGCAATCCCAAATAAGACCATTCTCAAATTTAATTGAGTGAACATTCCCAATTTTCCCGCCCTTAAATTCTTCAAACAGAAGCCATTCTCCACCTTCTCTTTCAGTCACAGCTATAGTTTTTGGTAGTTTCTTCATATCAAGCTACCCCCATTCTTGGATACTCAAGTTTGCGGTCGAAGGCTTTCTTGCGCGACGGTTCCTCGTAACAAATACACATCAGGCCAAACGCATCTGCGCAATGTGAGGACCAGTCGTGATCCGGCCCAAGTCCGATCACTCGCGTTTCGTCCTTGCGCTCATGGTAATAGCCCAGCGCGTCACGCCCGGACTCGGTTGTCACTTCATTGAACCAGCATTTAGGTAGCAGTCGCCGTACAGCCTCAATACGCATACCGGCGGCACCCCTGCCTTGGTTCTTGATCGGCTCAGGTACGTCGAATTCAGCATCCCGCAAATGCTCCGCGTACTTCTTGCCGGTGATGTTATTTTCGTTCACGCCGTCATGCGGCAAGATGCAAATTGCTTTTTGATAGCCGCGACGGCGTAGCTCATTCACATAGTAGGCCAGCACTTGCCCGACACCCTCGATATAGTCCAGCACGCGGATTTCCTGCCCGACAAACTGCGCTATCCAAATTGCCATCGCATCGGCAGTTGCACCACTGCCACCCAAATCAAAGAACGCTCTCAATGGCAGTAACGGGTCGGCGGTAACACGTCCTATGCGGCCTGTGGCTCTCGCCTCCGCCAACCCCTTCGAGAAATAAGCGCCCTCGAATGCCTTGGCGTAATCGCCGCCCCAAATATGATCGTACCGATCGGGATAAAGCTCAAAGTCCAGTTTGCGTTCTTGTTCAAGCACCGCCGGGAACCACGGATTGTCTTGCCAGTTTACCTTGACGACAATCGAACCAGCGGGTTTCTTGGCTCGCAGAAAATCATCAATAGCATCCGACTTGCGGCGCGGGTTCCAGCCCGCCCATATCTCGCTGTCCTCTACACGAATTGTCGGCCGGAGCAGCGCTAACGAACGCGCGCTGAATGTCTGCGCTTCCTCGATCCATGCAATCTTGTAGCCTTCCAAGGATTTAATTGACTCAGCAGTATGATCCTGCATTCCTTGAAAGATGATTAGCCCATCACCTGGGGTTTCGATCTTGTCGTTGAATATCTTGAACTCACTGCCGACACCTAACGATGCTATTTTGCTTTCAACCAGCCGTTTACTGGATTGCGTGAGTGTCTTTTGAACTTCACGAATACAGACGGCTAATGTCCCGCGTTCGGCCAGACAGCTTTCAACCATCAACTCGCCAAAGAAATGCGACTTCCCGCTGCCTCTCCCGCCGTAGGCACCCTTATACCGCGCCGGCTCCAGTAGCGGGCGGAAGGCTCTCGCTGTCGGGATTGTTAGTGTTTTGCCCTGCATCGACTATCCGACGCTCTATTTGTTGAACTTGGATCGGCGGCTCTGTGTCATCACCAACAACTGGCTGCGCAACCTTGCCGTCGATACGATCGGCGATCAGATTGGCGGCTTGAACATCGCCTGCCTCAGCCTTGGCAATTACACCGCGCACTACTCTGCGTAGCCCGGCATGATCTTCACCTACAGCCGCAAGCTCAAGTCGCAACGCATCGCGGAAAGGTTTCTCTTTCGCGCGCCCGCTAGGATTGCCGCTTTGTCCTTTTGCGAAGGTCATCTGCTATGAAGTACAAATTGTTGATGTAAAAGAATTATCTGATGGCCGCTTGTGGCATGGGGCCACCTTTCACCGTCATCTGGTTATCGGCCGATTCCAGATGGCAGGATAATATTTCTACGGGCGTCTGCCGCCCGAACGCCGTTAAGAGCACTTTGGCGCGCTCTTGATCATCTAGGTATTGTATCTCTCCGAAATTGTCAAACCAAGGCGATCCTTCAAGCACCTTCACCCGCTGCCCTACCCACAATCTAGGTTGGTCATCAAATACGACATACCCGTTCTTTTCCCGCGATTTCAGCCATGAAATCTTGTGATCCTCGATGTGACAGCTCGTAATCAACCTGCGGACGCCCGCTGTGGATAAAATATCACCCCAGCCGTTCCGACCGAGATCGGTCCTAACCAATATATAGGTTGGAAATAATGGCCTAGGTTCGTAATAGACCCTCTTCGCGCCGATGAATTTCTTCTTAAAAAGCGGCAGGTAGGTTTCAAACCCCTGCCAATTCAGACGCTCCTCGGCATGAGGTTCGCTGCCGTAGCGAGTGTAGGCCGCGTACCAGGAAATCATATTTAGTCCGCCAAATCGCCGATAACATTCGGCCCAGGAATTTCCGGCAATGGTCTCCAATAAATTGGTTCACATAAATCAAAATTCTCTGCCCCTTGATCGGCTAAACAAAACCCATACATCAGCACATGTGAGGTTTTGCCGTAGGCTGCAAAACGCACGACCCCATCTACCACAGCCAGGAAACGCGACCCATCCTTCGGTGCTGTCTTAATCGGTTGCCATCCCATTTCACCCTCCCATCATTTCAACGCACCACGGACCTCGCCAGACTCATTGCGGGGTATCGTAGGGACGTAGATCATTCGGTTGTCGTCACACCAATCCGGCGTTCCATTTCGCATGCAAAATAACCGCCCCGCTTTCCATTCCTTGCGGGTAAACCCCCAGCCTGGAATTCGGCGTTTCATTCTACCCCCGCCTTGGTGTGGACGGCGTACCAGCGGGGCTCGGTCATACTGCCCTGCCGTGCGCGATGATGTCGTGATGGTGGCAGTACGGACTTTCGTCGACGAGCTCCAAGCCGCAATACGCGAAGCCGGGCTTGCCTGGATCACCAAGAGGAAACCGGCAGGTCTTATCGGTAAGCTCCATGATGCCGATGCGCCTGCATTCTAGCGGGGCCGGAGGCTCATGCGCCTCGATGCCGGGGTCCTTGGCGCGGAGGGTGGGTTTCAGCGCGGCATTGCGCGCGGCATTGCAACAATCAGCGTTAATGCCTAAGCGGCGCTGTCCGCCCGCCTTTTGACCAAGCGGATTCGAGAATTGATTCCTTCGTGGTGCCCTGATCTTTGGAACCCACCCGTTGTTTAATCCAAGCCGGTTGATCTTGCCTGAAACCATACCTTTGGTGCAGTCGAGTTCAACCGCGATTAGCGCGTTCGATAATCTATCCTCATGGAGTTTTTTCAGCATCGCCGTGCGAGCTTCGTTCCAAAAGCCGATGTCCGCGCTCATGACGGCGACTCCGTTTCATGTGAAATGGATTCGGCTTTACGGCGGGCGATATCAACGATGACGCGCCTGGCGTGCTCACTGACGGCGGGAATCTCGACCTTCCGATGCGCGGGGTCCGCCGTCGCGGTTAACTCAGCGGAGAGCTTAGCCAAGATGCGTTTCTCGGCTTGAGCATCGGGTAGCGCACGCGCGCGCAAGGCTCGCTCTTGCTCGTCCTCACGGCGCTTCAATTCCTCGCGCCAGCGGCGGCGATACGGAACCATCTCGACCTCGCAGGCATCGGCGACCTCGGCTACGGTCGGCAAGAACCTCAATCTCCGCGCAAGCCCGGT
>C687J35021_10003040_pt1 | contig 11661 bp, 7 predicted proteins | sample RifCSPhighO2_12_FD_35021 | JGI IMG/M metagenome (IMG submission 35021)
AGCACCTATACNAAANCCCCGATCGTGAAAACGGTCGGGGGTTTTACTTTGCGCGGTGAAAAACAAACTGAGCGCAGCGCAGCCTTTGATAGGCAACTAATACAGCGCATGGCTATGATGCCTAGGCGTACTTTTATCAGAGCTTTTTCCATGGCCGATCCGGCACTCTCTGCATCACTTTCCGAGCTTGAGCTTAAGCAACTGATTGCCTGTCATGAGTGCGATCTATTGCTGCGCAAACCCCAGGTCGCTTTTGGCGAGCGAGTTGAATGCCCGCGCTGCGGCTATGAGCTGTACACCCATCGTGCTCAGGTCGTGCGCCGGAGTATGGCGTTGGTAATCGCGGCTTTGTTGTTGTATGTGCCAGCTAATTTCTTGCCGATCATGCAGTTAAATCTGCTCGGGCAGGCGACTGAGGACACCGTCTGGACGGGCGTACTCGGGCTCTATAACAGCGGCATGCAGAGCGTGGCCGTAGTGGTGTTTCTCTGCAGCATGGCGGTGCCGCTGCTCAAGTTGTTGTGCCAGTTCGCTGTGCTGCTGAGTATCCGCCTGGATATTGGTCGCAGTTATGGCCTGTTGCTCTATCGCATTTATCACCATATGCGCGAGTGGGGCATGCTCGAGGTCTACTTAATGGGCATCTTGGTGGCTATCGTGAAGCTGATTGATCTGGCCGATTTGAGCATTGGTTTGGGGCTGTTGTGTTTTATCGCGCTGTTGCTGGTCCAGGTCTGGTTGGAGGTGACGATGTCGCCTCATCAGATCTGGGAAGCCTTGTCGGGAGAGGATACACATGCGGGCGATTGATGCAGGGCTGCTGATTTGCCATGAGTGTCACCAACTCAACCCCATAGAGCGTGGGCAAGGCGCGCAATTCTGCACACGCTGCGGTGGGCATGTGCATGCGCGTCGTCCCAACAGCCTGGTGCGTACCTGGGCGTTGTTGCTGACGGCTGCTGTGCTGTATATCCCGGCCAATCTGCTGCCGATCATGACGGTCAACTCGTTGGGCAAAGGCCAGTCCGACACCATCATGTCGGGCGTTATCGAGTTGGTGAACTACGGCATGTTACCGATTGCTGCGGTGGTTTTTATTGCCAGCATTCTGGTGCCGACCTTCAAGTTGGTTGGAATTGCCTTGTTGCTGTACTCAGTCCAGCGCCATCAACCAATGTCGGCACGCCAGCGCGTGTTGATGTACCGCTTTATTGAATGGATCGGACGCTGGTCGATGTTGGACATCTTCGTCATCGCGATACTGGTGGCGTTGGTTAATTTCGGCAGTCTGGCGAGCATTGTTCCCGGTTATGGAGCTACCGCGTTTGCCAGCGTGGTGGTGTTGACCATGCTGGCGGCTTTAACTTTTGACCCCCGCTTGATTTGGGATAACACGGACTCGGATGACCACCATGAATGATTTGCCGTTGGCTAAAGCGCGCCCTGCTTCGAACTGGTCGGCTATCTGGGTATTGCCGCTGATTGCGCTGTTGATTGGTGGCTGGCTGGGCTGGCGTGCCTATAACGAAGCGGGTATCGAGATTCAGGTGATGTTCGCCAGCGGTGATGGCATTCAGCCGGGCAAGACTGAGGTGATCTTCAAGGGCATGCCCATCGGTAAGGTAATTGCACTGGAGCTGGATGACAGCGGCGAGCGGCGCGGTGTGCGCGCCACCCTGGAGATGGACAAGCGCGTTGAGCAGCACCTGCGCAGCAATACGCGGTTCTGGCTGGTCAAGCCGAGCGTTTCCCTGGCGGGTATCACTGGATTGGAAACCCTAGTGTCGGGTAACTACATCACCGCCAGCCCAGGTGATGGTGAGCCTACGCGTAAATTCACCGCGCTGAGCGAGCCGCCGCCCTTGGCCGATACAGCGCCTGGTTTGCACCTGACCCTCAAGGCCGAGCGGCTTGGCTCGCTCAACCGTGACAGCCCGGTGTTCTACAAGCAGATCCAAGTGGGCCGGGTGAAAAGTTATGCCCTGGTTGAGGAGCAGAATCTGATCGAGGTGAAGGTATTTATTGAGCCAGAGTTTGCCTCCCTGGTGCGTAAGCACACGCGTTTCTGGAATGCCAGCGGCGTCTCCATTGATGCCGGTTTATCGGGAGTGAAAGTGCGCACTGAGTCTCTGGCGAGTATTGTCGCGGGCGGAATTGCCTTCGCCACGCCGGAGCATCGCAAGGACAGCCCGCCGACGGATCCGACTCTGCCATTTCGCCTGTACGAAGACTTCGACAGCGCCCAGGCCGGCATTCGCGTATCGCTCAAACTGCATGAATTTGAGGGCCTGGAGCCTGGTCGTACGCCGGTGATGTACAAGGGTATTCAGGTCGGTCATATGAAGACCTTCAAGGTTGATCAGGATCTCAGTGGTGCACGGGTGGAGTTGATGCTGGATCCACGTACCGAAGACTACCTGGTTGAAGGCACCGACTTCTGGGTGGTCAAGCCGTCGATTTCCCTAGCCGGCATAACCGGCCTGGAGGCGCTGGTTAAGGGCAACTACATCGCCATCCGGCCAGGTGATGCCGGCAATCCACCGCTGCGTGATTTTGTCGCTAGAGCGAAAGCTCCACCGCTCGACCTGTCTGCACCGGGGCTGCATTTGGTGTTGTTCAGCGACACGCGCGGCTCTCTGGAAGTGGGCAGTCCGATCCTGTTCAAGCAGGTTAAGGTCGGCACGGTGCAGAGTTTTCAGTTGTCGCGTGATGACAAGCAGGTGGCGTTTGGCGTGCATATCGAGCCTGAGCATGCGCATCTGGTGAACAGCAGCACGCGCTTCTGGAATGCCAGCGGCATTACATTGAAGGGCGGGCTGTCCGGTGTTGAGGTCAAGAGCGAGTCATTGCAAACCTTGCTGGCGGGCGGCATCGCCTTTGAAACGCCAAATCCTAATGCGCCCAAAGGCAGTAGGCGGGTCGAGCGCTTTAACCTGCACAGCAGTCAGGAACTGGCGTTGCAGAAAGGCGTAGAGCTGACTATTCGGGTGCTCAGTGGTGATGGTCTCGGCCCTGGTACGGCGATTCGATACAAGGGCCTGGAGGTGGGCAAGGTAGAGCGCATTGAGCTGACGGATGATCTGCAGGCGGTGATTTTGTATGCGCGGATTACCCAGGCGACGCAGCAGATTGCCCGGGCAGGCACGCAGTTTTGGGTGGTCAAACCGGAGGTCAGCCTGACCCGAGCGGCCAATCTGGAAACCTTGGTCAGTGGGCAGTACCTGGAGGTTCGGCCAGCGAGCAAGCCTGGCGCGGCGCAAGTAAGTTTCACGGCGGCCGAATCGGCCCCGACGCAGAACGCTCGTGAACAGGGGCTGCGTCTGGTGTTGAGTGCTGCGCGACGCGGTTCGATCAAACCGGGTGTGGTGGTCAGCTACCGTGAAGTGCCAGTGGGTAAGGTGACTGATTTCGAACTTGGCCCGACCTCGGATCGGGTGCTGATCCATGTGCTGATCGAGCCGCGCTATGCGCCGTTGGTGCGCAGCGGCAGCCGTTTCTGGAATGCCAGCGGCATCGGTGTGGATGCCGGGCTGTTCAGCGGGGTTAAGGTGCGCACCGAGTCACTGGAAGCTCTGCTGGAGGGCGGCATCGCCTTCGCCTCACCGGACAATCCGCAGATGGGCGGGCCGGCGCAGGCTGGTCAGACTTTTGCCCTGCATGATGAGGTGAGTGAAGAGTGGTTACGCTGGGCGCCGAAGATCGCGCTGGAGAAATAAACCACAAGGGCCGCAATTGCGGCCCTTGTGGTTTGTGGCTGGTGAGCCAGCGTTAGGCTGGCTCGGTTGCTGCGGTTGTGGTTTCTGCCTTGCTCTTGGCACTGTCGCGCCGCTGGATATATTTCCAATCCGCTTCGTCGATATAGATGCCATTCGGCCCGCTGCCGCCTTCCAAGTCGATGGCCACATGGGCCGAGACCTGAGGCTTCACCGAGGCGAGAATCGGCACAAAGCCCAACTGCAGGCTGGTTTCGATCAGCGCTTGCTGGTTCTTCTCATCGATATCCGCCGCCTCATCCAAGTAGTAAGGCAGCCGCACCTTGCCGGCCTGGTCCCGATCCATCAGGTGCAGCAACAGGTACATGTTGGTCAGCGCCTTGATGGTCATTGTGGTGCCGTTGGACGCAGCGCCATCGATATCGGTGTGAATCACCGGTTGGCCGTGCACCTTGGTGATCTCGAAGGCCAGTTCAAACAGATCCTTCAAGCCCAGCTGGTTATGGTTGGCGGCAACCAGGCGCGACAGGTAGTCCTTGGCTTCCTCGTTCTTGCTGTCCTGTTCGCTGCTCTGCTGCAGGTCGAACACCGAAAGAGTTTCGCCTTCCTCGTACTGGCCGGCGCTGTGGATGATCTGGTCGATATGCTTAAGCGCATCCTTGTTCGGTGCGAGCACGATGCGGAAGCTTTCCAGGTTGGACACCTGACGCTTGTTGATCTCGCGGTTGAACAGCGCCAGCTGGTGTTCCAGATTGTCGTAGTCGCTGCGGATATTGCGTAGGGTACGGGCGATATCGGTAACCGCAGCGCGGCGCGCCTTGGCCAGGGTGAGGGCTTCATCCTGACGGTGGGCGTAAGCGTTGACCAGCAGGTGCAGGCGGCGCTCGACGTCGTCTTCGCTGTCGAACTTGGCCACGCCTTTCAGGCGCACCTGGGCATACAACGCCTCGATCTGCCCGTCGATACGCTGCAGGCCCTGCCAGGCGTCCTGGTAGTCGTTAAGCAGCGGCAGCAGGTTGTCCAGGCTGTCGTCCACCGGGTCGGTAAACGGCGTGCCGAATGGCAGGTTGGCCGGCAGCAGCTGGCGACGGCGCAGGGCGTCTTCCAGGGTGCGTTCCTTGGCTTCCAGATCGGCGAGCTGACGGCCGACCAGTTGCAGCTTGGCGGAGAGCTGCTGCACGCGCTCGGTAAAGGCATCGGAGGCGCGCTTGAGTTCGTCCTGGGCGGCTTCTAACTGCGTCAGCTGCTCCAGTTTCTGCGGCTCTTCAACCGCCAGGGTTTGGCTGCGGCGGAAGTCTTCCAGGGCTTTCTGTGCATCCAGTACGGCTTGGTAGAACTGCTCGGCCTGGGCCTTGCTCGCGGCGCGGTCGGCGGCGACCGCCTGCTGGGTTTTCAGTTGTTTGTATTCGCGCTCCAGACGGTCCTTCTGGTCACGCAGGGCGGCGCGGTCGGCCAGGGCTTGCAAAGCTGGGGGCTCGATATGCGAGAGGTCGATGGTCAGGCCCGGCACTTCGAAGTGCTCGCCCTTAAAGCCATCGAGAATGGCTTCCAGGGATTTGACCCAGGCGTCACCCTCTGCGACCTGAATGCCTTTATCACCCAGCGGCAGGCTGAACAGCTGGCCATTGAACAGGCGCATCAGGCGGTCAACATCCTGCTGGCTGAATTCTTCGCGCAGGCGTGAGTAGCTGTTGTTGTCGGCGTGTTCGAGTTGCTGTTTTACCGATTTCAGGCGTTTATCCAGATCACGCAGACGCTCATCCAGATCTTCTGCGGAGAACTGCCGGGATTGCGCCAGGGCTCCCGCCAGCTCGTCGTGGGCGTCTTTGGCGGCCAGCAGTTGTTCTTCCAGCACCTTGGCATCGTTGACCAGGGCAAAGCGATTCTTCAGCACCGACAGCTCGCCGAGCCAGCGCTGGATCTCGCTGATTTCGCGCTCCATGCGCATCAGTTCCTGGGTGCCGCCGCGTTGCTCGTGCTGCAGGCCGTCCTGCTCGCCGCGGTAGTGTTCGGCCTGGATCACCAGCTCTTCGCGGCGCGCGCCGGCGTAGTCCTGCCAGGTGCCGAGCAGTGAGTCGAGCAGCGGCGAGAGGCGATGCAGCTTGCCGCGCAGCAGCTCGCGCTGGGCCACGCCAGCGGCCAGGGCTTCGATCAAGGGGCCGGCGGTAACCAGGGCCTGATAGTCGCTTTCCATCCGGCGTACATCGCGGAAGGCTTCTTCGGTGGCGGCGATATAGTCGACGCTGCCGGAACGCAGGCTGTGTTCGAAGGCGTCGAGGAACAGCTGCTTAAGCTTGGCTGCGGTGATTTCGCGCATATGCAGCAGGTTGATAAACAGCGCGCGGAAGGTCTTCAGGCTCTGCTCGCTGGTGGAGCGTAGCGGGATCAGGGTCAGGTCTAGCGGAATCGAAGTGTGGCCGCCGACCAGCAGGCGGCGCAGCTCTTCCGGTTTCAGTTCATAGGCCTTGATGCCTTCGCGTTCCAGCGCGTTGAACAGCTCGCGTTGACGCAGGCAGGTGCCGTTCTTCTGATAGTGCTCCAGGTCCAGGGTGCCCCGGTAGGCGAAGAACTGGTGGCCGAAGCCGCCACCGGGGCCGCGCCCGGCCACGCCGATCACATGGGGGCCGTGGGGTAGGACGACTTCGACGAGGATATAGCTGGTGTCGCTGGCGAAGTAGAACTTGCGCGACTGCTCCAGGCTGTACTTGCCGAAGCTCATGTCCGACATGCGCGCGAGAATCGGGAACTGTAGGGCGTTGATCGAGGCGGATTTACCCAGGTTGTTGGCCCCGTACACCGACAGCGGGTTTTCCAGGGGGAACAGGCCGAGGCTGTAGCCGGCGGTATTCAATAGGGCGAAGCGGCGGATGCCGTAGCGTTCCTGGCTCATGCGAGGGTCTCCTTGGCGTCACGTTCTTCGGCCATGGCGCGGGCCAGGGCGTCTTCTTCGGATTCTTCGGCATCGCCTTCTGCGAGGCTGATGATTTCGTCTTCGGTCTCCTCATCCAGCAGCACCGGCGTTGGCAGCGGCAGGCTGCTGTGCAGGGTGGCGGCCAGGTCGCGGTCTTGCTGCACGGAGAGACACACATCGAGGAAACGGTGCATCGGCGCGAGAAAGCGGTAAATGCCGTTGTCTTCGCTGGCAAAACCCAGCTGGGTCAGGCGGCGCATCACTTTCTCTTCCAGCTCATCCTGGGTGGTGACTTCGGCCTGGAGGAATAGGTCGCGGTACTTCTCCAGCAGCGCTGGCAGTTCGTCACGACCGAGGCTGCCGCCGTCGAGTACGGCCAGCGGGTCACGGCCCTGGTCCGCTAAATGTTCAACCAGAATAAAGGTGAACAGCGCCAGGCGCTGGGCAGTCTTGTTGACCTGGGTGCCCATCTGCTCGGGGACGAAATAGTAGAAGCCGCGGCTGTCGCAGGTCAGTTCATAGCCCAGCGCCTTGAACAGGCCGCGGTACTGGTCCTGTTGGCTGGCCAGCTGGCTATACAGCTCCGGGTTGCTGCGGCTGATGTGGTAGCCCTTGAACAGCTCGCGGAAGATCGGGGCGAGCTGGGTCAGTTCTTTTAGGTCGATATTCATACGGTGGTCCCGGCCGGCTTGATCAGGGCAAAGGAGCTCAGGCTGACCTGATGCTCGCGGGTGAGGTATTCGCGGCGCTCAAGGCGCTCACGTTGGAAGCGGCCATCGCGGGACAGGCGCGAGAACCAGTAGAGCAATTCGTCGGTGGCACCTTCTGGCTCCTGTTCCAGCAGCCAGACCATCAGGTCCGGCAGCGGCAGGGCCTGCTCGCAGCGTTCGATCATCTCCCGCGCTGTGCGTGGCGCGCGCGGTGCTTCGCCTTTGCGGCTGGCATGCGCCTTGGGGAACTGCGCCGGCTTGGGCTCGAAACGGGCCAGGGCATATACATAGGCCTCGACCTGCGAAGCGGTGCCGAGGAAGGTGCTTTGCGGGCGACTGAACAGCGGCAGTGACGCCTGCGGTACTGCGTCCAGGCCCTTCTTGCGGATTGCCGCTAGGGCCAGGGCTGCGCCACGGGTCACGGCGTTATGCCGGCGCGCTTCCTCGCGCAGCGGCAGCAACAGCTCACGGGCGCGGCGCAGGGTCAGCTGGGCGGTGGTCTGCATTTCCAGAATGCGCGCATGGGTGCGCAGCAGCAGGTCGTCGTCGACCAGTTGGCCCAGACGCTGCTGCTCGCCGAGCAGGCGCAGCAGCACGTGTTCGACGCGGTAGACACCTTGTTCGAAGGCGCCGTCAGCAGCGACCAGCTGGATCATCGGCTCGACGTATTCGTCCCAGGTGGCCAGCACCTCGGCGTAGCGTTGACGCAGGGGAATCTGCCTATCTGAGGTCTTGGCCCGATCGGCCACGGCGACCAGGGCCTGTTCGTCGTTGGCCAGCTTCTTCAATACATCGCGCACGCGCATATCGAGCAAGCGCAGCTGGCGCGCCAGGTCGGCGGCGTCACGGACCTCGAAGGCGTCCTTGATATAGCCGGCCAGGCGCTCCAGATGGCGCAGATAAGCTTCGATTTCCAGGCACAGGCCCAGGCGATGTTCGCGGCGCAGGTAGGCGAGGAAGTCGTGAATCTGCGCGTTCAGCTCGAAGCGATTTGGGCTCTTGGCCACCGGCACCAGGATATCCAGGCGAATCCACTGGTCGAGCAGGGCGGTGACATCGGTTGGCGTGCCTTCGGGCAACTGTGCGGCGAGCTGATTGCGCAGCTCCACCAGGCTCAGGGTGCCGGCATCGAAGCGCTCGCACAACGGCTCCAGCAACGTCCAGTGTTCGGCAAGGGCGCGCAGTACGCGCTTGGGATCAATCATCGGGGCGTCCGCTCCGCGGGCTTTTCGCAAAAAACGCCGATTGTACTGCAAGCCACGGCCAAGGCTTGAGTGTCAGTCATCGTCTGTTGCGTTGCTACGTTGCCTGTAACCGTCGGTGTGACAATGGGTAACAGGCCGGGCCTGGGCAGAGGGCGATTTTCCCGGGTTTTCTCGACTATGGGTCGGCCCGCTCTAGACGCAGGCTTTTTATAGTGGCAATCAAGGGCTGGTGTCCGCAGGACTCCAGCGTCATAAGAATAAGGAGCTCGTCATGCGCCCGACCTGCCATCCGCTCAAGCCTTTACTGACCCTGCTCTGCGGCAGCCTGTTCGTATGTGCGGCCCAAGCCGAATTGAGGCCCATGGCGGACAACGAGCTTGCTGAGATCACCGGCCAGGCATTGATTACCCTCGACGGCCTAACCTACGGCGGTTTTGAGTACACCCGGGTCAACCTTGGGGCCGAGATCGACCTGCTGACCAACATCGACGAATTGCGCCTGGGCAACTATTCGCGCAACCAACCAAATACTGCGTCCACTCAACCGGCAGATATCCGCATTGATAACTTCGCTCTGGGACGAGTGGATAATGCCAACTCCAGCAATGCCACCGTGGTGCCGTTCCAGGTACGCGATCCCTATCTGGAGTTTGCGTTCAAGGTCAACGGCCAGGGCATCCGCGAGGTGGCGGGTATCCGTCTGGGGTTTGGCCGCGCGCGGGGCGACCTGTCCGGCGATATCCACTCGCTAACCGGCAATATGCAGGGGCTGGTGACTGGTTCGGCATCGACCGCCCGCGAATACTATATGCAGCAGAACAACCTTAACGGCTTTACCTGCACCTTCAATTTCGACTGCCTGGCGTTGAGCCTGGCCGGCAATGCCGAGATTTACAGCGAGATTCAATTGGTCAAGAACGGCACCGGCGATACCACGGTCAATGGTCAGCCAATCAACCGGGCTACTTATATCGGCGTGCCTAACGGCTCGTCCTTCAACACCGACAACGCCTTGCTCAGTGGTCTGCTGCCGTCGATTGCCAAGAACAACGGCGACTGCACCGCCTCGGGGCTGCCCGCCTGCTTCCCGCTGCTCAACTACAAGAGCATTTTCGTCGGCGACCGTACCCAGTCCGACCTCAGTATCGGCGGAGCCCAGGGGATATTCTTTTCTCTGCAGAACCAGAACGTACCCTGGCAGGACCTGGCCTCGACGAATAACCAGTTCGTTGCGACCCAGTCCGGGGCCTTTGCCAACTTCGCCAAGTCGGGCGAGGGCGCTAACACTATCTATCCCTTTATCGTGTCGCTGTATGAGGCCCTCAACGGTGCCGCACGCGTACCGACCTGTATCGGTGACCTGAGCAAGGGCTGCTGATCATGAACCGCCATCTGCGCGAAATACTGTTTATCTTGCTGGCTCTGCCTGGGCTGAGTATGGCCATGGAAGCCCTGGATGATCGCGAACTCGGTGAGGTCAGCGGGGCCGGGGTTGGCTTCTTTCTGGACGACTTTTTCTACGACCAGGGCAGTGCCAGCGCGCAGGTAAGCGGGCTTAAGGACAGCCAGGGTAATGCTCTGACCATTGACCTCGAACGGGCCTATATCAAGGGTGATGGCAGTCAGCGCGGCGCGCTGGACACCCCGGCGCAGGTGGGCACGCCGCTACACCCCTTTACCCTGAAGGTAGTCAGTGGTGCTGCCGCACCGACCCTGCCGAGCGGCACTCAGGCCCTGCAGCTGACCACGCCAACCTGGGACGACCCGCTCAACGACACCCACCAGTATGGTCTGTGGTCCTATTATCAGGGCTGTTTATATGGCGAGGCCGGCTGTACCAACCCAACCCAGGCTCAGGTTGCCATCGACACTGAGCTGAGTAGTCTGGAAACAACCCGCAATGCGCTTCTGGCGCGCTATCAGAGCGTCGGTTTCCTTACTCTGAAGAGCGGTATCGACCAGGATATGTTGCTGGTCGAGCAGCGCCGTACCCAGGTGTCCACGGAAACCACCGATGTACAAGCTACCTACGGCACCATGCAAACCCGTTATGCCGCGGCACCGGCAACCGCCGACCTGTTCTATGCGAAGCCAGCATTTGGCCAGAAATACGGCTGCGGCAATATCTGCATCAACGCGGCGGCGCGTGCCTACAACACCTCGGTCGATAGCTATCAGACCCAGCTTAGTGAGCTGGCCGCTGCTCAGAAGGCCTTGGGTGAGGCCTGGAGTGTCCAGCGTCACGGCTACAGCCTTAACCAGCGGGCCACCGATTTCGACGAGTTTTCCAGCCTATGCGGCGCGCCCACCGCCGAGTCGCCTACCTGCGTGGTCGGGCGTATTCAGAAAACCAAGGACAACCGCAACTCGGTGGTTCTGGTGGCGACCAGCCTGCAAAACGGCGGTACCCGCGTCAAGGGCCTGGATGTTGGTGTCGAAGCCACCTTCAGCCTGCCCAGCACTGCCTACAGCGTGGACGGCAACGGCAATATCATCAAAGGTGCCACCACCACCCGCAACGATTTTTTTTCCATCAACCTGGAGGGTTTCACCCTCAATGGGGCCTACCTCAACCTGTGGGGTGACAGCACCGGACTGCAGGGCGAGGCCAGTTTGCAGATGTACACCGATAAACTAGTTATTGGTACTTGTCGCAACTGTACCGATGCCAATCGTCTTGTGGCCAAGAACCTGTATTTCGATATCAACCTCGGTCAGGCCAGCCTGCAACCGCTGAACTTCTCGGTTCTGGGCGATGGTGAGCTGCGTCTGTCCCTGCCCAGCGTCACCTGGAACAACCATCAGGCCTTCTACCAGCAGGTGCCGAAGAGCAATATCAGTGTCGGCAACCTAAGCATGGGTGGGGTCGACCTGGGTTCGCAAGTCGTGCGTGGTATGCGTGTGGATTATCTGGAAGTGCGTACCGTGAACCTGCCGCGATGAGGAGAGTCAGTATGCGCAGTACATACCTAGGCTTTGCCCTGCTGCTTATGGCGGGACCCGTGCTGGCCGAGTTGCGGCCGCTGGCTGAGGATGAGTTGCAGGGGATAAGCGGGCAGGCGGGGCTGAGTATCAGTGCCAGCCTGAATTTTGCCGCCAACCCCGCGCAGACCCGTTGCCCG
>C687J35021_10003046_pt1 | contig 11650 bp, 13 predicted proteins | sample RifCSPhighO2_12_FD_35021 | JGI IMG/M metagenome (IMG submission 35021)
CGGCGGGGCGTTACCCTCATGGGCGAAAAGATCAACTACCGGTAGAAGTAGCAGCCAACTCTGGAGCCTTCTGTTCCGAAATAACCGGCCTCACTACAGCATTTAAGTCACCGACGATCCGAAGTCCACCGGCAAGTGTTGTGGGACCACCTGTGCAATCAGGAAGAAAAGATTGAATCTCCCTAATCAAACGGTCAGGACCGTCTACCCCCTTTATTAACCTCAAGAGGTCGTCAATCTTGGCCATGTCAAACTCATCCATCTGACATTCGATGGCCGAAAGTGCGGCGACCAGAATCCAGGCCTGAGCAACAAGCCGTGGAATCATCTTGTCGTCCTTATTGAGTTCACTGATTCCAACCATTAAGACAACCATCAAACCATCTTGGCCAAAAACAAAATCATTGACCAGGTCTGATGGAGCTTTCGCAAACCCATTCTCAGAGGATGCCTTGCTATTGAAAATTGGCAAACCACACCTCGCCGCTTTTTTCATAGCGACAAAAAACTTCTCCCAGTGTTCACGGTCCAACCTGACACCTGATTGAAAAATCGAGGTTGTGAACGCGCAAGTCTTGATTGGATCGATTCGTTTGCCGTCCAAAAAGCCCGACAATATCCCGAGCCAAACATCACGACGTCGTTCAGGAGTTTTTTCTTGAGCCAATGTTCTCGGCGGTATGGTAGCGGTAGTTGAAATTATCGGTCTCGTCACCGGAGATACAACGACAGGTGCCAATGATGCGACGGAAACCTTCTTTCGATTAGTCGGTTTGGTCAACTCGAAAAGCTCGGCCCAAAGAGCTTGGTTGGCGACAAAGAGAAATCTCATCACTCTCGTTTTTTCAGCTACAGAAGAATTTGGATTATCCAATATCGCCAGTGCAGCTGTTGTTTCTTTGGTTTTCTCCCGAAGTTTTTCAATTTCAGCATTGATGAATTGTCGAATAGTCATTCGAATTCCTCCCTTTTTGTCAAAATCGATTCCGTCTACGGAATCATAAAACTTATTCCACATATAATATAGCGATTCTTATATAAAAAGTCAAGCCCGATTTACGCATTGCGCAAACCGGGCCTTCAATGTCTCTGTTGAGACATTTGATGGCGAACTTTAACAAAATACCTCGCCACCATTCTCGCAAACTCCTTTCTCCGCTGTGATGTCCCCACATCATAGGGAGTCAATATGAAGTGATTTTCTGGCCTACCACGATGGTGGCCGTGTTTCCTAAAATCAGAAGGCTCAATAGACTCAATTTGAAAAAGTTCTTTTGAACCTTTTTTTTGTCGATTCCACTCTGACATTCCATTCTTATAACTGGATAAGTCAGATTGAAAATTTGTTCCAGAGTAGACTTCTCCTTCAAAATTTTTGACCCAAGAATTTCTCAAATTTTCAAGAACTTCGGGATCAATGTTAAACACATCCAAAGTAACAGGATGAGTAGGGACCGACGGCAGATAAAAAAATCCGTCGGTGTAATGTCTTAAGTCTACTTTCGTGTTTATGGTCGAAAGGAAAAGTAAGCCTTCCGAGTTTATCCCTGAATGTTCAAGTTCCCTTTTTACTATCAAGTAAAGAGATTTTCCAATGGGAGTATTTGGATACTCGGGACCAGAATGATTTTCAATTACCTTCTTTATATCCTCTTGAAAATTCGCTCTCCCATTCTTAAACCTCCTGACAAGATTATCACCACTTGAGTGGCAACCGAAGATAAGGTCCTCAAATCGATGGCCACTCTTTTTTAATATCATGGTACCCTCCTTCTATAGAGTAACAGATATATGGTTTTAAGTCAACCTTTTATTTTTCCAATTGTTTATGGTCACAAGGAGTGTAGAGCCAATAAAGATAGAGGAGTAAGTACCAATAAAAATACCTATGAGGAGAACCAAAGTAAAATTTTTTACCGTCCCCGGTCCAAAAATATAAAGGATCAAAATAGCCAAAAGTACCGTTAAAGAAGTATTTATAGAACGAACGAATGTCTCGTTTATACTTTCCCCTACTATGGTTTGAAAATCTTTTTTACTTCCATAACTTTCATTTTTGTGTAAATTTTCTCTGATTCTGTCAAAAACAACGATGGTGTCGTGAACTGAAAAACCAAGTATGACCAAAAGCGCTGTTACGAAAAGAGTGTCCACTTCAAATCCATAAAAATGCCCCAGCAAAGCGAATATTCCAGTAGGCACTATAACATCGTGGAGTAGAGCGAGGACTGTTACCAGCCCATAAACCCAAGAAGACACCGGCCTCGAAACTTTCCTGAAAGCAAAAGCAACGAACAAGACTATCGCCAAAAGTACCAAAACTATTGATATGTAAGACTTCTGCAGAGCCTCTTTACCTAATATAGGACCAATATTACTAAACGTTTTTTCTACTGGAGAGTATTTTCCTCCTAGAGAAAGCTCTAGCAATATAGAATCTTTTTGTGTCTGCGATATTTCTTTGAGTCTTACAATAAAACCCTCGCCAGAAGGTCTGACAGAAGCATCATTAAAATTCAGATTGTTTAAAACTTGGCTTACCTCTGCCGTACTCGGTTTGTCGCCGTCAAAAGAGATATCTAGTAAACTGCCGCCGGTAAAATCAATGCTCAGCTTAAGTCCCAAGAAAAAGATTAGATACATTGATCCGATAACCAAAATAACCGATATTGAGTAAAATATTTTTCTGTGTTTTACGATAAACATGTTTATTTTTTTGACTTTGATTTACCAGTTGGTAGAGAAGGACCTTCCTTACTCATAGCAAATAATATTGTACGGGAAGCAGTGACAGCAGAAAACATTGAAACCAAGACACCAACTAAGAAAACTAGTGCAAAACCCTTGATTACCGGCGTAGAAGCAAAGTAGTACAAAATAATAGCCGTAATTATACTTGAGAAGTTTGAATCTCTGATTGAACTCCATGCTCGATGAAAACCCTCTTTCAGAGCATCATATTTATTTTTACCTCTTCTCAATTCCTCTTTGGTTCTTTCAAATATCAAAATGTTTGCGTCAACTGCCATACCAATAGAAAGAACAAATCCGGCAATACCAGCCGCAGTTAAAGTGACTGGTATGAGTTTAAACAAAAGGAGGTTGATAACGGTATAAATGGCCAAAGCCAATACCGCCACAAGGCCTTGAAATCGATACCAAATAATCAGAAACAAAGCGACAATAGCAAACGCATAAAGTCCCGCTTTAACGCTAGCATCAACTGCCATATCCCCCAAAGTGGCGCCAATCGTCTCAGTACTGATAAGAGAGACTGGCATCGGCAGAGCGCCGTAATTCAAATCGCGGACAACTTGTTTGACTTGATCAGATGTAAAATCGCCAGTAATGACCGCCTGGCCGCCGGTTATTTCTTCTCTAATAGAAGGCGCTTCTATTAGGTTGCCATCCAAAAATATACCGAGGACACTCCCGACATTTTCTCTGGTAATCTTGGCAAAAAGGTCCGCTCCCTCTTGGTTAAATTTCAAGCCTATAATAGGCTTACTACCCAAATTTTGATCAAACTGGATGCTAGCATTTTGGAGCATTCTGCCTGTAAGGCCGGTTTCTAAAAACATACCCGAAATGCTTTGGAGAGTCTGATCGGTAGTGTTACTGGCTTCTATTTTGTCCTGCCCTTCTCTAGACAAAAGTTTGAATTCCAAAGTCGGAGTTTCACCTATTCTTTTTATGGCTTCATTGACATCCGTCACCCCAGGTAATTCTACAATAAGCCTTTGTTCATTGTTATTACTACCCAGCACTCCTCCTTCTTCAACCTGAATAATCGGTTCTGATACTCCAAAAAGATTTACGCGCCTTTCTATAACATCACGCAAAGATTGCATAGCAGAAGAAATATCAGAGCTCTGAACTCCTGAAGTATCAGCTTTATAAACTAAGTGAGTGCCGCCAGATAGGTCAAGACCTAATTTAAATTTATTAGAACCAGATTTTTGAGTATTCCATACAAAAAAACCGGCGACTGCCGCCACTGTAATTATTATTATCGCCCAAAATCTATATTTACTCATACGATATGTAGAATATATGAAATCATTAATAAATTCAACTGAGTACCGCCTCTGGAAATTTTAATCAATTTATGCAAGAATTCCATACTGTATGCAAGAGAAAGAGAAAATTTTATATATAATCACCAAAGGTAATTTTGGTGGAGCCCAGAGATATGTCTATGATTTAGCTACCGGCTTGCCTAAAGATAAATTTGAAGTAGTAGTGGCTTGTGGAGACAAAGAAGGAGACACTCTTATAAATCTTTTAACAGAAAAAAATGTAAGAGTAATAAAAATTGAAGGACTAGCAAGAGAAATAGACGCAAACAATGATTTTCGGGTTTTCAAAAATCTTACAAAAATAATAAAGGAAGAACAGCCAAATGTGGTTCATTTAAATTCGTCAAAAATCGGATTACTTGGTTCTTTGGCTATTTCATATCTAAAACTAACAACTAAAAACTGCCGTCCAAGATCTATTTTCACCGCTCATGGTTGGGTATTTAATGAAAGACAAAGGTCTTATCTTTTTAAGATTGCAGCTTATGTAAGCCAATATTTTACTGTTTTGCTTTGCGACAAAACAATTGCCGTATCTGAAAAGACAAAAATGGATATCAATCATTTTCCTTTAATAAAAAATAAAATAAAAGTTGTTCATAACGGCATTTCGGATTTTGAAACATTGCCAAAAGAAGAAGCTCGTAGAATTTTAGCAAGCAAAGATGCTGATAAGACAATTATTTTTTCCATTGCCGAGCTACATAAAAATAAAGGTATTGATGTGGCTTTGAAAGCTTTGTCTCTTTTGCCCGAAGAAACAAAAGAAAAGATTATTTATTGCGTAGCTGGAAACGGAGAGGAAAAAGAATATTTGGAAAAATTGACAAAAGGACTGCATATAGAAAATATTGTTAGATTTTTAGGATTCGTGCCAGATGCCAAAAAACTCTTATCTGGAGCCGATATTTTCCTTCTCCCTTCCCGCACTGAAGCCTTACCTTATGTCATTCTCGAAGCTGGTATAGCAGGACTGCCTACAATAACCACCAGTGTCGGCGGTATACCTGAAGTAATTCACGATATGCAAAATGGGATTTTGGTCCATTCTCGAAATCGAAAAGAAATCGCCGAGGCTATTTTATATATGTTGGAACACAAGGACAAACAGATGGAGTTTGGAAAAGAAATAAGAAGCACCATTTCAAACTTTTTTTCACTAGAAAAAATGCTAGAAGAGACTGAAAAAATTTATAAATTGACCTAATTATTCTAATTAACCTAATTGACCTAAAAATGACTAACAAAGAAAATCCTAATAAGAAAGTGTATGATCTGGAAGAGAGAACCGCTAAATTTGGAGAGGAAGCTATAAAATTTTGCAAAAGTTTACCGAAAAGTGAACTGACTAGAAGAATTATTGATCAATTGGTTGGTTGTGCCACTTCAGTTGGAGCTAATTATTGCGAAGCAGATGACGCAGAGAGTCCTAAAGATTTCAAACACAAAATCGGCATCTGCAAAAAAGAATCTAGAGAATCAAAACATTTCCTGAGGATGTCTGCTATCGCTGTTCCCGAAAAAGCCGATGAGGCCAGAAAATTATGGCTTGAAGCCAAAGAATTGAATCTCATTTTCAATTCAATCTACAAAAAAGTCAGATAGGTGGGAGAATAATGGTGGTTATTGAATCTTGCCATATACGTCAATATCATCTTCATTTAGTTCTTTTCTGTTTTTATTTATAAATTTAAGAATAAAGTTAGGTAAAATATTCTCTTTTAATAGATCGTTCCTCATCGAGAGAATAACATTCTTGTAACTCTGATCCTTGTTTTTTTGTGAGCTGAGTATACTAATATCCATAATTTTTATAAATACTTTAATAGAACGCACTACTTCGGGAGCACCCCATATTTGTATTTGTCTATACTGTTTCAGTACCTCCGAAAGTTTTATTTGTTTTGAATTTTTGTCTTCAGTATCAAAAAATCCTGATAGAGATTCCGCCATCTGAGAGTAAATTTCTTTTCTAGAATCCAAAAATCTGTTTCTACGATCAATAAATTTCGTAGTAAAATAACTACCCACACCAAGGGATGCAATGATGCTTAATATATATTGAACTCCATTCATAATTAATCACATATACTATATATCATAATATTTACAAATCTAATTTAAACTCATTGAGAAAATCTGCAACGGCGCGTGCAGAAATAATGACACCATATTGCTCATAGACACCACCTGTGAGCGCCTCTGGAATTCCTACGAAACATCCTTGTTCGTTTACAGCTAAGCCCCCAGAATTTCCAGCATCCACTTTGGCCGAAGTGTAGAAAGTATAATCGTCCACAATGGTGCTAAGCACACCTTCAGTCGCGGTCATATCATACATACTTACCGCCGGAAATCCATAAACTATCAGTCGATCTCCAATCTTGAAGTTTTTGTCGCATTTTCCGATATTTTTGATCGTTGGAAATTCCCGAGGCCAGCGTCCGTAAACAGTCCCATCCTGGTCAATATTCGGACCAGTTATGCGTAATAATGCTAGGTCGTATTGCTTGCTTGTTCCCTCTAGAACAACTGGTTCGGCAAAATACTGGTCTAAATGCCCGGGGTGAAGTTGTTCTGGATTAGGAGGAACGTCTGGGTCTGGGACTAGGATTAGGCACTGTTTGAATCTCCCCTGCTCTTCAAGTGAAGGTATTACGTGTGCGTTGGTAACTATCAGTCCGTCTTTATTTATCAGCACACCAGATCCTTGCCAAACCCCCGATTCAGGACTTTCAACAGTACAGCGTATTTTTACTACAGTTCTATCTGGTGATACCTCAGGATTTGAAGCCGTTTCAATTGGTTGTGTCGAAATGCTATTGTAAATAGTGAAGCCCATAATAAGCATTGTTAATACTATACAAGCGATAATTATGGTGTATCTTAATTTCTTTTGTTTTTGATTATCAGGGTTTTCTATTGCCATGACATTTAATTGAGATTGAGATAATTTTAATATCTACTTAAGAGTATACTCTGTATATCAGAAGTCAACGTTTTTATTAATTAGATTATTGGGATTTGTTTAGAATAATTAGGGTAATTAGAAAAATTAGAATAATTTCCTAGACCACTCCTATAATTTCGTTTTTGGCCTCTTCTTTATTTATAGCTCTGGAATAAGAACGCTGACCAAAGAGAATACCGATGCCCAAAAATTCGGCCAGCATATGAGAACCTCCATAACTCATAAATGGCATAGTAATGCCTGTAACCGGCAAAAGTCCGATGTTCATACCAACATGAATAATAAAATGAGAGAAAAATACTGAAGCCAGCCCCAAACCATATAAGGTTTCAAAATTAGTAGCTCCCTTTTTTGATATATCTATGATTCTCCAAAAAACTACCCCGTACAAAGTAAATAGAACGACCACTCCGATAAAACCCCATTCTTCACTGAAAGCGGCAAAAATAAAATCAGTCTCATATTCTGGTAGAAATTTTAATTTTGATTGACTGCCAAGCCCCACCCCCTTGCCCCAAATCTCTCCGGAGCCGACGGCAATAGTAGACTGATAAGAGTTGTAGCCGGCTCCGCGAAGATCAGCCAGTGGATTAATGAAAGACACGATCCTGACCTTTTGATAATCTTTAAATACAAAAAACCACAAGCCACCAAACGCAAGAAGTCCGGATAGGAACACTAGGAGCAAGTGCTTTTTTGATATTCCAGAGACCAAAACCATTGCTAGCCAAATAAGAAAAATTATGACAGATGAACCGAAGTCGGGTTGCAAAAAAACTAAAATAAAAATTATAAAAGTGTAAAGTCCAGAAATTATAATATGTCTCACATTGGCTATTTCTATATGCCTTCTTGAAAAATATTTAGCCAGAAGTATTACCAAAACTATTTTGACAAAATCAATCGGCTGAAAGGCAAAAGCACCAAGATTAAACCAGCTTTGGGCGCCTTTGAATACAGAGCCGATAGAAAATAGAGCTAGTAATGTAATACATGAAATAGCAAATAAGACCGCGATAGAGCTGGTCCGACGTAGAAATCTCCAATCAATCAGGCTTGTCAAAAATAATACAAAAATCGAAATTGCCAGCCATATTATCTGTCTTATAAACAATGTGTCCTTAGCTATCTGTCCCGCATGTCCCGTCTGCGTAGGCAGGGATGGTAAAAAAGAGTTCATTGTTAAAATACCGGCCATTGCTATAAAAAATAAAGCTCCAAAAAGCAGCCAGTCAACTGAATAATTGATTTTTTTAAGGAAGTCTCTAATCATTCTATATTGAAGAACCGAATATTTTGTAGGTTATCTCTATTCTTGCCGGAACTTCTTTGCATATACTAGACGATATATCTTTGTAAATAGTTTCCAAATTGAGAGCAGACGGGGCAAAGAAATAATTGTCCGGTGTTGAGGCGATAGTTTTCAAAAAAGATTCATTGATATTTTCACCCAAACCGATCGTATATATGGTGAGACCGTCATTTTTGGCATTGGATGATTCTTTAATAGCCAGATTTTCCGCATATTTTATATCGTCTGCTTCGGTATTCCCATTTGGATTTTTTGGATTATTTGCTATCCCATCAGTAAGAAGTATCACTATTTTTAAAGCTTCACCTTGAGCTCTAGCTGAAACCAACTCTTGCCAACTAGAATGCAAAGCTTCATAAATATTTGTGTATTGAGTACCACCCGTTTCAATATCTATAGAATCAATTGCTTGTTTGGCAGAATCAAAATCGGAAGTAAGAGTTAAATCTATCGGGTCTTTGACCGAAGTAGCAAAAGAGACAACCCCAATTTTATCTTCAGGACTTAGCTGGTCTACAAAGGAGCTTGCGGCTTCCTTGGCGATAGATAGAGGCTGGGGAGGGCTCACCCCAAGGGAAGACATAGAGCCGGATCTGTCTAAAAGAAGCATAGCGTCGGACAACTTTTCACATACTTTGGAACCAAGATCAAAAGGTTTGGGCCAAGTAAAGAATACATCTTTACTTTCATTTTTTTGTAAACTTTCTATAAATGTTCTGGAAGAGGCAATGGTGTTATCAGATCCGTCAAAAATAGCTACTACCAATTCAATATTTTTAACCTCTTCAATGCTGTCATTTTTAACATTGGCTTCAATTTTGGGCTGGTTATCCTGCTCTAAAATTGGGCTGTTGGTTATACTTATATCTTCTCCAGTCTTTTCATTTTTTTTCCAAATTATATTTTTACCTAATTCAAAGACAGCTCTTCCCGGTCTCACTCCATTTTTTATATTAATCGAACCTTCAAATATTCCAACTGTTTTATTTTTCGGCAGGATAGTCGCCCCTTTTCTTTCCTCTAACATCTTGTTATTTCCATCATATATAATAAAACTGTATGGAACATAAATTGCATCTGTATCCGTATTTGTATTTTCAACATAAACTAAGACGCTCCAGAGTCCCGGCATGACCTCAAATAATCTTGGGTCCCATTTTACAATCGGTTGGATAACACCAATACTACAAACAAGTGAGCAGGAGCCACCACAATCAACTCCGGTTTCGTCTCCATTTTTTAAATTATCAAAACAAGTCGATGGTCTATACCAAAATTTCGAAAATATAGAAAAAGAAACCACTGATAACAATAATATTATCGCGCCCAAATAAATATTTTTTCTGCGAGATGCCCAGTCGCTCATTTCATTCATACGTCAATTATAATGCAAATTTGATATGATTACTATAATGAAATTGATAATTAATACCCCTTGGACAATATTGGGAATATTAACAGGGTTAATATGTCTGATTTATAAAATTAAACCCGATAAAAGAGGTTTTATATTAATTTTCGTAAAAAGATTATGGGTAACTGAGATTTTTCTTAAAAGACAAACTTATGGATTAGTTCTGGGAAATATAATAATCCTTTCACAATACGCAGACCAAAAAACATTGATTCATGAAATCAGGCATCATATAGAACAATTTAAAAAAATGCCTTTAATATTTCCTGTGTTGTATCTGTACGAAAATTATAAATCCGGTTATGTAAATAACAAATTCGAAATAGAAGCGAGCAAATAGATTAAAAACTTGGTTCTGGCGACTAGCTACTCTCCCCTTACGAGTACCATCGCCTCAACAGAGCTTAACTTCCGTGTTCGGAATGAGAACGGGTGTGACCTCTGCGACAAATCACCAGAACTAAATTTTTAATAAAAACATAAAACCAAACGCTGCAAAAATTATTTGCAATTGTTAGTCTCAAAAGGCAGGACGAAATTTATTTGTCCCGCAAAAATCCTTTCGGATCAAAGCGGGTTGGCTTCCGAATTTCCTAATGGAATCGGAAAATTAGTACGCCTCGGCTTAACACTTTACAGTGCTTACACCTAGCGCCTATCAACGTGATCATCTCTCACGATCCTTAACGATTCCTAATCTTGGGGTTGGCTTCCCTCTTATATGCTTTCAGAGGTTATCCAAACCCGACTTAGCTACCCTGCGATGCTCTTGGCAGAACAGCAGGTACACCAGAGGTCGGTTCAACGAGGTCCTCTCGTACTATCGTCAAATCCCCTCAAGAATCAACGCCTGCAGTAGATAGGAGACCAACCTGTCTCACGCTTGTTACCACAGATTACTCTGTGCAATGGACTGTAGCTTTTTGTGCTTGCGCACATTGTTGACGTTCAGTCTCTACAGGTAAGGGAGCGAAAGCGACACTTATGTCGTGTACTCGCGACCTCTTCCCTCGGTATTATCCTTCGACTTCTCTCAGGACTTCACCGATATAGTCAACTTTAATCTTCAATATTTTAAATATCAAAGACCGCCGTGATTTGATTGTTCTTATCTTTTTTACTTAACAAAAAAACTTATAACATTATGATTTTAATTTCAATTTCCTCTGAGGATTCAGATTATTCAAAATACAATTGAAAGAAGGAAAGATTTAAAGATGGAAAGATTAATTTTTCCTTCTTTGCTTCTTTGAATCTTTTCATTTTATTCTGAACGGTCTGAACCCAGCTCGCGTAACTTTTTAAATGGCGAACAGCCATACCCTTGGGAGCTTCTCCACCCCCGGGATAAGTTGAGCCGACATCGAGGTGCCGAACTCCGCCGTCGCTCTGGACGCTTAGGCGGAACCAGCCTGTTATCCCCGGAGTAGCTTTTGTCCGATAATCTTTCGCCGCGTCTAACGCGTACGATCGGTTCACTTAGCTCTGCTTTCGCATCTGCTCGACATGTACGTCTTGCAGTTAAGCCAGCTTGTGCCTATACACTATCGCCATGGTTTCCATTCACGGCTAGCTGACCTTAATAGGCTCCTCCGTTACTCTTTAGGAGGATAGCGCCCCACTAAAACTGCCCGCCAGGCACTGTCTCTTTCGCGTTTGACGCGAGAGGTTAGAAAATATGTCATCACAGAATGGTATTTCACTGACGGATCAACATCTCCCGAAAAAGATATCTCAAATCCTCCCATCTATGCTACGCAGTAAAAACATATCCTCAATGCCAAGTTGCAGTAAAGCTTCCGGGGTCTTTTCGTCTAACTGCAGGTAACCGGCATCTTCACCGGTACTGTATTTTCACCGAGCGAGTCCCCGAG
>C687J35021_10003048_pt1 | contig 11647 bp, 9 predicted proteins | sample RifCSPhighO2_12_FD_35021 | JGI IMG/M metagenome (IMG submission 35021)
GGGCCTTTTTTATTGGCAACCCGCTTGTGGCGGGAGCGCTGTCTGCGTGCCACATGGCGCTTGCGCGGGGTGAAGGCGCTGTAAGCCCAGGCCCATGGGCCGACCACAGGGGTACCGCAGTGATTGCCCGGTTGCAGCACCCCCCGCCTAGCGCGAGGGGGGCTCCCTGCCGTTACGGCGTGGTCTGCTTGGCGCCCACAAACACGGTGTGGGCACGTGTGCCAGCCACGGACAACCCGGCAGTCAGAATGCGCAGGCCAATGACCTTGCCATTCGCATCGAACTGTGCCGATGCCGAGCCGGACTGCGGCGGGCCCGAGGACAGGCCGCAGGTGATGGGTGCGTTGGGGCTGTTGAGGTAGCCGAATGCCTCGACGCGGTACAGGTTCAGACCACTGCCCAGTTCGCCCAGGAGCTTGCCCGCCACTTCACAGCCGCTGGTGGTCAGGCCCGTGATGGCGCCATCGGCAAACACCGTCAACGTTGTGGTGTCGCCACCAAAACCCGTGCCAGCCATCTTGTAGGTACCAACGATCAGAGCCGCGTTGGGCACCTTGCCGGAGGGCAGGGCGTACAGCGGGTCGGGCGTCACGCTGAAGCGGGTGGGGAAACCGCCTGGCTGCGTTGGGTAGCTGAAGCTGCCGCTGAACAGGCCGGCGGTGCTGGTGCCATCGCCACTTTGGAGCGTGCCGTCGATCAGCACGGACTCGTTGTAGGCGCCCGTGTTGGCCAGCAGGCGGTTGAAGAACACGCCATCGTTGGCCGTCACAAAACGGTTGTTCGTGACGTTGTTCTCGTAGCGGATAAGGCGGCCATACAGCGCGTTGTGGTCCAGGCTGCTGTTGGTGTAGAAGAACAGGCCGCCGTCCGGCAGCACGCTGCCCCAGACGGTCGTATCGCCAATCACGCCTGCAGGCAGCGTGAAGGAGCCCTGCCAGTTGCCTGCCACCGACAACGGCGTGGTGGAAGGCGGCACGGTGGTGCGGGGGTCGGCAATGCCGTTGAGGGTGAAGGTGTTGTTCGGGCCCGTCGCATTGCGCGTGAACACCCAGATGCCGTTGGGCACCCCTGCCGCATCAAACCGCAGCACGGCGATGCCGGATTGCTGCGTGCCGCTGGCCTCGCAGGAGGTGGTGTCGCCCGACAGATTGAGCGTCATCGAATACAGCGGGGAGTCTGCGGCGCGTGGCGTTGCCGTGCCCGTGACCAGGCAGCCGCCGATGCGGCCCGAGAGCTGGCCCTGTGGGGTGACGGTGAGTACCCATCCACCGCCAAACAGGCCGGTGCCCCGGTAGGTGCCCTCGACCAGGCTCGCGCGTGCGGGGTGGAAGTTCAGGCTGCTGTACGAGAGCTTGATCGGCACCACCGCGCCGGACGCAGCGGCCGTCTGCACCGGGTCGGAGTAATTGCCACTGATGCCGTCGGTGCGGCCGATCTTGCCGCTGTTCGATGCCGTGCCACGCAGCGTCAGGCCCGTGGCAAATTTGCCGTCCTGGACCGAGTAGTACGTGACGCCAGTGGCCAGCACTGCCGTGACGTTGACATTCAAACGCCCGTAAAACGCATCAAAGCCCGCTGCGCCCGGGGCCTCGCGTGCCATGTAGAACTCGCCCCCGGTGCCCAGCGGGCCGGGATCGATGTAGCCCACCACCTGCCGCTGCGCAGCGCCGGTGCCCACCGTGCCCTCCCACACGCCGCCGGGGTATTGCTGTACGCCAGGGGCGGGGCCCACGTCTTCGCCGTCGGACGAGCCGCCGCCGCAACTGGCGAGCAGGGCCGCACAGGTCAAGGATAGCCAGAAGTATTTGCGCATGATGGACAGAAAGAGGATCAGTGGGTAATGGGGAGTCGTCGAGATGCCGCCGTGGCGCGCGAGGCGTTGTCGACGGGCCAGCGAGCGCGCACAGGTGCATGCTGGCTGTCTTGCTGTTTCTAATTGTGCCAGCAGCGGGCGCAAGGGACGACAGGAAAATGGCATGCCGGAGTTGGGCGGCGGGCTGTGGGGCTGCGGTGCGCCCACGGGGAATGCGACCTCGGACGACGGCTGGGCCACGCCTGTCAGGTGCACCGGAATGCATTTGCGATCATTTGCTATCAATAATATAGCTATTACCGCTTGTTCATCAAGCGCTAGAGCCTGTTTTTTCTTGGATTTCAGCCTGCTTCAAAGAAAAGGGCCGACCCCTTTGCAGGAGCCGGCCCTTGCCACCGCGCGGGGCTTCAAGGATGGTGGCTCAGTCGTCGTTGGTCGCCAGGCTGATCAGGATGCGCAGCACGTACCAGAGCATCAGCGCGATCGATGCAAACAGGTGCAGCGCAGCNCCCGCAGGGCGGTCGGCGGGGTAGTCGTGGATGATGCGCGANGTGTCGTACAGCACGCAGGCGCCGGCAAACAGCACCATGATCCCCGAGAACCAGATGCCCAGCTTGAAGCCAAAGATGGCGCCGGCAATGATGGTGCCCAGGGCCACCAGGCCGCCCACCTTCAGAATGCCCCCCAGGAACGAGAAGTTGGTCTTGGTGGTGAACGCCGTCCAGGTGAGCGCGCCCACCAGCAGCAGCGTGATGAAGGCCGCAGCGCCAATGGCACCGGGGGCCACGATCTGGGCGATGCCGAACATCGGCGCGAAGATCAGGCCTTCGGCCAGNACATACAGGCCCAGGCCCATCAGCTGTGTTTGCGGGCTCTCTGCGTTGTCGGCCATGTACGAGGCCAGCCAGCCCACCAGCATGAACGCGCCCATGACGCCCAGCCACAGGAACTTGTTGCCGCTGGCCAGCAGCATCTTGGCCGCTGTGCCGGAAAATCCGGTCGCCATCAGGACGGCGGAAAGCACCACGAAGGCCAGCATGGCCACACCGAGGTGCTTGTAGGTAGCAACGATGAAATCGCGCCGTTCAAACGGTGCGCCTTCCGGCGTCGAAGGGGTCAGGACATTGGGATTCATGGCGTATTCCTCGCTCTGTGTTAGTTGTGAAATCACGGGAGGGGCGCACCAGGCGCCTCCTCCCTCCCTCTCTGTGAAAAATTCTCAGGCCGCGCTGAGTTGCTGGCTGGAGTCCGCTGCACGCAGCCTGCGGTTGGACCACACACCGGCGGCGCCGATCAGCGTCAACAGGATCGCGAAGATCCAGGTGCCAGCGCCGCTGAAGGACCGGGCGGAGGACGCTGCCTCGGCCTGCAGGCGCTGCCTGGTGGTCTCATAGCTGATCACGGGCTTGCCATCGACCGCCACTTCGTACACCAGGTCGTTGTCGCTCTTGTCCACCAAAGCGGTGATCTTTTCGTCGATCAGGTTGCCCACCAGTTCCTGGGGTGTGCTGTAGTCGATGCGCAGCTTGCGGGCCTCGGCGCCTGCGCCATCGGGCTGGACGCTGATTTCGTAGAACTGCTTGGTAGCGCGGCGCTTGCGCTTGACGGTGACCTCCGAAGCCTGCGTCACCGTGCCTGTCACGGTCTGCAGGCTTTCCCGCGCTGCGTAGGCATGGTCGCCATCGGCCTTCCAGCCGCTGTACAGCGACAGGCCGATCAGGCCGGGCCCGGCCAGTAGCAGCAGCCACGCGTAACCGGTGATGAAAATCAAAATCTTGCGAACAAAGCCTGGCATGGCTATCCCTCTCTTGTGCTGTTGAATGTTGTTGTGACTAACCAGAATTTGCTGGCGGCACCGCAGGCCAGCCGCCAACAAGCGCCCGATGATCTTCGAGTTGGGCGCAACCGGTGTAAGAAAGTGTTGGCGCCGTTGTCCCCGTGCCGCACTGGACAAACTGAGGGGGTGGTGAGGGCGCTGGCCGTTGTAGAAGAAGCGCCGCGTGCCGTTGCCTCAGCCTCTCAGCGCTTCTTGACCATCATGCGGGCGCAAAAAAAGGCCCGCAGCGTCTGTGCTGCGGGCCTTTTTGCAAAAGCTGGAAAGCGCGGCTTTTAGAAGGGGATGTCGTCATCCATGTCGTCAAACCCCGAAGCTGCGCGGGGTGGCTGTGCCACGGGCGCAGGCGCAGGGCGCTGGGCAGGGGCCGCCATGGGGCGTGGTGGGGGCGCGGCGCGGCGGGGGGCCTGGTCGTAGCCGCCGCCCTGGTCGCCACCGCCGTAGCCGCCATCGTCGTATCCGCCGCCTTGCTGGCCACCACCCTGGCCGCCGCCCATGCCCTGGCGGCTGCCCAGCATCTGCATCTGGTCAGCACGGATTTCGGTGCTGTACTTTTCCACGCCGCTCTGGTCGGTCCACTTGCGGGTGCGCAGGCTGCCTTCCACGTACACCTGCGAGCCCTTGCGCAGGTACTGGCCAGCGATCTCGGCGAGGCGGCCGTTGAAGACCACGCGGTGCCACTCGGTGGCTTCCTTCATTTCGCCAGACTGCTTGTCTTTCCACTTGTCGGTGGTGGCAATCGTCACGTTGGCCACCTGNTCGCCACTGGGGAAAGTGCGCATTTCAGGGTCGCGGCCCAGGTTGCCGACGATGATGACTTTGTTTACGGATGCCATGGTGCTGTTTTTGCCTTAAAGGGATGAAAGAAGCGCCGGATTTGGAGAAGGATTCCGGGCGCCAAACGCGCCATTGTGCCGCAACCGGCTCGCAATGGAAGCTCTGGCGGCATGGCTCGATCCACCACTCAGTGGCCGCCGCGCCCCACGGGCCGCAGGGGCCAGGTCAGTACCAGCCACAGGGCCGTGAGCACGGTGGTGGCGGCAAACAGGCCCGGCGCGCCGGCCCATTTCACCAGGGCGCCGCCCAGCGCGCCGCCCGCAAACAGGCCCAGCGATTGCAGCGTGTTGTAGCTGCCCAGCGCCGCGCCGCGCAGCTGCGGCGGCGCCATGCGCGACACCAGGCTGGGCTGGCTGGCCTCCAGCGCGTTGAATCCGCAGAAAAACACAAACAGCAACGGCCCCAGCACCCACAGTGTGGGTGTGCTGCCGCTGCCCGCCAGCAGGCCCAGGCCTGCCTGCACCAGCAGCACCAGTGCGATGGCACCCAGCAGGGCGGCGCGCAGGCGGCCCGCGCGCTCCAGCGCAAAGAGCCCGCCCATGGCCGCAAACGAGAGCACCACCGCAGGCAGGTAGACCTGCCAGTGGTGGTCTTTGGAAAGGCCCGCCTGCACCAGCATGGCCGGCACGGCCACCCACATGGACAACTGCACGGTGTGCAGAACGAAAACCCCCAGGTTCAGGCGCAGCAGGTCGGGGTGGGCCCACACATCGGCCAGGCGGCCCCGGGGCGCATTCTGGTGCTGCGCGGTTTCTGCAGGCACCCACCAAATCACCACCGCCACGCCCGCCAGCGCCAGGGCGCAGGTCAGGCCAAACAGGCCCGTCAGCCCGATGTGGGCTGTCAGCACCGGTGCGGCCACCAGCGCGACGGCAAACATCAGTCCGATGCTGCCGCCCACCAGCGCCATGGCCTTGGTGCGCACGGCGTCGCGGGTCTGGTCGGCCAGCAGGGCGGTCACGGCGGCCGATACGGCCCCGGCGCCCTGCAGCGCGCGGCCCACCAGCAGTCCCGTGAGCGAATCGGCCAGCGCGGCCAGCAGGCTGCCCGCCGCAAACACCAGCAGGCCCAGCACGATCACGCGCTTGCGCCCAAACCGGTCGGACGCCATGCCCAGCGGCAACTGCAGCACGGCTTGCGTCAGGCCGTAGATGCCCATGGCAAGCCCCACCAGGGCGGGGTCATCCCCACCGGGGTACTTGCGGGCCTCCAGGGCAAACACTGGCAACACCAGGAACAGGCCCAGCATACGCAGCGCAAAGATCAGCGCCAGGCTGAGGCTGGAGCGGCGCTCCTGCGGGGTCATGGCGTTGCCGGAAGGCGATGGCGACAGGGGCGGTGGGGCAGCGCCCGCAAGTGAAGAAGGAGAATCCGGCACGGTGGTGCCCTATGGGGCAGGTAAAGCAGGGATTTTCGCCCATTGGGCAGGAGTTGTGATTCGCGTGGGCATGTGCGAGGCGTGGCACGGCTCCCAAGGCATGGCTGACCGGCCCAAAGGCTCACAGCAAAGCGCAGATCCGCTGCACGCATTCCTGGGGCGTGAGCTGGGCTGTGGGCAGCACCAGCTCGGCGGCCAGCGGTGGNTCGTAGGGCGAATCAATACCGGTGAACTGGCGCAACTCGCCCGTGCGGGCCTTGCGGTACAGGCCTTTGGGGTCGCGCTCTTCGGCGAGTGCCAGCGGCACATCGACAAACACTTCCAGGAAGTCGCCCGGGGCAAACAGTTCCCGGGCCGCCTGACGTTCCGCACGAAAGGGCGAAATGAAAGCCACCACCACGATCACGCCCGCGTCCACAAACAGGCGGGCCACTTGTGCGACACGCCGGATGTTCTCTGCCCGGTCCGCGTCCGAAAACCCCAGATCACGGTTCAGCCCCTGGCGGATGTTGTCGCCGTCCAGGATGTAGGTGCGTTTGCCCTGGCGATTCAGTTCCCGCTCCAGCGCATTGGCAATGGTCGATTTGCCCGCACCCGACAGGCCGGTGAGCCAGACCACCCGGCCGGGGTGGCCTCCCAACTGCTCGCGCTCCGCACGGGTCACGGTCAGCGCCTGGGCATGGACATGGGGGACGTGGGGTGGTGTGGGATCGGTCACTTTGGTGTAGGCAAATGAATATGGCGTGCAATGGTACTGGCATGGCAGCAGCTGCAACACAGGGCATGGGGCTTGACCTATCATGGTCGGTTTCCCTGCTGTTTCCCCACTCCGTGACCGACTCCCATTCCCCCACCGATGCCCAAGCTGCCGACAGCAGCGGTCTTTACCTCGCCCGCGCCCTGCGCGAGCAGCGCATCAGCATCCGGGGGGCGCGCACGCACAACCTCAAGAACATCGACCTCGACATCCCGCGCAACCAGCTCGTGGTGATCACCGGGCTGTCGGGCTCGGGCAAGTCGAGCCTGGCGTTCGACACGCTGTATGCCGAGGGCCAGCGGCGCTATGTGGAGAGCCTGTCGGCCTATGCGCGGCAGTTTCTGGGGCGGCTGGACAAGCCCGATGTCGACCTGATCGAAGGCCTGTCGCCCGCCATCAGCATCGAGCAGAAGGCCACCAGCCACAACCCGCGCTCCACAGTGGGCACGGTGACCGAGATCCACGACTACCTGCGTCTGCTGTACGCCCGCGCTGGCACGCCGTATTGCCCCGACCACAACCTGCCGCTGGCCGCGCAGACCGTGAGCCAGATGGTGGATGCCGTGCTGGCCCTGCCCGAAGANACCAAGCTCATGCTGCTGGCGCCCGTGGCGCGCGAGAAGAAGGGCGAGTTCACCGAGCTGTTCGCNCAGATGCAGGCGCTGGGCTACGTCCGCTTTCGGGTGGATGGCCAGATCTACGAGCACGAGAACCTGCCCGCGCTCAAGAAAACCGAGAAGCACAACATCGACGTGGTGATCGACCGCATCAAGGTGCGCGCCGACCTGCAGCAGCGCCTGGCCGAGAGCATCGAGGCGGTGCTGCGCGTGGGCGGGCATGAGGGCAATGGCCGCGTGCTGGCGCTGGAGATGGACACGGGGCAAGAGCACCTGTTCAGCAGCAAGTTCGCCTGCCCCGTCTGCAGCTATTCGCTGCCGGAGCTGGAGCCGCGCCTGTTCTCGTTCAATTCGCCCATGGGCGCGTGCCCCGCGTGTGACGGCATTGGCCAGCGCGATGTGTTCGACCCGGCGCGTGTGGTGGCCTTCCCCACGCTGAGCCTGGCCAGCGGCGCCATCAAGGGCTGGGACCGGCGCAACGGCTACTACTTTGCGATGCTCGAGAGCCTGGCCAAGCACTACGCGTTTGACATCGAGGCGCCGTTTGAATCGCTGCCCGCACCGGTGCAGCACGCCATCCTGCACGGCTCGGGCGAGGAAGAAATCGCCTTCAGCTACATCATGGACAGCGGTGCCTCCAAGGGCAAGGTGTATGCCAAGAAGCACCCGTTCGAGGGCATCATCCCCAACATGTCGCGGCGCTACCGCGAGACCGATTCGGTGGTGGTGCGCGAGGACCTCGCGCGCTTTCGCAGCACCCAGCCCTGCCCCGAATGCCACGGCACTCGCCTGCGCCGCGAAGCCCGCCACGTGCGGCTGGGCGAGGGCGAGCAGGCCCGCGCCATCTTTGAAGTGAGCCACGCCACACTGAACACCGCCCACACCTGGTTCAACGACCTGAAGCTCACGGGCGCCAAGGCCGAGATCGCCGACAAGGTGGTGCGCGAGATCGCCACGCGCCTGCAGTTCCTGAACGACGTGGGCCTGAGCTACCTGAGCCTGGACCGCAGCGCCGAGACCCTCTCCGGGGGCGAGGCGCAGCGCATCCGCCTGGCCTCGCAAATTGGATCGGGCCTGACGGGCGTGATGTATGTGCTGGACGAGCCCAGCATCGGCCTGCACCAGCGCGACAACGACCGCCTGATCGCCACGCTCAAACACCTGCGCGACATTGGCAACAGCGTGATCGTGGTCGAGCACGACGAAGACATGATGCGCGCCGCCGACCATGTGATCGACATGGGCCCCGGCGCGGGTGTGCACGGCGGGCGCGTGATGGCGCAGGGCACGTACGACGAAGTGCGTGGCAACACGCAGTCGCTCACGGGCCAGTACCTGTCGGGCGTGCGCTCGATTGCCGTGCCGCCGCGCCGCACGCCCTGGCTGCCGGTGCTGGAGCAGGCCGCTCCCGTGGTGGAGGCCAAGGCCCAGACCAAATCGCGCTTTCCGCAAACCGAGGCCAGCAAACGCCGCGCCGAGCGCATGGCCGAACACCACGCGCGCCAGGGTGCCCTGCAGGCGCTGCGGGTGGCAGGCGCCACGGGCAACAACCTGAAGGGCGTCACAGTGGACTTCCCCGTGGGGCTGCTCACCTGCGTGACGGGCGTGTCGGGCTCGGGCAAGAGCACGCTGGTCAACGACACGCTGTACGCCGCCGTGGCCCGCCAGCTGTACCGCGCGCACGAAGAGCCAGCCGCGCACGACGAGATCGTGGGCATCGAGTACTTCGACAAGGTCATCAACGTCGACCAGAGCCCCATCGGCCGCACGCCGCGCAGCAACCCCGCCACCTACACCGGCCTGTTCACCCCCATCCGCGAGTTGATGGCCGAGGTGAACACTGCCAAGGAGCGCGGTTACGGCCCCGGGCGCTTTTCCTTCAACGTAGCCGGTGGCCGCTGCGAGGCCTGCCAGGGCGATGGCGTGGTGAAGGTGGAGATGCACTTCTTGCCCGACGTGTACGTGCCCTGCGACATCTGCCACGGCCAGCGCTACAACCGCGAGACGCTGGAAGTGCTGTGGAAGGGCAAGAACATCGCGCAGATCCTGGAGCTGACGGTGGAAGACGCCGCCGCCTTCTTCAAGGATGTGCCGACCATCGCGCGCAAGCTGCAGACGCTGCTGGATGTGGGCCTGTCGTACATCCGCCTGGGCCAGGCGGCCACCACGCTGTCGGGCGGCGAGGCGCAGCGCGTGAAGCTGGCGCAGGAGCTGAGCAAGCGCGACACCGGCCGCACGCTCTACATACTCGACGAGCCCACCACCGGCCTGCATTTTGCAGACATCGATCTGCTGCTCAAGGTGCTGCACCAGCTGCGCGACGCGGGCAACACCATCGTCATCATCGAGCACAACCTCGACGTGATCAAAACCGCCGATTGGCTCATCGACATGGGGCCGGAGGGTGGTGCGGGCGGTGGCGCCGTGGTGGGCGTGGGCACGCCCGAGGAGCTGGCGGCCAACCCGGCCAGCCATACGGGGCGGTATCTGGCGCCCTACCTGCAGGCGAAATTTGAATGAAAATGGCTGCTAGCGCTTATCTATAAAGCGCTAGCAGCTATTAATTCGGTAGCAAATTGCCGCTGCATCACTGCAAGCGACGGGCCACCTCAGCGTCCAGCGATCCCATGAAGGCCTCCACCGCGCGGGTGTAATCGCTGTCCAGGCCCAGTTGGGCGTTGATTTCGCCATGGTCCAGGTCCTGCGGCAATACCTCGGCGCGGCCGCCCTGGTTGCGCACGTGGCGGGCCATGGCATCGGATTGCTGGCAGGGGTCGTCAGCCCGCTGGGTGGAGCACACCATCTGCAGGGGCGTGGCGCCCGCCGTCCACTGGTGGAAGGGCGACATCGCTACCCAATAAGCAGGGTCAGTGCCAAAGGCGTCGTCGTACAGCGGAAGGTGCGGGGCGCGCATGCGGGCGGGCACGTTCATCATGGCGCTGTCCAGCGAGACCGTGCCCAGCCACGGCCAGGCGCCTTCGCGCAGGGCCTGCGGGGCGCGGGCATTGAGCAGGGCCACCAGGTGGGCCCCGGCCGAGTGCCCCATGAGGATGAAGCGGCTCGGGTCTCCCCCCCAGGTGCCCGCGCGCTGCTGCGCGGCCATGAGGGCGGCCTGCACATCGCGCTCTTGCACGGCCACGGGCGCGTCGGGCAGCATGCGGTAATTGATGGAGATGAGGATGAAGCCCTTGGGCACCCAGCGGTTCACCTTCTCCTGCACCACGCGGCCCATGGCTTTGTCGCCAATGCGCCAGCCGCCGCCGTGCACCATGAAGATGACCGGCGCGCGCACCGCGCTGGCTACCAGGCTGTTGGTGCCTGTGGTGGGGCTGGTGGGTACATACACATCCATGCGCTGCGCCGGGTCGGCGCCGTAGGGCACATCGGCGATGCGCTGCACGCCGGCGGCCAGGACGGCCGGTGCGGCGGCGGCCTGCTTTTGTGCGATGAGGGCGCGCAGGCGGCCGCCGTTGTGCGTGGTGGTCTGGGCCTGCACGCTGGCGCTGGCCAGCGTGAGCGCGGCGAGGGTGGTGAAGGTGAAGGTGCGGCGCAGGGACATGGCAAGGCTCCTGAGTTCAGAGGGCGGCAATCGATGGCTGGGTCCAGACGGTGTTAAGGCCGCGTCGGACAAGCCATGGCTGTGCCGCTCGCGTCGTAGCAGGTGGCGCTGCGGCTCAAGCCGCTGTCCTTGCTGTAGCTGCTTTGTGTCTGCACGCTGTTGCCGGTGGCCGCACTGGTGGCGGTGGTGCTGCGGGCCTGCTCCACGCTGCCGTCGGCATTGCGGCTCGCCCCGCCGCTGCTGTGCAGGCTGCCCTGGGCATTTTGGGCGGACACCGTGCCGCTGTGGCTGGCACTGCCGTCAACACTGCGGGTGGTGCTGCCCTGGCGTGCGGCCACCCCGCCCTGCGCGCCCACGGCGGCGCCGCGGCGGGTCACGCTGCCGTTGCCCTGCCCATCGGTGGTGGCGGTGCGGCCGCGCAGCACCGCGCCGTTCGGGCCGCTGCGGGCCACGCCGGTGTGAGTGGTGGTACTGCCATCGGCGTTGTGTTCCACGCTCCGGCGGGTGCGGGCCTGCGCTTCGGTGGGGGCGGCCAGCGCCAGCACGGCGCTCAGCCCCAGGGTGGCGAGGGCGGGTAGCACAAGCACACCCGCTGCCAGCGCGGGGCGGGGCAGCAGGTCGTTGTCAGCGGGGTGGGGCAGCAAAGGCATGGTGGTCAACTCCTTGGGGTTTGCCTTGGGGTGTGGCATGGCTGTACTGTGGGTCCCGGGTGTGAGCCATTGATGGCAAAAATCCACCGATGTATGACAAACCATGACAAACGACTGCGGCTCCGTCATGCCTTGTCATGGCTGGGGGTGCATGGCCCGCCGTACCGTCCAAGTAGCGCCTACCATTGCCACCACGCCGCCT
>C687J35021_10003055_pt1 | contig 11628 bp, 14 predicted proteins | sample RifCSPhighO2_12_FD_35021 | JGI IMG/M metagenome (IMG submission 35021)
ATCTCGGTTCCCCCGGACGCCACCGCCGCCTCGCCCCTGCCCGGCAGCCAATCGTCGGGGACGGGTTGGATGAGATTGAGGAGATCACCTAAGAGACGCAACCTGCCTGGGAGAAGGTTCTGCCCCTTGCATAAGATGTCCCTAAGGTCTGTTCCATCTGGCAGCACTGGGTCATATCCATCCTCACCCCAACGGAGATACTGCAAAGCCTTGGCAGGTTCAGTTCCCTGCCCCAGCCTCTTGACCACTCTCTTCATTCCGTCATACCCCGCTCTGAAGGTCTTGCCGTTGACCTCACGGGGATGATCCGAATCGAACATCAAGACCGCACTCTTTTCTTTGAACAACCCGGCCCACTCATCTCGAAAGACGTTGCAGCCCGGAACCGCCAAGACCGAAGCATTCTTGAGCAAGCTGGCAGCCTCGCTCCCGGTGGCCCCCAGCCGCTGCACCTCCCCCTCTCCCACTTCTTTGGCCTGCCTCATCACCTCCCAGAGCGCCATGCCGTCCCAAGGGCCTTCGGCAATGTAGACGGTGTCCTTGAGGTTCCAGTTGAGAACCGCCCCCTCTACTTTTCCGAACAGTCCGTGATGCAACCCCGGCGATGCCAAGAGGCTGCGCTTGCCGGAGGGGAGGCTGGCCCACTTGTAGAGCTGGCACAATTTGCCTTGAGGATTGTAGCCGGGAAGAATCCACTCCCCCGAAAGAGTCGAGACGCAGGCCCCCCACTGCCTCAAGGTCTCCGTGTCGAGGATGCCCCGGTCAGCAGCAAGCTCTCGGTAGGCAGAGTCAGGAGTGTCAGCTGCCGAAACTGCCAAGAGGGTTTGCAGGAAGGTGTAGACATTCCCCCCTCCCTTCTCGGTCCCGGCTCCGCATACCCAGCAGCGCCAGAGGCCAGAGGTCAAGTTGACCGAGAACTTGCGATGCTTGCCGCAGAAGGGGCACTCTCCGACCGCTTGCTCTCCCTCGATGGAGAGGTCAAGGCCGTGGAAGATGAAGGGCTTGACAATCTTGTCAGGCCCCTCGGCATCAGTCTTGACTTGTGGTTCTTCGTCAATCAATCGAGGCATTATCTTTTGCTCCTTCGTTTTGCAATGAGTCGTTTCAGGTCTCCAGCAGTCCCGTCTCTTGGTAGAGATGCCAGCGCTCTCTCGGCAGGAGTCTCTAGTCTAGCCTCTGCAATTCTCTTAGCAGCGATAGCAAAGTAAGTCGGATCAATCTCGATACCGATAAATTTCCTACCTAGCTTGATAGCAGCTACCCCTGTAGTACCACTGCCCATGAAAGGATCGAGAAGGGTATCTTCATTGTTTGACCAGCTTCGAGCATGGTCAAATGCTAGCGCTTCTGGAAAAGTTGCCGGGTGAAGATGTCGGCCTGGAAGATTGTGAGGTATCCTCCAGATGTTATAGCGAATGCCAAACTCGTCAGTTAGATTGCCTATACAAACCTTCGGTGTTAGTGATCCGTCAGCATTCCTTACTGTTGAATGTACCTTCTGACCTGCCCAAAGATTCGGGCGATCATGAAGAAGATTAATAGCTCGCGGCGATCCCTTGCTCAAAACATACATAAATTCAAATATCTGATAGTAGCGAGTTGTCTCAGGAAAATTTACACTCGCCTTCTCATAGATCATCGTATCGTGGAGCCGCATTCCTAGCTCCATAAATCGCAAGACTTGGCGCATACTTGTCCCGGTCTCACTACCATTAACTGTCGAGTCCCCAACAACCCAAACAACTACGCCTCCCTCTACTAGACTGCAAAATATCTGGGGTGCTACCTTTTCAAAATCCCATAAGTACCCATTGTATGTCCGCAGGTTATCGTATGGTGGAGAGGTAATTACTAAATGGATACTCTCTAGCGTCGGCAGGATGTCGAGACAATCTCCCAAGTAGAGAGCATACCTCTCCGTCTCGATCTTCTCTTGCCAAGGCTCGCTTAACTTCGGCATCAGATCGCCATCCCTTCAGCCCAACTTGTAGTATGATATTCAGCACTGACCGGCGTCGGCACCGAAATGTCCCTGCCGCCCAACTCCATCAAGTGTCTCAGCTTTCTGACCATCGGCAAGTTGGTCTTGTGAGGCTCTGCTCCCCTGCCCTTGGGGAGATCGAAGACCAGCTCATCGTGAACTTGCAAAACTATCGAGGCATCAAATCCATCTTGTCGCCACTCTTCCAGCTGAGCATCGCAGCGAATCATGGCGCTCTGCATCCACCAGCAGGCCGTCCCCTGAACATGGTAGTTCAGCGGGGTCGTCGGCATGATCTTGCCCCACGAGGTTCGCTGGCAGAGCAAGGGATATCCTCTAGCACAGCCTAGGCTCTTATCGGGGATAGTTTCGACATAGCCCATGCGATCCGCGTAAGCCTTCATTTTATCCGATAACGAGGCAATCCGAGGGAATCGTCTTTGGATTTTCTCATAGGCCCCTTGTTGCCGGTAGGTCGCATCAGCCTTGTCTCGCTGACAACCATATAGTACCGCGAAGTTTCCATTCTTGACCCACTGATATAGCGTAGACTCATACTCCGCCTTGAACCCCTTCCCCCACTTGGCAAACTCTTTGGGCCAGAGAACATCAGCAATAGCAAGGTGATAGCTACCATAGTAGGGGGCAAGGTCGGGATTTTCAAAAACTGCTATTAAGTCCTTCTCCTTTGCCTCGAATGCCGGAATGCGAAGCTCCAAGTTCTCCCCGTCCATCGAGACCCACTCTCTCCCCGGTCCCGGCCCGAACATCCAGCGCAGGTTCTTGCCCTTCTTCTTGAGGTCCCCTAACTCAGCTAAGTTTTGTTTCGATATCTGTTGACCGTTTGGATTAGACATCGAGCCGCGCAGAGTCACCGTTCCTGTAGGGTTGTAGTTAGGATAGAGCTTGCGATAGTCAGGATCATCCTCTGGCAACCAGAACTTCTCATAGCTGTGGATGTAACCTAGAGCAGTCTGACGCTTGCGATAGTATTGCAGATTGAGAATGAACTCCTGCGCCGGACTGCCTTGCTCCAGCTGATGAGTCCAGTCATCGAGGACTTCCTTGTCCATCGCCTGACCGCCGGTATCGGTGCGCTTAGGGTGAGTCAAGCCAAACTTTCCAAAGACCACCTCGTCGAGAGCTTTGGACCTGCCATTGACGGGAAGACTCTCAATCGTCCCACCGCTCAAATCGACGCAGCGCTGGTGACAATCCTGCGAGGTCTTGCCGAACTCCACCTTGAGAATCTCGGTGCGAGGTTTGATGGCAGTCACCCCGGCTCTCTCCATCCGGCAAATCGCAGGCAGCGCCTTGATGCACTCCAGGTAGACCTCCCACAAATCCTTCTCTTTGATCTTCTGCTTCATCACCTGCCAGAGAGCTAGGGTTGCAGTAGAGTCCCCGTTGGAATAGTCGGAGAGGACGGTCCACCAGGGATGAGACTCAGGATAGTTGAGAGCCTTGGCAACCGCTCTGGGCAGCCACATGTCGGCCCGCCAGACCGACCCCTCCTCCACTCCCTTGGCCTTCTTCTTTTTGTCAGTCCCCTTGAGCGAGGGCATCGTAGGATCATCAGCCTTCGCTATCCTCCACTTGGGAAACTTGGCCTTAGCAATCTTGCGAGCGCTTCTGACAGCCTTCTCCAGATTGTCCTCCAAAGGCTTGATGTTGTGGCCGAGGTAGATGCTGCACATCGAAGTCAGGTCGTGGGGCTGAGAGGATGCCAAGAGATGCCCGGCTCTCAAGGTGCAGTGACCCGGATTCCAGGGAAGGTCAATCGAGATTGAAGCAAGGGCATGAAAGTCGAACTTGCGATTCTGAAGGACTGACTCCTCTCGCAGCGCCTCTCGAATCTCTTTGAGGTCAGAGGCGATGATGATCGGCTTGCGAGTGAGGGGATCGACATCCCACTCCCAGAAGGTGTTGGAGAGGTCTTCGTGAGCGACGGTGACGAAGAAGGGCCTGGCGCCGTGATGGAAGTCGAGGCCCGTCGCTTCTGTATCGACCGCTATCATCCCTGATTCCTCATCGCCTTGCGAAAATCTTCCAACGAATCATAGAGGGGGGGAAACTCTCGCCCCTCGACCACCAAGCGCCAATCTTGCCACTCCACCGAGGAGCGATGAATCGAATCATCTGGCCTCTTGATTCCTGCCTCTCGAAGTATCTGCAATCCTCGATTGAGAACTCCCACCCTCTGTTCCTCGGTCATCTTCCCTGAGTCTACTTGAGACTTCATGAATCCTTGATGGATGAAGAGGTGACAGGACTTGCAGAGGGGGACGGTTTCGAGGTAGGTGGCCCGGCCTAGCAGCCAGTCAATCTCATATCTCTCGTGCCCCTCCAAGCGATTCGGTTTGATCTTGCAAGCAATGCAATGAAAGTTAGTGGCAATCTTGGCTGCCAACCTGACCTTGTCCCACCAAGCCTGACCCATCACCACCCTTGGCGCAGTACCAGAGAGAGGAACCGGAATCGGAGGATCGATCAAGACCTCCTGTCGGGGGGTCCAGATGACGGGCTTGTGCTGTTGGAGTTTCTTTCTAAACTTGCTCACCTAGTCGCTCCAATAGAAAACCCCGACGAAAGGCATCCTTCCTCTCGTCGAGGTCGCGCCGAGGGAGACTACTCCAACTGGCCCCACGGAATCGGATGAGCCTTGCCGTCCTTGACCACGAGCTTCTCCGAGGTCAGGTTCTTGAGAGTCACCGTCTCGTTCTTGACGTTGACGGTCAGAATCTCGTGGTCACTCGGCTTGAGAGGCTTCTTGGTCTTGGGGTCGGTCATCGGCTTGCCTTCCTTGGTCTTCCAGCACCACTTGACCACCGAACCCTTGACCGGAGCAGTCGGAGCGTCATCGGCAGGAGCCTCCTCTGCTGGAGCCTCTTCGCTTGGCGCTTCCTCCTGATCCGCCGCCGGAACCGTGACTTCCTGAATCATCGCCAGCACTGCCGCCCAACTGTCAGCTCCGGTGATGGCGGCCTTCTCCAACCCTGCCGCAAGACCGGCATCGATCAGCTTCTTGCAAGCTGCCTTGCCCTCTGCGGTCTTGCCTCCGGGGTCCTTGTCTGCCGCCGTCACGATTGCCTCCCAGTCCTCGCCCTCGTCGGCAGCAGCGGCAACATCGGGAGTCTCGTCCGGCGGAGCCTCATCCCCGGCAACTTCGGTTGCCGGCGCTTCGTCTGCCGGAGCCTCACCCCCCGTGGAGTCCTCCATCGGAACGTCGCCCTCCTCTGCCGGGGGATCGCAGCGCCCGTTCCACTCCTCGGTGACCATCGGCTCGCTGCCGGCATAGGGGTTCTTCTTCTTGAGTTCCTCCTGAGTGGCGTAAGGACCACTCCTGGTCGAGGTTCCCTGAACGACGTACCATTTCCCCTGGCGCTGGACGATCTCGCTCTTCTTGCCCTTCCAAGTGCGGAAGGTGAAGAAGGTCGGGTTCTCCTGGTTGACCAGTTCGAGCATGGCAGCTGCCAAGAACTCGTCGATGTCCTCCGGCGTCATGTCCCCGTCGGTGGCAGCGGTGTCAACCCCCAAGAGCTTGAGATGATTGAGCATGTCGGCGTAATGTTCGGCGAAGGTCTTCTTGGTCTTGCTCGGAGTGTCACAGAGAGGAATCGGCCCGACCTTCGTGTGCAGACCTCGGCAGGGAATCCCGTCTTGAGTGATCGGAGACCGAACGATGCCCTGCGCCATGAAGTAGGGTTGCCCCTTCAAGTCTCCGGTCTTGTACTCGTCGATCTTGATCATCGTCAGCTTGGCAACCCCTCCCTCTATTCCGGCAGGCAAGCGAGCATTGCCAGCCTCTGGTGGTTTGTCCTTGTTGGCCTTGTGAGCTGCGGTGACTTTCGCACCCAGCTTCTTGGCCAGCGGCGTGTTCTTTTTGACTCCCGGCATGGTACTGACTCCTCTTGGTTCTACGGGATTTGACGGAGGCCCCATAGTGATCGCCTCCCTGAGAATGGCGAGAGCCATTCCATACACGTTAACTTTCACTTGCTGCCTTCTGCTGCTTGACCCCTATGACGAGTCTTTCAATTCGCTCGAAGATGTCGGTCTTCTTCCCCTCTTGCTCTTGGGGGACCTCGATGAACTCCGGCACGTTGAGGGGAACCTCAGAGCGACATCCCGCCATGAAGTTCGGATGAAACATCGTCCTGAGCCTGCGAATCATCCTGCCGGTCTCGACCTCGGTTGGAGTACCCGGCCTTGTCTTGTCTCCCACTTTGACGGGCTTGCCGGGAATCGTCTTGAACTCCTTCTCTTGGAAGAGATGTGTGATGTAGTCGCAACTGTCCTGCAACCACTTCGCGGTGGCGCCCCCCAAGTCCACCGAGAAGAACGACTCCGAATGCTGACCCCTGAGCATCTTGCTCGTTGATCGATCACCCTTGATTTGATTGTGATCCTTCATCTGGGCGAGGAAGACCGTGTGGGCCGGGACGTTGATGAAGGGGCGCAAGACCTCTCTGGTCCTCTCAGAGCGCTGGCGGTATTGATCCTCGGTTACCATGCCCCAGTTGAGCTGATCTACCACCTGAGGCAGGTCGAGAATCTCTTGCAGGATGAGGTCTTGAAAGCTGGTCACAGTGTCGAGGACGATGGTTTTGAAGGGGCAGGAATCTCGCAGCTCGTTGGCCAGCCTCACTGCCTTGGCACTTGCCCACTCCTTCTGCACGATTCCTCGATGGTCCTTCTCCCCCTTGTTGACGATGTGAATGAACGACACCCCCTGCTCCGCCTTGGCAGTCTTGGCTCCCCCGCTCTGACCAGGCTCGAATGAGATGAGCAAGAGAGGTTTGGGGAACTTCACGGCGATGTAAGTCTTCCCGACCCGATTGACTCCGTAGATCGCAATCTTGATGTAGTCGGTGACGAGGTCTTGGATTGCTATTGCCTCGGCGAGGATTGACCCCGGCGCTGCCTTGACTGCGGCTCTCGGCGGAGATTGCTTTTCGATGGATGGCATCAGGAAATTTCCTTTCGTCTTTCAAGACTCTGAAGTCTCTTGAAAGCCTTGGTAAATTTGGTCTCGTCTACGGTAGCTAGTCCTAGCATCTCCAGCTCAAGCCAAGTAGTAGTCTTGGCCTCCACCAACTTTTTGGCATCCGAGTAGCACTTCATGCAGAGACCCTTGTGAGTAGCTCGCTCTTTGCATTCTGGAGTAAGGCAAGTGGGGATTGGCATATCTCTATCTTAACCTTTCTTCTCGTGATTCAATTCGGGGAAGAGCCGACCACGATAGACCAGCCCGGTCGAGTTGCCGCTCTCGATGTAAGAGTCATACTCGGTAGCCCCGGATTCTATGAGGCCGTTGTAGACTCCGAAGGGCGCTCGCCAGTGGACGGGATTTTTGTAGGGATCAATCGTCGTTCCGAAGACGTTGCGCATCCAATCGTACCAATCACAGAGTTGCTCCAAGATGGGAAAGAGAAACTCGACCTGGAAGCGCTCAATGTCCCTTGAAGTAACTTTGCTGTTCCATCGCTTGAACCAATTCTCAGGCTCGGCGTCGAGGTAGTCCTGCTGGAAGCGAGCAAAGTACTCATCAACCGATTCTCCCTTCGGCTTGCTCTTGCTCGGCTTGTGCTGACGGATGGGCATATCTCGACGAATGACATTGTAGCGAACTCCCTGAATCTGGTCGGCATATTTTCCAAGTCGCTTCTCATCCCTCTTGCCAACCTTGATCTCATCAAACAGTCTCAAGGTTGTTAGATATGTCATAGTCTGAAGATCGAAGCGCAGACTCCTCCTCAGCATCGATTCATCAATTTTGCTCTTGGTCTTGTTCTCCATCAACCAGATACCAGTATTCTCCCCCTTGGGAATCAGGTCTACCGAGTCCCACTTGCCTCTCAGGTAAACCGTTCGACCCGACGGCAGCTTGATCGGAACGTGAAACTCTGCCTCTTGGAGCAGAGGTTGGCGCTCGTCTTGGTCAGGATGCTTGGCCCAGTACCTCTGATAGCAAGGAAACTGCACCAGGCAGATCGTCGCCCAGTGTTCGATGGTCTCCCTCTCGAAGGGGAACTCCAAGAACTGCTGCTGCATATAAGCGATGAGAGGGGCCTTGTGATCCTTCTTTGCCGCCGCCGCTTCCTCGCAGACGTGCCACATGTTCCCGAATCCCATCGGCTTGCTCCAACCTTGTGTCGGTTCAAGACCCTCGATGTACTTGATGCGGAACCTCTCTCGGCAGCAGAGGAAGCGCTGGAGCATCGACTGAGTGACTCCCCCCTTGGGACCAGAGTCTTCAGGCCCGGCCCAGAGAGGGTCACTAGGCTTTTTGGGGAGGGGCTTGGCCTTGAGGTTCTTGAGTAGAGAGGTCATTCGTTCAACTCCTGAATTGCAGTAGCTAGAGTAACTCTGGCCATCTGCGCCATCATGTCCTTCTGAGCAATGTTCGCTTGCAGGACCGCCGAGGGATGAGTGATGTGGATGACCTTCACGTCGCCTACCCCCAACTCTATCCTTGCCTTCTGAATCCATTTCATTGACAAGGCTCCGACGCAAACGATCAGCTTAAGGCGAGGTCGGCACATCCCCAGGAACTCCTTGAGCCTCGGCTGACAAGCCTTGATCTCGGACGGCTCCGGCTGATGATCCCCCTCCAGCTTGGCATCTCTGGGAAAGCAAGCGACGAGGTTGGTGTAGCCTGTCTTGATCGGGCTTTCCTTGATCTCGGAGATGCTGCACTCCAAGGCGAAGGCCACCCACTCATTCAACAGATGCCCCGCGGGTCCGGCAAAGGGATAGCCTAGATCGTTCTCCGAAGTCCCTGGCGCCTCCCCGATGAATGCCACGTCGCAGGGCAAGCTGCCTCTACCGAGGCAAATCTTGTCTCTCTGATTGCAGAGAGGGCATCGAGTACAAGCAGTCCAAGTCTCTATGTGCTTGCGCCAAGGGGTCATTGTCCTTCATCCTCTCTGAGAGTATCATGGTCAGTTACTAAAGGAGTTAGTGGGTCTTTGGGATCATCCTCATTCAAGAGGTCGAACCCGTCCTCCAACCTCTGAGCAGTATCGTCATCCTCTCCGCGAGAGTCTTTCTTTCTCTTGCGCCGGTATTCCTGATAGTCACTCCAATTCATAGCACACTCTCCGCTTGCAGGGCCGGGGCCTCCAGCTTATCACCGAAGACCTCAGGATTGAGAACCGTAGAACCATCCAAGAGAATCGTCAACACGGCCTTGCCCGGAATCCTCTGCCACCCCCGTCCCTTGTCAAGGTAGCATCTCATCAGCTTGCCTCCCGTCTCTCTGCTGTAGTTTCGAGAGAGGTCGATTATCAGCGCTGCCTGAATCAAGGAGCAAGTGAAGATCAGGGCCGGGGAATCCTCGATTACCTCTCTACCCTTCACGTCGAGGCGACAGAGAGTTGATCCGAACAGCTTGCAGCGCATCACTGCGTCGAGGAGATTGACATCCTCCAGCAAAACTGCCATTCGTCGAGAATCATCCTCGATCAACCTTGGCATTCATTCTCCCCATCAATCTTGTCTTGAATCTCTTCTCGATTGATCTTGACCTCGTCGGCGCAGATCACTCCAAGCTTGACCTTCTTCGGCAAGATGTCGGTCAGCATCACTTGAATCCTCTGCTCCTCGGTCGAGGGCGGGACGACGAGGATGATTGACTCCCCCTTGTGACGGGACAACACCAACATGGCAAACCCTCCTTGTCAGAGACTTCCTGTTCGTTTCCTGCGACAATACTCAGCAAGCAACAGGGCATCAGAAGTAGCCAAGGTTACTTTGAGGTTCGGAAAGAGCTGCTGCGCTTTCGCCTTGAGACGGTTCTTAAAAGAGGTTCGAGTTTCAGTCTTCCCCTTTTTGCCGATGCCCAGAGACTTCTGCCAGTTCTGGGGGGTCGCCGACTCGAAGGGAATCTGAGCCGCGGTCAGCGCCATCCGCAAGCCCCCGTAGGACATCCCGAACTTGAACATGGCGCTTCCCGGATGTCCTTCTCCAATGTAACCGCTGACCTGCTCGATGACGGCGAAGATGTTCTCCCCTTGATGATCTTGCCACCACCAGAACCATGCCCAGATGTCAGCCTCAGTCAGAGGCATCGGCACTACATCAAGACCATCAACTGCAATCGCAGCAAGACCTCCCGATGCTCCTGGGTCCACTCCGATGTAGATGCCGGGAGGGATTTCTAGCTTGGGCATTATTCGGCCTCCGTGGTGAGGGTGAGGGATCGTCCGCTGTCAGCAATCTCGATGTGCACCTTGACTCCCAGGCGCTTAGCGGCGAATCGAGCGGCTTGAGCCATGCTGTCCGTTCGGCAGGAGTAGTCCTTACCTCGCTGCAATCGAACGGGAGAGCTGGCGAACCATTCCCGCCAAGGATGCCTCTCGAATTTTTTGGGTGCTTTCATTTCTTCATCCTATCCTATTATAAGATTCCCCGAAAATCCGAAAAGAAAGATTTTCCCTAACCCCTTATCCCACAAGGATTTAGGAAAATCAAGGGCAAAATTGCAGGATTCCCTCTTGCAGATTCCCCCGGATACCTTATTATAAGATTTAGCTACGAAACCTCAACCAAGTGGAAGCCAAGCGAACCTAACAAGACGCTGGCAATGCAGATGACTCTTCAATACGAAACCCAAAAGTTCTTAGGGTTCTCGATCATCCTGACGGAAGATTACGAAGAGGCCAAAGCAGCTTGCGGGCAAGATTGCTGGAACCCCCTTCAATTCAGCGCTTCCTACTCAACACAAGGCAAGGCACTTACGCAACTCAAGCGAGAGATTCGTCAGAACCTTGCGGGGTATCGAGTCGGTCAAGTCTTCGCCATCTATCGCGGTCAGTGCGGTCTCGGAACTCCTGAGACTCCTTTTCAAACCTACTACGCTTGCGTTGCTAGTCGATAGTCCCAAGCCGAAACCCCTATCAAGGGGTCAGGCTAGGATTACCTCTAGCCTCTGATGATGGCAGGTTCCGTCAAATGGATGCCGGCGCAAGCCTAACAAGCTGCCGGTCAACGCAGATGCCGAGATTGATTGAAGAGGACTTCGTTGAGGTCAAGCCCGATGACGTCAAGGTCCTCGAACCGCTCGAACTTGAATGGATCAAGGACAAGGAAGGGGTCTATCGCCACGACCACTTCCGCATCGTCCCCGACGGGGGTAAGTTCGTCCTCGAAGTGAAAGAGGGCAAGGGCAAGAAAGCCAAGACCATCCAAGCCTGCAAAGGACCTCTCAAGGTCTGCAAGGGATTCGCCTCGGACATCTCCGAGGGCAGGCTCGTCAAGCTGGAGTCAGGGAACTGGGGAGCGCCCCCACGAACCGAAGGCGAACTCAAGACCCTCGGCAATCTCCGCGAGCAATCTATCTCAGCAGTAGCAGCAACCAACCCCAGTGGGCTGCCAACTGATCCCTGTGGAAACGAGATCAAGTCTACCGATCCTGACTACGCCGAAGCCTCCTCTGTCAAGACCCCCGCCGTCGAGGTTGCCGCCTCAATCGTCGGCCTCTCTCAAGCCATCTCCCTCCTCTCCCGCAAGCTGCCGATCTCTTGCTTGCCTGCTGGCAGTCACTTCTGCATGGACGGTCGCTTCGGAACCTTCATCGAGATGATCGGGCTTGATGCCAAGGTCGAGTTCGACGGCAAGACCACTCAGTGGTCTGGCGCTTCCCA
>C687J35021_10003057_pt1 | contig 11626 bp, 9 predicted proteins | sample RifCSPhighO2_12_FD_35021 | JGI IMG/M metagenome (IMG submission 35021)
TATATAGATAACCAAATAAATCCCGATGAGATTAACATTACAAAAATAAATTTTATACTAATGTATGCTAGAGTTTCAGAAATAGTAGGATTGTGTGTTATTATATTATGTGGTAAATTACCGCCTATGTGAACTAACTGATCAAACAAACTAGCTAGAACAGCTATCCACAACCCCTTTGAAAGTATGTGCATTTTCATCTTTCGCCTCCTTGTTGTTTTTTGAAATAAAACTCTCCACAAGAAGTTACCATATCATTCATTTCCTTCTTCGTTGGGCTTTATATTGCTTAACATTCTCTACGGGAACTCGTATAGTTACGAATTTTGTTCTTCTGCTTCTCTCACTTCTTCCTTTTCTTTGTCTTCTCCTTACCATATCTAACACCTCTTTTTTTATTGTTCTAATATGAATATTAGACTATCTCTTAACGGAGGTTTTAAAATCTTGACCCCTGCCTTGTATGGGGGTTTCTCTGCTAATACTACAAATTCTTTCTCGCATTCTAAATGTAAAGTCGCATATCCATTTAAATCTGTTGATTCTATTTCAGATGGAGCATCAGTATTGGCAAATTCATAAGCTCTTATAATTACGTCTTGCACCCCTATATGTGTTGTAGCATCTGTAACGGATACCGCAATTAATTTCGTATTTTCACATGAATCCAATACCGTATTTGCGAATGTGTCATTTTCCATCGAATTGTTGAATTGTATCTCCGCTTCTCTGGTTATCTGTTCTATATCGGTGGTTTGACCTGTCGCATCAATAGCTTCGGTAACGTTCATCCCTGAAAAGAATTCTTGTATGTTATCTCTTAAAACCAAAGCTGCTAGGATTGCAAGTATTAGTAAGATGAGAATAACCGCTAATATAACCAAACCTTGTAAACTCATATTGCCACCGTCCTAATTCTTGGCAATAACCCTCCTATAACAGTTGCTATGCTATATAATACGAAGAAAGGTAGTATAATATACAAAATCATGTTAAAGAATATCTCTCCAAAATTTGTCATGCCTAGTTGATATGAAACAGCGAACCAGTTGTAAATTAAGTGAGAGAATAACGGTGCAGCTACTGTTTTCGTTATTTGCATTAATATAATCCATATCCCAGCAAGAGCACTTACAGTTGCCAGGTTGCTTAAATATGTGCTAATAAAGTCAGCACTTCCAACAGCAGCATTCTGATAGACGAGGGTGTGGTAAGGAACCCAAAAAAACGTTCCATTTATCAGAACCAACACGACGAAAGTGAGGAAAGGCTGAAGATGCATCAGCCTCCTTGTAAATCTTAATTTTTTGAAAATGGTCAAACTGCTGTAATAAATTACTACCGTTAAAAATACTGTTTCAATCGTCGCCATGAAATATACGTCATTGATGATTTTTCCTACATCTCCTGCTTGGATTCCCGTTGCACCAAGGCTAAGAACCGCTCCAGGTTGCGGATTCCCTGGATCGAAAATCAGAAGAATGACGAAGATGAAAAGGAACGAAAGCAAGGCTACGAAAATCCCCCATGCCACACGAAGCGGGGTTCCGTATTTTTTTAATTGGCCACCGAAGGCGGTTATTGGGGTTCCGAACCCGAGGGTGTTCAATAGCCTATCCTCTGGTTTCGCAAATTTTTTCCACATCAGAGCAATGAGGGAAATCGTAGCAGCCAATCCAATGGCGAATGCCCGAATGAGATTGTAAACGTTGCTAGGGGCTTCGGTAGCGTTTATCAAAAAGCTCAAGAATCCAAAACCGAGGAGAATTAGCGCTATCGTAGCAAAAGACCATTCATCGTCTTCTGGAACCTTGAGAAGAAAATCGAATGGTCGAGCTAACGTTTCTTGTAAACCCATATTTTTCCACCAAATCTACATATTCCATTTGGAATATTTTTTTAAAGAAATATTCTACTTGAAATTTAGGTATACCTAAATTCCTTCCAATGCCGTCGTGGCAATTTTGACAAAAATGATATTATCGGCAACCATTAGCACGAAGGTTGCCATGCCTATCACCATAACCATAAGCAGAACGAAGGCAAGGTATGGAATGAATTTTGCAGTTTCCCTTCTTTTTAGCGCAACCCTAACTCGGTCTGAAATCAAGATGAAAAACATTAGTAACATAAGAAGCAGAAACAACCCAAAGGACGGGCCATCGAAGAAAATGAGCCCCAAAAACCCCTCGTATTCGCATAGGAACATCTCGGCAGGTCCGACTTTCCGTACCCGACACGCTGATACGCTGGATTCGATTCCCGTGCCCCCTAGAATTGGCAAGTTCTCGGTTGCCTCGTCAATGGCATCAGCAATGACAGGTCTATCCGCATCACCAAGAGCGAAAAAACCTTCGTCGGTAGGTGTAATTTCTTCATCGGGGAGGGATATAGCTGGTTCCTCTATGGGAGGAGGAGGCGGTTCCTCTGGTGGTGGTAAATCTACATCTCCACCTCCACCGCCTCTAGGGTTTCCTCCAGGATCGGCACTAGCAGAAGTTGTATAAGATATATCAAAAAACATACTTCTTAGCGTTGCATCACTAATATTAATGTGCGTATCGTTAGTTCTATACGATATAGAGGCTGACCAGTTTGCAGAAGTCGAACTACAATCAATAGGTTCGTAATAACATCTATATAGTTGAACATCATCCATAGCTGATGGTATAGGTAATGCAACCGTAACATTTGTTACGTTTTGAGTGTAGTTAGTTGTTATGTTGTATATAACGTTGTTTAGATAGACAAAATTAGTCAAGATTCCAAATGTTTCGCTTATCACTGCTATTGTGATGTTATAAGTCAAAGAAACATTGGTGAAATTGCCAAGTCCAGAAAAGTTCAGGATGGGATTGTATGTTTGTGCTGTCGTCAATCCGCTGGTATTCAGTTCGCTTTCATTGAAATAGAATCTAGTGTTATTTGCGCTTTGCGTGCATGTATTGTTAATTCGGGCGGTAGCGCTCACTGTCAAGGTAGTGTCCAGGACATTAAGGGCTCCGGTGTCGTTTGCATTGTGAATTATTTGATCTAAGGTATTTGATAGGCAAACGGACGGATTGACGAACAAACCATAGAAACTGTCTTGCAGATAAGTAACGTTAATGTAATTGTTTTCTGTACTCCTGCTGATTGTGTTGTTGGTTACCCATGACGAATCAATTGACGTATTCAACAATTCAATAATCTCTTCTGGGTTTCCTTCTGGCGTATAGATATAAGAAATATTGAGGTTCCTGATTGCGCCTGTTCCCGAATAACTTGTCAGATTCAAATACCACGATAGGTTATTGTATCTCGTTGGAGTAGCGAATGTGTTGTTTGCAGATACGTTTTGAAGCTGGGTACGGTTCACAAAATCCGCCGATACAATAGTGATGTTATGTGTTGAACTATATACTAGCGTAACATTCGATATGTTTCCCTGTATATAACCGAAACTTGGGAATTGGCTTAGGATAACCCTGGACATGCTCACGTAGTTCTGTTGTTCTGATGCAACTGCCATGAAACTCATATTCACATTCGTAATATTGACATCAGATAGATTCATCACTGCCCCAGAAAAATTTACGTCGAATAGAACAGTCTGGGATGAGTTGGTTGTAGTTATGTTTTCAATAGAAACATTGAACAAGTCCATCCCATCACAGACAGTGAATATCGAGGCATTATAATCCCTAAGACCCTGTATATTCTCGAAAATTACATTACTTATAGATACGTTGATTGCTCCACAATTTCTTGTGTTTCCTTCAGTGAAGACTAGCTGATCTGTTCCAGCAATAGTTATATTACTAAAATTAATAAGATCAAATTTTGAGTTTATCATTCGTGTATTTTGAGCACTGCTAGACCAAAGCGTCAATCTTAATACGTCTGAATTTCTAATTGTTAGATTACTTATATTCATAGTTGCATTTAGCCTTTGACTAGCAGCTAATTGGTCGTAAGTATTTAACGTCATCGTAAGTTCTGGCACTATTATACTCCTAATATCAACATTGTTTAGGACGATTTCTCGTTCTTCTGCAATCTGTGTCGATATATTTACGAATGAAAAGTTCTCCAAAACTATTGCATTATTCACTTGAGAGGTCAAGTTATTTATTAAAAATCTATGACTCGCAACATTTCTTGAGGTTTGGGTTATGTCGAATCTTCCTCCATCTATTATTGTTGCGCTATCAGTATTATTAGCCATAGTCAGACATGAACCAATTGATGCTCCGCTCCAATTAAAACTCTCATTCACATACCAATATCCACTTGCATTGTACTGCCCACATCCTGTTATGTTTCCGTGATAAGAAGTTCCGGCATGATGTGCAAAGCTTATGCTAGAAATTATTGCGACTATTAGCATGAGATAGATTATGTTCCTATACATTACATCCTCCTCCTTACTGCTATGCCGAATAGGATGAGAACCATTATTAGAAGAGCAACTAACCATCCCATGTCAATTTCTTCTAGTGCCACTACTGGTAATGGTGAAGCGGATGTTAGGAATATCTTTTTCATCTTTTCCATTTTATTCACTCTTTGGTATTCCATTATACGATACCACTCCCAAAGAACCACAAACCTAATAAAGTTAGCAACAAAACAAACAATCCTACTGCCCCTACTACAAACACTATCCAAGCGGTTTTTTTAACGACGTAGAAGGCAACTAGAACCATCAATAAGAAAAACAATACGAGTGGGATACAAAGCAAATTCGTTCCACTTGTGGTGAATCGAGGCAATTCTTCGGTTATAGTTAGATTTTCGGCAGTGATATTACCCAAAGTGATATTTTCGAGAGGGATAAACTCTGTAATATTAGTTAAATTTAATATGGGTTCGCCCCCACCACCTCCACCGCCTCCGCCAATCCCACCACTAGGGAGTGGGATTGGTATTTCTATGCTCGTGATAACTCCATACGTGCTGAAAGTTGTTAAACCATCCAATCTCGAAGTTCCATCTAAACTAACATTAGTTGTTACTCTATCATCCCAATTTCCAGAGTAATTTGCGATATAGATAATGCTAGTATCCCCAGATAGGGAAGTATCCCAAAATAATCCTAAATCAATATAAGCACTTCCAGTTGTATTAGTCAAATTGACTACATTATTATTATTTGTTATCAATGCACATTCATAGGCCGAATCAATGCAACCAGTAATACTTGCTCCCGAATCCGTTAAATTCATTAGCTTGATAGAAAGATTAACTATGCTCCCGAAAAAAAATGAACCATAATCCGTAGTCAGATTATAATATACCGAATTGGTTAGTCCCGTCAGATTGAAATTTGTGAGGTTGAGATCATAACTGTTTCGTTGTGTAAGTTCTGCATAATTATTTCCTGTGAAGGTTGCATTCCCCCCAGAATAAAATGTATACTGTGCATGGGAACTGTTCGTGATGTTGTTAAGTGTTAGATTATTCCTCGTACCTCCAAATATTTCTATTCCATGGCGGGAACTATTCGTTATGTAATTATTTTCTATTGTAGTGTCGTCCGACGTGGCAATTAAGATGCTTGACTGGGTGCTCCTCTCGATAGTATTGTTCGTGATGTTGTTTTGGTTCGACGACAGGACATAGAATCCCCTCAATGAACTGCTGGTTATTCCATTTCCTCTATACGTGCCATTTTCCGAGCTAAGAATCACCCAGATACTATCTCCCGAAGAACTAAGGATTGTATTGTTTGTGATGTTGTTTCTATTTCCTCCTGCAATTTCAATACCGACTACTCCTTGCGTGATGTTGTTTCCGATTATGTTATTTAGATTAGTTGCGTTGAGCAGTATTCCAACCGCCCCGCTCGCAGATACATTATTATAACTTATATTGTGAATTTGGCCTTGATTGATTACAATTCCCCATTGAGTGCTATTATCCAATACGTTATTTGTCATGTTGCTTGCATTGGTAATATTCAAAAAAATTCCATAAGTATTATTTGCGATTACTAGGTTGTTGTAGATGTGATTTGTCTGATTCACACCTTGAAAGAATATTGCTGATGCTAGACCTGTCGTATGTCCATAGAGCGTGTTGGACGATATACTAAGATTTGATATTTGCCTATTAGATGGACCTGATTCAAATGGAACTGCCAATATGCCTGCTTGCGTATTATTGTAGATTGTGTTCGATGTGATATTCGAGTTACTAACCCCATACATGGTCATTCCATAGCTACTATTGAATATGGTATTGCTTTCTAACGTAGAAAAACTTGTTATTGTCGCATTAATTGCTATCGTAGCATTTCTGAATGTATTAGATGTTAAGTTGATTCCATTTGCACTAGAAATGAAAACTCCATTACGTATGACATTTTCTATTGTATTTGATAGGATCGTGGCATTTGGACAATTAGAAGTTACATTGATCGCATTTGCACTAGTCGAATTAATTATATTGTTATAAATGGATGCATTATTGGATGAACATGTAATTCCGATTGAAACATTAGTGATATTATTTGCAGTTATATTAACAGAGGTTGAACTTGCATACCAAAGAATTCCTACTGCGGTCGTTGAGTTTGCTATCGAATTTCTTAATATCGAAACGTTGTTAGAACTCTGGATAGCGAGTACATTATTCAGATTGGCAGACAGATTAAAAATAGAATTATCCGCTATGATAGTATCATTGGCTATTATATCAAGGACGACCGTTCCACTATAATCGAAAAACCTGTTTCCAGAGATGTTAATTGCATCCCCATTAGTAATCTGAATTCCAAAACCCGTCATGTTTGATACGTTTGAATTAATTATAGATTGGTTTGTTGTATTCAGTCCACCAAAAATAATTCCACTCTCGAATGATTGTAGATTCAAATTTCTTATTGTGATATTGTTCCTGCCATTTGGCGATGTCGTTATTCCTATCGTTCCGCCAGTTCTATCTCCAGTGATTGTATTTCCTTGACCATCAATATCAATGTCATCTGCTGTTATGGTTATGCAAGAACTTCCAAAACTCGTGATGCTACTTTCGTTCAATGTGTAAACTCCTGCGGTATTAATTGTGGATGGACATGCTGAAATATTTGGATCAATAGTGTAAGTGAATCCTCCTGCCGTATAGGATATGTTGTATTGTCCCTGCTGCCAATTATCTGTTGTAATTTCAAGGGCAAACAAGCTAGAGGATAAAGGATTAACCTCTATGCGGTTTGTTGTTCCCCCAGAAACTTGGGTATGGTTTTCTATTTGCGAATTGGATAAATTAGCTGTAAAAAGTCTAGCATCTCGAAGGCTGAAACCCGAAACAATAAGATGTGAATTATTAATAACCGAGATATTGATTGCTGTCGGTCTGTTGTTTGATACATTGATTAGATAGTAATGCCTTGTCTGGTTCGTATCTATATTTCCTAATAGACTATGTGCTGTTATCGTCGAAGATAAAGTTATGTTGTTCTGTGTGGATGATTTGAAGTTCGTTATGTTTAGCATAGATGATGGAACATCTACCGCATAGGCATGGACTAACGTCGGTAGAACGACGAAAGCCAACAAAAATCCTATAAAAACTATTGATTTGTTTTTCATTTCCAATTACCCAACAAGGTTATATTCGGTTATTCTGCATTGTTCAACCCCTGCCTAGCGATGATTCTCCTCTCTTCAGACAAATCGTTGAAAGTTTGTGATATTCTACTAGAACGAGTTAATGCATTCTGCAAAGCCAACAACATACTAGTATTTTGGTTATCGTTCAAGTTCTCTTGTTCAAATATGTTTCTCAAAACCTGTTCATGAACTTGCAATGCTGCAATAACCATATCCGTTTGACTTCCTGGCTGAACATAAACGATGTCAGATAGGATTTCCCTTTGCATATTTTCAATATCCACTCTCACAACGTCGGTAGAAGCCTCGTTCCCTAACAGAATCTCCTTTGCCAAAGCGTTATATCTGTTTTCCTGGATTTCCAATCGCATGAGAATCCGCTCACTGGGGGAGAAGAACACGTTTGCTATTCCCAATCTAGCATAATCCACTATTTGCATAATGTTATAGGATATGCCATCCGATGGAGACGTGGTATCAGCTATGCTCATTCCTTGTGCCATGAAAACCGCCAACAATACCGAAAACAAAAATACATTTTTCATAAATTTCACCTCGTAGTTATCCTGCCTAAAGCAGTTTTTTCTCCAACGTCTATAATCTGTGCCATAACGGGGATGAGTTTTATTCTGAAACCTAACTGCAAGAAGGTGAAGGCAGACGTATAAAGCACTAACAAGCCAAATGCTTGAGGTCCGCTCCATCCCACATTTATCGCAAGGGATAATACTATCGCAATTGCCAATAGCAACAAACCAAATAGGCCAATTAGAAATCTAGTTACTTGAGTTTGATTTCTAATAAAGATTATAAAACCACCTACAATCATGCCTATCCCTAGAACAGACATCAATGCTGCGGTCAATAGAGAAAACTGCAAATTGAAAATTAAGGATAAAACGAATCCCAGCGTAGTACTTACAATGGTAAAAAATAACAACGCGAACCCTAATATAGTTAGTGCTATCCCAGCTAAACCATAAATGGTTCGTTGGATATTATTTATTTTTGTGTTCACAATATCACCTACTAATTTATTTTCCCTTTATCTCATACTTCTTATAATAGGAGCTGCATTTACCCACTCTACCGTCCAACCCATTAAGAACAAACTCAATAAAATGTATGGTAATATAAGCAATACCCCTAGAAATTGGTGAACATAGAATGCAATCCCAAGAATTATTGCAGGTACGAATAGCAATACAGAAATAACGATCCAATATATAAGACCTTTCAATATTAATTTAATTTTACTACTCATGTAAGCACCTCTTTTATTTTTTTCTGAATTTGATCAGATAGATTGCCCCTCCTATTATCACTAATATCACCGCCCCCAAAACAACCGTTAGAACCAATCCGGCAACTGCACTTCCCGTCGGTATTGGTATAGAAGGAGGTGAAGGTTCTTCTAACTCAACTGTGATTGGAGGCGGTGGAGTATCGGAAGGAACTATCGTCGTCGTATCACCTATATCCCTATTTGTATATTCTCTCAAAATCCCTTCGGGTTCTGTGCCAACGACGGAATAATCAAATATAAAATCATCTATGGGTAAGAGTTCGCCTCCAACCAAATGATAGCCGAAGGCCGGAACGTAATCACACGTTGGAGGGCCGAGGTGAATCATATTTTCCTTTTGTATTGGGATGTAGGGCAATAACTCTCCTCTGTTCACCGCATCTAAATAGCTATCTATATAGGTATATGTTCCAATTCCTGTGCAGTGTTGTAGACCTCCATAGGTAGCCAATTCATTACATGAGCCTCCTGCTGCTACGTATCTAGTAGATGGATTGATGATCTGCTGACAGGCTCCTTCCACGAAATGCCACGTTCCCCCAATATCTTGGCAGGTTTCCTCGCTTGCTGCCAAAAAGTTAATAGTTTGATCTCTAAAACATTGATTATCTCTAAGAGTGAAACCAAATCCGCACGTCGGAATTAAAGTATCCTCCCCGATGATTTCTCCATATTCCAAACACCTATCATAGTTTGTTATCGGAGCACAGTTACTGGGGAACAAATCGGTTTCGTATTGGTTTTCACATACCCACACACACCCATACGAGGCATAAACTTTTGTGTGTCCTTCAGATGGCGAAGGTGTTGTGCAAACAGGATAGGATACTATTCTAACCTCGTAACTATCGGAATTTTCGGGATGATTTACGCTATGACCTTCGACAGTTCCCGTTTGGGCAATGCCTGAAAATGCATAGGGAATTTGGATGGTTTTTGTTTGTCCTGAATTTGCCTGATCACGTATGGGAGCGATACTTTGACCTGATGGAACTTCAAGTGAGAAATCGAAAGCATCTGTTTCCAATCCAGTATTAACGTAGGTGCATGTTACATATCCTACGTCAAGGGCTTCGGTTTCAACTGTTGAACAAGAAGTTATCTCAATCTCCCCTTCAGGAACAACCACTTCAACAATATCCAAGGAACTCACAGGTATTTCTATCGTTAAGACAGGAATGGCAGCAGGGCTTAGGGGTCGGCAGCTTATCGTTGCCTCGGTCAAGCTTGCCCCCGCAGATACGACAACATCTAGGCATCTATCACCGAATGTTCCAACAGAATTAATGAAAGTGCTCCATCTTAGATCATATGTAGCTAACCTGGACACTAGATCATCCATTGAATATGAAATATCCTGCCACTGATTGTCTAATGCAAGGAATGATGGTAGGCTTTTAAGTTGTATGTCTCCACCTGTTCGTGGAATGAATGCGACTGGCTGTTGGACATATGAAGTGCAACTTTGCGTTCCTAGTAAACTCCCCTCGAATGATGCACGCGTTCCATCTGGTAGAGATGCGGTTCTCATTACCTCATTGAAAGTCATGGTCCTTTCAACTCCTTCGCTCGTAACTACCACACGGACATTCGTTCCATAATCATATCCACCTATCCGATAGACTATGCCAGCCGGATAGATTTCTCCAAAATCATAAGGAGCGGGAGCACACCCAGACCCAGTTCCTATACCTGGTGTTCCACCAAGCGGAGGTGAACTTCCTACCAACGCTCCACTTTCTGCTTGCGCGACATATCTTGTTGGTTCTATACTGCTATATATTGATGTTCCTGATCCTACTATACCACATGCCTGATATTGATAATAATTCCTATACACCTCATACGGAGTTTCATCCAAATAGTTATCGCATGTCATATCATCGAAAGATAGAGTGAATTCTATATCATTCCTTAGCTGTATCCCTAACTCATCCTGAACAACACTTGCATTTAATCTTCCGATGCTGATACTTCTAGCATCTCTAGCAGCCGTTGCCGTTACGAGGATTTTCTGTCCATCCGAACTATAACTAGGACGACTAATGCTCAAAATCCCTATCCCTTCAGTTCCTGGTTCAGGTAAAGCTGCTGCTGGTTGTAGGGGGGGTAAAGTTGCAGAAAAAAATGAAAACAAAAAGTACAATCCTATCACAAGAACTAAGAGTATTGCAATGCCTCCTGCTATTTTCAATATTTCTAATATACTTTTCATTTGCAACCTCATTGAATTAAACCGAAAACCGATAACAAAGCATAACCTACGAGTAGAACAACCGCCAATAGAAATGAGAGAAAAATCAATGTAACAATCGTCGCTACCCATCCGCTTGCTTGCAATTGTATTTTGTTCCCCACCATAATAATCACCCGATGTTAAACGATGTAGATGCCCTTACGCCTCCTGGGGACGTTGCACTACCACTTGCTGTCAAGGTTGCTAGTCCGTTCCTTTGATCTGGTCCAGCACACACCATAAGATCAAATCTTTGCGAACCCCCAACGTTTGCAATGGGAGGATTGAAAGATACCCCTGCCCTACTTCCTGAAACATCCAATAAGAGTGTGTAAAGACCGTCGCCTGTGAAATATGTTCCTGGCGTTTGCACAGCATAGGTATTTTGTTCCCCAAACCCACATTGGCCGACATTTGTGCATGAAACACTATCAATTGTAACAGACCCGCCGATAGGATACCCAATAGTAGAGACGCAATTGTATTTGG
>C687J35021_10003065_pt1 | contig 11610 bp, 7 predicted proteins | sample RifCSPhighO2_12_FD_35021 | JGI IMG/M metagenome (IMG submission 35021)
GTAAAATACGAGGGCTACATCCAGAGGCAGATGGCCCATGTAGAGAAGTTCAAGAAGATGGAATCCTGGAGCCTCCCTCCCTGGCTGGATTATCAGGAAATCCCTGAGCTAAGGAAGGAAGCCCGTCAAAAGCTCCTTGAGATAAGACCTGCTTCTCTGGGCCAGGCCGCCCGCATCTCAGGGGTATCCCCTGCCGACGTCTCCATCCTGATGGTATATCTCACCTCAAAGTCAGGGGCTAGGGGTTAGAATTAAGAATACAGAATACAGAATTCAGTATTCAGTATTCAGAAATCAGCATTCAGAAATCAGAATGTCATCTTTTATTCTGACTACTTAATTCTGAATTCTTCTTCCCCCGACTTAGAGGCTAAAGCTCATCAGGAACTCTGCGTTAGTCCTGGTCTTGGCCAGGCGGCTCTTGAGGAGTTCAATGGCCTCCACTGGGTTGGTCTCGTTGAGTACCTTTCTAAGGAGCCAGACCCTCTTGAGTTCCTCTGGGTCCAGTAGGAGCTCTTCCTTACGGGTCCCGGAGCGGGTAATGTCAATTGAAGGGTAGAGCCTGCGGTCAGCCAGACGTCTATCCAGGTGAAGCTCCATATTGCCAGTACCCTTAAACTCTTCAAAGATTACGTCGTCCATCCTGCTACCGGTATCAATGAGGGCCGTGGCTATAATGGTCAGACTCCCACCCTCTTCAATGTTCCTGGCACCTCCGAAGAACCGCTTGGGCTTCTGGAGGGCGTTGGCGTCTATACCGCCGGAGAGTATCTTCCCGCTGTGGGGTACCTCTGTGTTATAGGCCCTGGCCAGGCGGGTTATGGAGTCAAGGAGTATCAACACGTCCTTACCGTACTCCACCATCCTCTTGGCCTTCTCCAGTACCATGTCTGCCACCTGGACGTGCCGGCTGGCCGGTTCGTCAAAGGTTGAGCTTACAACCTCTGCAGTGGTCGCCCGCTCCATCTCGGTTACCTCTTCGGGTCTCTCGTCTATGAGCAGGATGATGAGATAGACCTCTGGATGGTTTTTGCTCACGGCGTTGGCTATCTTCTGCAGGAGGACGGTCTTACCTGCCCTGGGGGGGGAGACAATGAGTCCCCTCTGGCCCTTCCCTACGGGGGTAATGAGGTCCATTATCCTCATATTGATTTCCTCTGGTGTGGTCTCCAGCAGGAGCCTTTCATCAGGATGGAGGGGTGTAAGGTCATCAAATAGCACCCGTTCTGCCCTGACTTCTGGGTCCTCAAAGTTGATGGCCTCTACCTTCAGCAGGGCGAAGTACCTCTCCCCTTCCTTCGGGGGGCGTATTTGCCCGGAGACAGTGACCCCTGTCTTTATCCCGAACCTGCGTATCTGGGAGGGGGAGATGTATATGTCATCTGGCCCGGGGAGGTAACTGTAGTCAGGAGAGCGCAGGAAGCCAAAACCCTCTGGCAGTACCTCCACCACCCCTTCCCCGTACATAAGACCGTTCTGGGTAACCCTGTCNTTCAGGATTTTGAAGATGAGTTCCTGTTTCTTCAGTCCATGACACTCCTTCACACCTTCCTTTTTGGCCAGGTCCTGAAGCTCCTTTATGGTCATCTTCTGGAGCTGTCTTATGTTAAGTTCCTCTTTTTTCTCTACCCTCTCTGTCCTCTCAGTCCTTTCGGCCTTTTCAGCCTTCTCGGCAGCCTTTCTAGGCTCCTCAACTACTGTTTGTTCTGCTACACTCGTCTTCTTAACAGCCATAATGTTCCTCCAAGTAACTTATAAAACTAACTTTTGCCAAAAATCCTTTACTTGTCTAAAAGTCTCCTCCTTTGAGGAGTCGTTGTTTATCACGACGTGGGCCTTCTTTTTCTTTTGGGACTCAGGGGCTTGAAAGCCCTCCCGTCTCTGGACTTCCCCACGGGACCATCCCTTGAGTCGGGACCTTTCTTCTTTTACCTCAGGTCTTGCCTCCACGAAAATCAACAGGTCACAAGCCCCATCTAGCCCCGTCTCCAACAGAAGGGCCGCATCTATAACCAGGGGTATAGATTCCTTTTCCTTCCTGTCCACCCCTCCTTCTCCGCCTAAGGCGGACTCAAGGACAAGCCTCCGGATGGACTCCAGGATTGGCGGGTGGAGTAGATTGGTCAGTTCTTTCAGGGCCTCCCCGTTGGAGAATACGATACTGGCCAATTTCCCACGGTCTATCTTTCCTTCCCCCCCTCCCTTTCCCTCTCCCCCCAAAAGCCCCTTTCCCCACCTTTCTAATACCTTCTCTTTTATCTCTGGCTTTTCAAGGAGTTCGTGGGCCATCTCATCGGCATGGATTACCTCTGCCCCAAGTGAACCCAGCATTTCTGCCACCATGCTCTTACCACTAGCAACACCGCCCATAATCCCTATAACCCTGGGTTTCATGCTTCTTTATGTTCCACAGGCTAAAGCCTACGGCTACAAAACGCCACCCATAATCCCTATAACCCTGGGTCTCATACGAGTCCGCCCTGTAGAGGCATCCGCCTCAGGCGGACTCCCCTACTCCACCTCCATCCAATTTTTTCCTACCTTGACGTTGACCCTTATTGGTACCCGCAGAGAAATCGCCTGGGTCATTACTTCCTGGAGGACGTGGGTAGTGGTGGCTAGCTCTCCCTCCGGCAATTCAAAAAGGAGTTCGTCATGTATCTGGATGAGGAGTCTTGCCCGTAAACCTGTCTCTTCCAAACGCCTGTGGGCCCTGACCATGGCCACCTTTATCAGGTCAGCGGCAGAACCCTGGATTATGGTATTTATTGCCACCCTCTCCGCCGCACCCCTCTTCTGCTTATTGGAGGAGTTTATGCCAGGTATGGGACGCTTCCTGCCTAAAAGGGTACTGACCCAACCCTTCCCTCTGGCTTCAAGGAGGGCCGTCTCCCTGAAATGCCTGACCCCACGGAAGAGATTAAAATAGGCCTCTATAAAACTTTTGGCCTCTTCTATGGATATACCCAGCTCCCTGGATAAACCCATGGGGGAGAGGCCGTATATGATGCCAAAATTTACCGCCTTCGCCGTACGCCTCATCTCAGGACTCACCTGCCCTGCCTCTACCCCATAGAGCCGGGAGGCCGTCCAGGCGTGTATGTCCTGATCCTCCTGGAAGGCCTTCAACATGGCAGGGTCTTCTGAATAATGGGCCAGGATTCTGAGTTCTATCTGAGAATAGTCCAGGGCCAGAAATACTAGGCCCTCCTGAGATGGGGTAAAGGCACGCCGTATCTGTCTGCCCACGTCAGTCCTTATGGGTACGTTCTGCAGGTTGGGCTCGCTGGAGGATAGCCTGCCCGTAGCAGTAACNGTCTGGTTAAAAGAGGCATGTACCCGGCCGTTGCTCACGGTCCTGGGTAGGGCATCTATATAGGTAGATTTCAACTTGCTCAACTGTCTATGTTCCACCAGGAGGGCGGGGAGTGGGTGTTCTCTTGCCAGGGATTCCAGCACCGCTGCCACCGTGGAGGGGCCTGTCTTGGTGCGTCTGGTGGGCTCTAGCCCCAGCTTTTCAAAAAGGATATGGGCTATCTGTTTGGGAGAGTCCACGTTAAAGCGTTCGCCGGCATGTCTGAAGATGTCCGCCTCAAGGGATTCCAGTCTCTTTTCCAGAGCGTAGGACATCTCTTTAAGTAAACTGGTGTCAATCCTTACCCCTGTGTACTCCATCTCTGCAAGTACGGTAAGGAGGGGTACCTCTACCTCCTCAAATAGTTTTGACAGCCCTTCCTTTTCCAGTAGTGGGCGAAAGACCCCGGCCAGGCGATAGGCTATGTCTGCGTCCTCACAGGCATAATTGGCTATCTTATGGAGTTCTACCTTATCCATGGTAAGTTGGGCCTTTCCATGGCCTATAAGTTCAGTGATAGGTGTCGTGGGGTGGGACAGGTATTCCATGGCCAGCTCGTCCAGGTTGTGGCGTCTCCTGGTGGGACTCAGGAGGTAAGAGGCTATCATTGTATCAAAGGCGATGCCCTTAAGTCTTATTTCGTAATTCCTCAAGACTGCGTAATCGTATTTAAGGTTTTGTCCTATCTTCTTTATTTTTGGGTCTTCCAGGAGGGGCCTCAGTTCTTCCAGGGCATTGGGGTCAAGGGGTGTCTCCCCCAGGGGTGCCATGAGGGGAAGATACCGCCCCTGCCCTTCCTTCCAGGAGAATGATAGTCCCACTATCCTGGCCTCTGTAACCTGCAAGCTGGTAGTCTCCAAATCCAGGGCAAATTCATCCGTCTTCTTTAACTCCTCCATGAAGGTACTAAACCCTTGTGGGGTATTTATAATACGGTAGTCAACCTCTTTTTTGTCCGCGGCTGGGCCCATCTGGGCAAGAAAGGTCTTAAAGCCGAGTTCGGAGAACAAATCTCGGAGCTCCTTCTCGTCCTCCCCGTCTCTGCGGCAGGCCCCCAGGTCCAACTCCACCGGGGCATGGGTATCAATGGTAACCAGTCTCTTAGAAAATCTTGCCTGGTCTGCAAAGGTNTTTAACCTTTCCCTGAGCCTTTCTTCACGCTTACCCCCCTTGATGCTGTCAACGTTGTCCAGTACGGCCTCCAGAGAGCCGAAACGGTGTAGGAGTTCCAGTGCAGTCTTCGGGCCTACCCCAGGCACGCCAGGGATGTTATCTATACTGTCCCCCATCAAGGCCAGCAGGTCGGTTACCTGTTCTGGGGTGATACCCTTTTCCCTCTTGAGGGTCTCCAAGTCTAAGAGCATATCTTTTCTAGCGTTATAAATCTTTACATGAGGGGCTATAAGTTGTTCCAGGTCTTTATCTGCGGTAATAATATAGACGTCTAAGCCCCTCTGTGCGACCTGTCTGGCAACGGTACCTATAAGGTCATCCGCCTCGTAGCCCTCGCATACGTATACAGGTATGTTGTAGGCCCTTAAGACCTTGTGAATGAACGGTATCTGTATAGAGAAGTCGTCGGGGGTCTCCTTTCTATGGGCCTTATAGGCACTGTACTGCGCATGGCGGAAGGTAGGGGCACCTGAGTCAAATACAACCGCAAGGTATTCCGGCCTCTGTTCCTTCAGAAGCCTCCTTAGCATATTAGTAAAACCATATACGGCATTTACGGGTATACCCTTTGGGCTTGTTAAGTCTGAAATAGCATAATAGGCCTGGTAACTTTGAGAGTGCCCGTCTATTATGAAGAACCTCTCCGGCATTTGTGTGCCTTTTAGTAGGGGCGGGGTAACCCCACCCCTGCTCTAGGAAAGTTCGCCAAAGACTAATCTGCCTTAGGCATGGAAAGGCTGGGGGAGAGATGTCTCTTCAAAGGCACATTAGTCGGGGGTTGCCACAATCCCTTCTCCGCCTCAGGCGGATCAGGGCATGGCCTGGCAAATCTACCTCAGATATGCCAAAGGCCGATTTGCCTATGGCATGCCATAACTGGATGCGTCCCTTCCACCCCTAAAGTTCGTAGTGAGCAAAGCGAACCTAAATGTTGTGCGAAACTATAAGCAAAACCTATTAAGGATTATGAATGATTTTCCCAGGAAGGGTTACTCTTGGTACTAGGTTTTAGTAAACCGGTGAGTCTCTATCCTAAAGAAAGATACATAAAAAGGGGACTATTGTCAAGTCTTTTTTATCTGACCTTTGGACAAGAGTAAGGTTACTTTCTATCTGAAGGCTGGATGTCTACTCACCACCTTATTGTTCCACCTCCAAAAAAGCCGTCACGGATGCTCCTGGCGCGTTCCCAGTTCTCAATGGTGTCTGAGTTACCGTCGCTAAACCTGTACCACCTGCCCTGTCCCCCATGCTGTTCAAACTGCATGTACTGGTAGCCAGCTTCCACTTCCAGGTTCTGTCGCTTTTTAAAGGGCGTAAAACCCAGCTTCATCCTGGATGTAAATCCTCTCCCATGCCCGTCAGTGAAGACAAATTTGCGGTTTATTGGAACGTCCCAAAGAAGTGTTCGCTTTACGCTCATATCGGGGTAATAACTGAAGAGACCTTCTAATTTGAGCATGTCCAGGAGTCTAAATCCTCCCCTGAATCCACCTCCTGCACCTTCAAAACGGATCTTGAAAGGATTATTAACCGCCGCGAATGTGCCGGAAGTACCGGGAATGACGTCCGTCACCTGGGCAATATACACGTTGTCCTTATATCTAATATACTCCCCAAGTACATCAAGATAACCTGTAATCTTATTTGTTATCCTACCCTCTATTGGACGGATATATACGGCGGGGCGGATATATTTAGCGCGGTCCTCTCCACTGTGTTTCTGGTAGCTGAGGTATCCGAGGAAATTAGTACGTCCTCGGTCCGAGAATGCAGGGTCAGAGTCCGTGCCGTGCATACTATCGGAACTGCCCTGCGAGGTCTCAAACCCCACTGTAATCCTCTTCAGGCCAGGAAGTCCAACCCTGTATCCTGCTTCTACGCCAACGATGTAAAGGTCTGAATCTGTGTTGTACTTAAGATGGGAAAATCCGTACAGACCCCCGGCTTCCCATAGATGTCTGTGGGTGACGTTTCCATCGGTGGACCAGTAGTAGCCGTATGACTCAGCTACTACTTTCTCAAACCACTTTTCTCTCTCTTCGGGTTTATCCCACTTCCCGGCAATTATCGCATCCATTTTCAAGGATGTACTGAAATCCTGGGCGGAGACCTCTCTCAGATAGGCACCGAGATTTACTGCGAGGATGGCAGACAGAAACAAAAAGGCCTTTTTAGACATGGAAATATTCCTACTTAATTAGTTAATGTGAACGCCACCACAGGGCATTATATTATGCCCGAACTCTTGTCCAAAGTTCCGTCTTTTACCTCCACCCCCTCTGGGAGATATCTGTAAGGTGGCGAGATACCTCCTCGGCGAGGGAGGCGTATTTACCCCTGGAGGACTCCAGGAATTTCTGGTAATGGTACACGGCCTTAGCCACCTCTCCTTCTTCCTCCAGGATTATGGCCAGGTTATAATGGGCCTCGGCATGGGTGGGGTCTATTTGTAAGACCCTTTGAAAGGCACTAGTGGCCCTCAGGAGGTCGCCTTGTTTCTTTAGCACCACCCCCAGATTGGTAAGGCTCTGTACGTCTCTGGGATTAGCCTCAAGGAGGGACTGAAACTCCCTTAAGGCGCCATCCAGGTTTCCCTTCTTATATAGGGCAACTCCCAGGTTGTTGTGGGCGCCAAGGTAATCCGGTCTTAAGAGCACGGCCTTACGGAACGCCGCCTCGGCCTTTTCGTAGTACCCCAATTCCTGATAAATGGAACCCAGGTTGTTATGTGCCTCTGCGTCCATGGGGTTCTCTTTCAAGAGTTCCTGATACTGGGCCTCTGCCTTCTTAGTCTCTCCGCTCTTTTGGTAGAATAGGGCAAGTTTAAACTTCTCCGCCCTCTGCATCTTTCTCAGACCTGCAGTTGCTTCCTCCTCAGGGGGCGCAACTGGGGCCGGGACTTCAGCAGGTACAGTTACGGGAGGAGTGACTCTTTCTCTAGCCACTTCGGGTACAACGGGGGCCTCCACTACCCCTTTTGGCGGGGGTGGCGCTAGGGGTCCCTCTGCCTCAACCCTGCGTTCTTCAGGCCTTTCTGGGGGCATTTCTGGCCGCACCACCATTGGGGCCTTTTCTATTGGTGGTGCCGCCTTAATCTCTATCTTAGGTCCCTCCTCGTCCAGTCTCTTTGTGACGGCAACCTCTGGGGCTGGAGGCGTAGTGGGAAGCAACTCTATCACCTCTATAAAGGGTTTTTCTGGCTTAACCGCCTCTGGTACGGCAGGTAGGGTCTCACGTATTACCACCTTTGGGGCCTCTTTAACCGGTTCTGGGGCTATTTCGACAATCTCCTGAATGCTAGGTTCAGAAATTATTATCTCCTCTATAAGGACTTCCGATGGGAGCTTCTTAGCAGGCTTTTCTGGTATCTTAGCGATTTTCTCTGGGGCCTTGGCCTCTTTTTCTGGGACCTTGGCTACCTTAGCCTCTTTCTCTGGGACCTTGCCCTCTTTCTCTAGTGCTGGCCTGTGTCTTGGGGCCCTCTTTGGCATTGTCATCGGTTGCTGGGCCTCCTTCTTCGGTGGTTCACTCTTAAAGAGGAGTCGGGGTAGTAAGAGGACGGCTACCAAACTAACGAGGCCTCCAGCACCAAGGATTATTAAGAGCCTTAAATTGATTCTTCTGGGTTTTTCTGGCTTGGGGGTGAATTGTGCCTTTAGGGATTCTGCGGGAAAAGGAGAAGCACCTTTAGTCGGAGGAGGAGGTGGGGGTTCTGACTTTTTCCCCCTGAACTTCTTGAGTTCATCAAAAATTCTACTCATGGCAGTTAGTCAACCCTTGAGATCTCGGAAAAGGCCATCACGCGGGCATCCATGAGTTCTGCACGGTTATGGAGTCTTGCCAGTACCTTTTCTGCCTCTTCCTTCTCCTTGAAACTGCCTAGAACCAGGCGATACTGCTTCTCAGGGGAGGTGCCACTCAGTCCAACAACGTAGGCCTTATATCCTAACTCCTTGAGACTGGCACCCTTCTCTACGGCGGAGTCCTTGTCTTTAAAGACGCCGAGAAATATGGTGAAAGAATCCTTGAGTTCCTCGGAGACCGCTACAGGGCTGGTGGCAGAAGGCCTGGTGCGGAGAGTTTCCACCTGTTCTTTGAGGTCTGCCATCTCTTTTTCTAACCTGGACCTCTCCCCTTCCAAGCGGGCTCTTTCTCTCCGCAAGGAGCTCGCCTCCTGCTGATGCTGTTGGTTCTGACGCTCCAGGNTTGCCCTGATTCCTTTGCCCTGGATTAGAACAAAAATAAGGAACCCAAAAGCTGNCAAAANGACTACGCTACCACCTATAATGAAGGGTAACCTGACCTTGGAAGAGCTAAACTTGGAGGGGCCACCAGGGGTAGCACTGGCAGTAGCGGCAGGGGGAACGCCAGAGGTTAACTCCGCCATCTTCTGTTTAGACATCACTGGTTTTTCTAGTTTCAGATTCTCTACGGCCTTTAGTACCAGGGCCTTGTTGATTTTGGTGGTTTGTTGGGTGTAAGCCCCAAGGAGGGACCTATCGCATATAAGGTTTATCACCCGGGGGATGCCAAGTGAGTATTCATAAATGAGGTCCAGTGCGTCTGGGGCAAAGGCAACCTCGCCGGAAGAACCAGCTACTGTTATGCGATATTCAATGTATCTCTGGACCTCTTCCTTTTTTAGCGGGTTAATCTGGCATTTGACGGGTATCCTCTGGTCCAGTTGTTGTAATTCNGGGGAATTAAGGAGGCGCAAAAGNCCTAACTGCCCCACCAGGATAATCTGGAGGAGCTTTTCTTTGTCCGTCTCCAGGTTGGACAGGATACGGATNTGCTCCAGGGCAGGCATGGGCAGGTTCTGGGCCTCATCTATTATGAGGATGGCGTTCTCCCCCCCTTTAAGGGTATTCAGTAAGAATTCGTTCAGCTTGTCCAGCATCTCCTTCTTGGAGAGCCGAGTACCGCCCTTCTCCAGGATGCCGAATTCATGGAGGATGGTCTCCAGAAGTTCATCCTCCGAGAGGAAGGGGTTAAGTATCATGGCAGTATGGGTCTTCCTATCCAGCTTATCGTAGATGGTTCGGCAGAGGGTGGTCTTCCCTGCGCCTATGGCGCCCGTCACCACTATAAAGCCCTCCCTGTGCATAATCCCATACAGGGCCTGTTCTAAATTGGCCTTATGCGTCTCACTCTGGAAGAAGAATTTAGGGTCGGGGGTGAGGCTGAAGGGTTTCTCTTTTAGACCAAAAAATTCTAGGTACATAGGCTCATCTTCTCTCCGTAAGTTTTAGTCTCTGGATATCCTCGGTAGCCAGGTCTTCTACCCTTTCTCCAGCAACGATGGTAGGCGTAAGGAATATTACCATGTCTCTCTTACTCTTTTTGTTATCTACCTCCTTAAAGAGGAAACCCAGTCCAGGTATCTTCCCCAGGACAGGCACCTGGTTTTCGTTCAAGTTCTTTTTATCTTGCATAAGGCCGCCTATTGCAATCGTCTCACCGTCTTTCACCCTTATTACAGTATCCGTCTCCCTCACGTCCAGGATGGGTGCCGTGGCGGATGCGGTGGGGGTACTAACGGTGGTCTCGCCTACTTGCTCTGTAACGCTGGGGTGTATGTTCATGGTAATGAACCCATCTTGACTTATCTGAGGGGTAACGTCCATGGTAACGCCCACTGTGATTGTATTCTCCTCCACGTTTGAGCTTGTTGTGGCGGTCCCCGTTCCTGAAGTAACTGTCGTTGAAACCGAAAAGAACGTCTTTTGTTGTCCCACCCTTATTATGGCAGTCTGATTGTTCAGGGTGGAGATCTTGGGGCTGGAGATAACGTTTACGTCTCCCTGAATGGATAGGGCCTCTACGATGGGCTCTATGTCCCCAGTCCTTAAAGTGAATTGGAAGAATCCTGCTACGGTTTTTATATCCCTCGCAATCTCGGGTAATAGCTTTCTATTTGTGTCCATGCTTTGTCCAATGGCCGCAGCTGGAGGTCTCCTGTTGCCCGTTTTATATGCCCCTCCGAAGAGCATATCAAAGTTTATGCCGTATCGGAATTCGTCATTGAGGAAGACCTCCACTATCTTTGCTTGTATAAGTACTTGTCTCTGGATGGTACCCTCTACGGCCTCAAGTAATTCAGCCACCTTGGCAATTACTTCAGGAAAGGCAGTTACCAGGATTATGCCAGCCTGACGGTTAATAGAGAATAAGCCCTTTATACCTGGCGGCAGGGTGGTAATAATGGATAGTGCCGCCCCTGCCCCACCGCTTCCTTGCGCACCAAGCATTCCGGCCGACTTTAACCCTATGGCTACCAGGGACATCTCTATCTCCTGGAAAATGTCCTGTGTATCCGTCCCTTTTACCTCACTCTTACCTGCCGTTAATGTACCACCTGTTGCCGCAGAACCCACACTGGTAGAAAGGAACCTCTCGCCGCTCCTCTTGGTAAGGATATAGTTAAGGCGGAACATCCTTGTAATAGCTTTGGGTTTGGATACCCTTATAAAACCGCTATCTACCCTGTACTCCAGACCCATAGGGCTCAGTAGGGCATCCATGGCCTGAGCCATGGTCACGTCTTTTAGGTCTAGAGTTACTTTTCCTGATACATCCGGGTCTACAATGATATTGACCTTGCCTTCTTTAGAAAAACCCTGGAGGACGTCTCTTATGTCGGCATCCCTGACAAAAAGGCTGTAGACCCTGGGGGGGTCGGGCTTTTTTACCTTCTCCTCCAACTGCAGGACAGGTAATTCCTCAAGTCTCTTTTTCTTGGGAAGGTCTGTCAGGCTGGGGGACGTAACAGAGTCTGTAGGGAGCTTCTTAGCAGCAGGGACACACCCCACAACAATAATGGCCAGAAAGAAGACTGCTACGGGGAGGGTCTTTCCGCTTAAGACGGACCGACCTACGATGGACACAAAACCTCCTGAAATACCTAAGTCCTTGCCACCCCTCCCTCTCGCACAGAGGCCTTATCGTCCCAGGTAGGTTAAAGGAGACTGTGCTTCAAACGGTAAGAATATAACAAATGAACGCCCCAAGTCAAGGGGAAAATAGCAGGCGATTTAGTAGGGGCGACCCGCCGGGTCGCCCCTACACACCCCTTTGTC
>C687J35021_10003069_pt1 | contig 11597 bp, 10 predicted proteins | sample RifCSPhighO2_12_FD_35021 | JGI IMG/M metagenome (IMG submission 35021)
AGCACTGTGCGCACACACACCATGACCACAACCGCCGCGACCACCACGGCGCGCTCGCAGTCCACTATCAATGGGCTGCGCACGCCACACGGCACTTGGCGCGCACTCCACGGCGCTGTGGCGCAGGGCTCGGGTACAGCGTGCCTAGTCTTGGCGATGGTGACCGCTGCGCCCGTGCTGGCCTCGGTGCGTGCGCTTCCCACGCCCGCTGAGACCACCTTCATCGATCGCGCCACCCTGAACGCGACGTCCCCCCAGGTGCCCGGGTCTGACGACCCCATGCAGGAGAAGATGTTGCAAAAACTTCGCAGCGCCGCGCAACGCGACGGGGCACCAACACGCAAGCCGCGCTCCCCCCCTGTCTCCACAGCACGATCATCCGGCGACCTATCGCCTGCCGATGCGGCGTGGCTCTTGGGGCTTCTGGCGCTGCACGGCCTGGCCATGCCCGCAGACCCGGCGCAGGCCCAGCACTGGTTTGAACGTGCGCAACTGCTCGGCCACCCCTTGGCACCTGCGGGCCTCGCATGGTGCCAGCTCAGCGGCTGCGTGGCAGCACCCAATCCTTCAACCGCCATGCACTGGATTGCGCTGGTGGGCCGTACCGATCCAGGGCTTGCCAAATACCTCGAATGGCATGCGGCCAAGGCATTGGCCCCGTTGGCCGAGCCCCGTTCGCCCTCACCAGACCGGTACCCCGGCTCGGTGGCGCCAGCGGCGGCCAACCCACCGCTGCAAAAACTGTTGACGCAAGCCGTGCGTGCAGGCAGTGCGCAGGCCAGCAACGAACTGGGGCTGGAGTTCATCGCCAGCGGCGATATCGAACAGGCGATGGTTCAATTTCAATCAGCGTCTGCAAAGTCTGAGGCCGCTGCCGCCAACGCCAGCCTTCTGGCCCGCCGCTTCCACAGCGATCCCGACGCCCGCATCCGATCAGCCCGCTACAGCGCTGCGGACTGGTACGTGGAGGCCCAGCGGTACCACCGAGGCGACGGTGTACCCGCCAACTACACCGAGGCTGTGCGCCTGTACCAGGTGGCAGCCAGCAGCGGCGACCCGCAGGCCCGCAAGATGCTAGAGCTGATTTTCTCCAGGCCTTTGCAAGGCGGCACCATCGACGTCACATGGATGCAGCAGCTTGCAGGTCTCCACATGGGCATCAACGGCTCGTCCGCCAGCGCACGCCACTCGGCGCCACCCAATGGCTGGCAGCGGGAGCCAAGTCCCTTGTATGACCTGGTGCCACTGCAGTGGCGAACGACTGGGCTCTATCCACGCCGCTGAACCGGCCCTCGCTCCCCCAAGTTCCCACTGGTGCAGGCAAGGGCAACCAAGTGAGTCCTCTATGCGGGCGAAGTAGCCGGTATGGAGGGCAGAGGCTCCTCCCGGTGCACAAGGTGAGCCACGCCCCTTGAGCCACACGCCAGGAGTTCACGCAAATAGCTGCGCAGGATGGTCGGGCGGATGTCCATGTGCGCCAGGTCATCGCTGGAAAACCAAGCAAACACCAGCCTGCGCCCTCCTTCCACTCCTTCATACGGTCCCTCCCCGTTTGCCAAGGGGCCATCCTGCAGCGGGCTGGCATGCAGGCACAGTCCAATTTCATGGTGCAGCTGGCCTGCATGAAGGAAGAAGTTCTCCACCACGCAAGACAGCGCCCCCGGTTCCACCGCCTGCCCCAGCTCTTCCTGTAACTCACGCACCAGCGCCTGCGCTGCAGTCTCTCCTGGCTCAATACCACCCCCCGGTAACGCCCAGAAGGGGTCACCTTGCGCGCAGTGCAGCAGCACCCGGCCCTGTTGGGTGATAAGCGCTGCCACACGCTGACGCACGCGTGGGACAGGTGCAGACGGATTTGAGAGCTTGGTTGTCACATGCCAAAAGGATTGCAGGCAAAAGTGCCGGAGGCGCAAATAATTCGGGCGCCAAAAGCTATCAATACTATAGCAATTTAGACACTCTATACAGATGGCATCAACAGCCCCTGCTGCGTAGCCACGGTTTCGCGCAAAAAAGCCCAGGTGGCCTGCATGCGCGCAACGTGTTTGTTCTCTGCTGGCATCGACATCCAGAACGTACGCTGAAACCGCGCCACGCCGGGCAACACCGAGACCAACGACGGGTCTTGTGCAGCCACAAACGCAGGCAGCACCGCCAGCCCGGCGCCCACGCGCGCGGCCTCGTACTGGGCCAGGATGCTGGTGCTGCGCAGCGCAAAGTGCGCCGGGCGGTGCAACTCGTCCAGGATCTGCAGTTCCTTGCTGAACAGCAAGTCATCCACATAGCTGATGAAGGTGTGGCCGCGCAAATCATCGGCCGCATGGATGGGCGCATGACCCGCCAAGTAGTTGCGCGCACCGTACAGCTGCAGCACATAGTCAGTGAGCTTGACCACCAGCACCGCCCCNCGCGCCGGGCGCTCCAGCGAGATCACGATGTCCGCCTCGCGCCGCGACAGGTGCACCAGCCGGGGCANCGCCAGCAGGTCCACCACCAGACCCGGGTGGCCCAGCGCAAAGCGGGCCAGTTGGGGCGCCAGGATCAAATTGCCAAAACCTTCGGTGGTGCCAATGCGCACCAGGCCGTGCAGGCCCTGGCGCACACCCGGGGCCGCGCTCTCGACCGCAAGAAAGGCCGTCTCCATCGCCTCCACCTTGGGCATCAGCTGCCGCCCGGCCTCGGTCAGCCGGTGGCCGCCTGCTTCACGGGCAAACAGGGCCGAGCCGACCTGCTTTTCCAGCGCCTGCAACCGGCGCGACACGGTGGTGTGCTCCACCCCAAGGCGGCGGGCGGCGCCTGCCAGCGTGCCAGCGCGCGCCAGCTCCAGAAAATAGCGGAAATGGTCCCAATCCATGGCCCGATTGTGGCGCTCCGCGTAGAGATGGCGGAAAAACACCCGGCCCAGCGCCGCCGAAATCAGCCCGGCCGGGCCCACCAAGACCCACGGGATAGGTACGTCATGTCGCCACGTATCGTTTGATACATGTCATTTAACAATTTACACAGTATGCTTTCTATTGCACACTCCGCCCGCGCTGAAACCTGCACAAAGAACAGGGCAGCGCACCGCAACCAGAGCCAAACGGGTCTACACACCCGCCATGGCGGCCAGCAACAGTTCAGCGCAAGGGAGAAAAGATGAACGCATTCGCGCAGCCTCCGGGGCTGTCTGCCGGCATGCACATGCCGTGCAACGGGTCCCACCGGCTCCCGCGCCTGTCCAGGGCGTTCACCTTCGCGGCCGCGGGCCATTTGTCACCCCTCCCATCTTTTCGCACCACGGGGCCTGTGCTGCCCTGCTTTGCCCACCCGCATCCTTAGCCCTCAACCTCTATGAAACGCACCACTTTTCCCTATAAGTCGCTTTGGGCTGGTCCAGCCTGCCTGGCACTGGCCACTGTGTCCGTCCACGCTGCGGATATAAGTTTCACGCCCCCGGCAGGTGGTGGATTCGTGGTCAAGGGGCCGGGCAATACCGAGCGCCTGCGCATACAAGACTCTGGCGAAGTGCGGGTTCCCAGTCTCTCGGGAACGGCCAACACCAATGCCAATGTGCTGTGTTTTGACGGCCCGACCGGGCGTCTGGGCCAATGTGCTCCCGGGGTCACCACCGGAGCGACAGGCGCCACCGGTGCAACAGGAGCAACAGGCCCGGCGGGCCTGACAGGGGCTACAGGCGCCACCGGCCCGGCCGGTGCCACCGGCGCCACGGGCAGCGCAGGTCCAACGGGTGCCACGGGCTCGGCCGGTGCTACAGGCGCTACCGGACCAGCGGGAACACCCGGCGCCCAAGGAACAGCAGGCCTTACCGGCGCCACGGGTGCCACCGGCTCGGTGGGCCCGGCAGGTGCCACAGGGGCCACCGGCCCCCAGGGTCCTGCAGGCAGCAACGCGATCACTGTCAATATTCGGCCAGCCACTGGCACAGGCACGGCAGACAGCTGCGCTGTGACCTCCTGCTGCAATGCGGGCGAGAAAGTCATCGGCGGCGGGTACGAAGGGGCCAGTGGCGCTGGGGGGATCGAAGCAGACGGTGTATATGTGGCGGCCAACCGCCCCGTCGAAGGCGGTGCTTGTGCGGCCGGGGTGCAGGGCTGGTCAGTCCGCCTGCTCAACTCCTACCGCGTTCCCGCTTTGACGACCGCCTGCAGTGCTTACGCCATCTGCACGCAATGACGTCTGCGGAATCATCGCTTGCTGAACTGCCACCACGGGGCCTGTGGATGCAGGGCGCGCAGACAGCACGGCTGCCCTGGCGGTTTGACACCCCCGCCGCCCTGGCAGAGGTGAATGCGCTGCCGGCCTCCCTCTGGCGCACCCATTTCAATGAAGGCCGCCATGACGGGGGATGGCAAGCGCTGGCGCTGCGTTCTGCGCCCGAGGCACCTATCGATGTCGTTCCCGTGGATGTGGCTGCCTCGCGCTATGCCGACACACCGGCCCTGGACCAATGCCCCACGCTGCGCGCCATGCTGGACACCATGGCATTGCCATGGAAGTCCGTGCGGCTGATGCAATTGCTGCCGGGCTGCGAGATCAAGGAGCACACCGACGCCGACCTGTGTGTGGGGCGCGGTGAGGCTCGCCTGCATGTGCCGCTACAAACCGGCGAACGGGTGTTTTTCCATGTGGATGGAGAGCGCATTCCGCTGCGCGCGGGCGAATGCTGGTATGTGGATGTGTCGCGCCCGCACCGGGTGCGCAACCGTGGCACCCTGAGCCGAGTCCACCTGGTGGCCGACACCTCGGTGGACATGCGCTTGGTCGATGCCCTGCGCGCGAGCGACTGCGGTGACCCCCTGCCCGACGCGGATGACCCGTGGCGCCAGTTCATCCAGTTCCGCGACCTGGTGGGCACCAACGCTGACTATGCAGAGCGACTCAGCACCATCACCAACATGGCCGACTTCGTGCGTGAGTCAGTGCACATGGGGCAGGCCGCGGGCTTTCAATTTGACGCATCGGACGTGGAGTCGGCCATGAAGGCCGGGCGCCGCGCATGGACTGAGCAATGGGTACTGTGAACTTCAGCGGCTGGCGACCCATTCGCTTTTACATCGCACAGGGCCAGGTGATGGTGGACTGGGCTCGCCTGCTGGACGCGCCCCTGCGTGAACCGTTCTTCCAGCATGGCATCCAGAATCAGCTGAGGCACCCCTTCCACCTGGCGTTTCGGCGCCAGACGCCGCTTCACGACCTGCTGGCCTGGCATGAGCAATCCCCAGGTCTCGATCCTTCGCTCGTCATCTTCCATGTGTCGCGCTGCGGGTCCACCCTGATCACACAAACGCTGGCAGAAAGCCCCCACCACCTGCAACTGTCTGAGCCGGGCCCCTTGGACTTCCTGGTACGACAGGCGCTGGCCTCTGGCCTGATCGACGAAGCCCAGGTGGTCCGTGCGTTGCGCGCGTGGACCAGCGCCTGGGCGCAACGCTGCGACAGTGCCAGCCCGCCGCTGCAAACCATGAGCCTCAAGCAGGACGCCTGGAACACCGACAAGGCACCGCTGTTTGCAAAAGCCTGGCCTGATGCGCCTTGGGTTTTCCTCACCCGCGAGCCGCTCGCGGTGCTGGTGTCCCAGATGCGCGAACGAGCGTTTTTTATGATCCCGGGCGCGCTGGGCCTGAACTTTGGTGGGGTCAACCCAGGCGAAATGCCCGCCATGTCTGCTGAGCTGCACTGCGCCCAGGTGCTTGGCAGTATCTACGCAGCCATGGCGCAGCAGTTCGACCCCACACGCGCGCTGTTGCTCGACTACGCCCAGTTGCCCGATGCCATCGAAACACAGGTGCTCCCCCACATGCGATGGCAGGTCTCGCAAGAGGATCGCGAAAGAATGCGCGAGCGCGCCACGCGGCACGGCAAGCAACCCCACGAAGTCTTTGAACCAGATACACAAACCAAACACAGCATGGCAAGCGACCTTCTCCAATCCTTGACTGCGCAGTGGATCGCACCTCACTACGAGAAGCTCCATGCGCAGCGGCGCAGCCACCCTGCGGCAGTTACCACCCAGTCTGAGGAAGCACTGCAATGATTGCGGCACTGCATCGACGCCATTTTCTGGCCACCGGCGGGGCTGCAGCGGCCACCGGCGTTCAGGCTTCCACCCCCCTCCTGAACTCCCTGGGCACAGCAAACCCACGCTGGCGCATCTTGGCCATCGCCCCCAGCTCTGAAAAGCTGCCGGAGCTGACCCGTGACTACCAGCAAGGTGTGGAGTTAGGGCTGGCCCAGGCCGGAGCCTCGTCCCAAGTCGCCCTGACCTGGCTGACTGCAGGCTTGCTGCCATCAGCGCCTGCCAAGGCAGTAGGTGCGGCGCTTCAAGCCAGGCCGTTTGACGCGGTGATGGGATGGATGCCTCCCGCGCTGGCAAACAAAGTGTCGCCCTTGACAGAGTCGGCAGGCGTGCCACTGTGGATCAGCGACACGGGCGCAGACATGGTTTCGCAGTCTGATACCCACCCGCTGACGGTTCGCCACAGCCTGGAACTGTGTGCCATGGCCGCAGCCCTCGCCGACCGGGTGTACGCACAATGCGGCCCGCGCGCCTTTCTCGGCATGGGGCGGCACGAGTCGGGCTTTGACTTCCTGCAGTCTTTTCAGCAACGCTGGCAGGCGCTGGGTGGGCAGATTGTGGGCCGCCACATTGCCGACATGCCGAACAACGCTTCCGAATTTGGGGGCCTGAAGCAGTCCATCATTTCGCACCAGCCCGATGCGGTGATTGCACTGTATTCGGGCCCCCAGTCGCAGCGCTTTGCGCAATGGTGGCAAAAGCACTCTGCAGCGCTGCGCACCAATCTGGCGGGCTTGCCGTGGCTGTCTGAACACAACCCAGGTGTACATGCACACACGATTGCGACTTGGCCCCAGGCCGAATCGGCCGACGCTGGCTGGATGGCCCGTTTGGCCCAGGCGGGCCTCAGCTGGACGGCGGCTGCACTGCTGGGTGCCGAGGCGGGCGCCACCCTGGGAACAGCCCTGGTCACTGCCCCCCTGGGCACCCACATGCGCGACCTTTGGGCCGACCTGCACCACACCCCCCTTGTAGGCCCCCGCGGGGAGCGCCAATGGGTGAATGCAGGCACCGACAGCGCAGGCCCCCTGTGGGAAAACACCTTCCTGGGCGTCAGCGCCCGACGACAACACCCTACCTCACACCCCACACCAGCAGCAGCCGTTGCACAGCGCGGCTGGACCACTGGCTATCTTTTGACTTAAGGAGTACACCTATGTCCAATCCATTTCTCGGCGAAATACGAATGTTCGGAGGCACCTTTGCCCCCGCTGGCTGGGCGTTTTGCAATGGCCAACTTATAGCTATCTCACAAAACTCTGCATTGTTTGCCCTGCTGGGCACCACGTATGGAGGAAACGGGCAAACGACCTTCGGCCTGCCCGATCTGCGAGGGCGAGTTCCCATGGGCCAAGGCCAGGCTCCAGGGCTTTCATATCGCAACCTTGGTGAGATTACAGGCACCGAAAATGTCACGTTGCTCTCCACCAATTTGCCGGCACACACGCACACCGTCTCTCTCTCATCCCCAGCAACCACAAGCCTGGGCACGCTCATGGAACCGGGTCCAAGTGCGATTCCAGCAGCGTCCAACCAGCGCAATGCGCAGTACGCGTCCAGCGCCAGCGCCAATACGCAACTGCCGGTGAGCACTGGTAACACCGCAAGCGCCGGAAACAACATACCCTTTTCCGTGATGCAACCCTCTCTCGCTGTGAGCTTCATCATCGCCTTGGAAGGCATTTTTCCCTCTAGAAATTGAGCACACCGTGCTGCGCCAGCGAACGCTGGCAAACACCCAAAAATGGGGCAGGCCGTACTACAGGGCCTGCCCCATTTTTTTGGGGAGCCCTACAGCCCATTTGGCAAAGCACGACCTCCTGAAATCTATCCCGCACCCATGAGCCCATGAACGACAGGGGCACAGTCAAGGGCAAAGGTCGCGCGCCAAGGCCGTGCGTAAAAGCACATCCAAATTGCAATTTGACGCATTGCAATTACATATTTGCACGCATACCATGCACAGGTTGGCCCCATTGCAGGCCCTTCACCACCCCGGAGACAAACCCATGAACGCACCCACCAACGTGGCCGCACTGGCCCCCACCGTCAAGCTGCTGATCGGCGGCCAGTTCGTCGAATCCAAGACCACTGAATGGCGCGATGTGGTCAACCCGGCCACGCAAGAGGTGCTGGCCCGCGTGCCGTTTGCCACCGCTGAAGAAATCGACGCCGCCGTGGCCTCGGCCAAGGAAGCGTTCAAGACCTGGAAGAAGACGCCCATCGGCACCCGCGCCCGCATCTTCCTCAAGTACCAGCAGCTCATCCGCGAAAACATGGCCGAGCTGGCTGCCATCCTGACGGCCGAACAAGGCAAGACCTTGCCGGATGCCGAAGGTGATGTGTTCCGTGGCCTCGAAGTGGTCGAACACGCTGCCAGCATCGGCAACTTGCAGCTGGGCGAGCTGGCCAACAACGTGGCCGGTGGTGTCGATACCTACACCCTGCTGCAGCCGCTGGGCGTGTGTGCGGGCATCACCCCCTTCAACTTCCCGGCCATGATCCCGCTGTGGATGTTCCCGATGGCGATTGCCACGGGCAACACCTTTGTGTTGAAGCCCTCCGAGCAAGACCCGATGGTGACCATGCGCCTGGTNGAGCTGGCGCTCGAAGCCGGCATTCCACCCGGCGTGCTCAACGTGATCCACGGCGGCGAAATGGCCGTGAACGCGATCTGCGACCACAAGGACATCAAGGCCGTGTCGTTCGTGGGCTCCACCAAGGTGGGCACCCATGTGTACAACCGCGCCACCCTGGCCGGCAAGCGCGCGCAATGCATGATGGGCGCCAAGAACCACGCCATCATCCTGCCCGACGCGAACAAGGAACAAACGCTCAACGCGATTGCCGGTGCCTCGTTTGGCGCCGCTGGCCAGCGCTGCATGGCCCTGCCCGTGGTGGTGCTGGTGGGCGAGGCACAAAAGTGGATTCCCGAGCTGGTGGCCAAGGCCAAGACGCTCAAGGTCAACGGCGGCACCGAAAAGGGCACCGATGTGGGCCCGCTGGTGTCCTGCGCCGCCCTCGCCCGTGTGGAAGGCCTGATCGAGCGCGGCATTGCCGACGGCGCCACGCTGGAGCTCGATGGCCGCAAGCCCGTGGTGCCCGGCTATGAAAAGGGCAACTTCGTGGGCCCCACGATCTTCTCGAACGTGAAGCCCGGCATGGCCATCTACGACCAGGAAATCTTTGGCCCCGTGCTGGCCCTGGTGCCCGCCGCCGACATCGACGAAGCCATCGAATTCATCAACGCCAACCCCAACGGCAACGGCACTGCCATCTTCACCCAGTCGGGTGCGGCAGCACGCAAGTTCCAGGAAGAGATCGACGTGGGCCAGGTCGGCATCAACGTGCCAATCCCTGTGCCAGTGCCGCTGTTCTCGTTCACCGGCTCGCGCGCTTCCAAGCTGGGTGACCTGGGCCCCTACGGCAAGCAGGTCGTGATGTTCTACACACAGACCAAGACGGTAACGGCACGCTGGTTTGATGACAGCACGGTGAGCCAGGGCGTCAACACCACAATTAGCCTGAAATAACCCCCTGAGCGGCTGCGCCGCTTCCCCTTTTCTCTGCATCGCTGCGCGATGCGGAAAGGGGGACGCCACCCGTGCCTGAACCGTGAGATGGCGGCCCTTGCACGGTGGCGCTGGCATTGGGTCGCGCCGGTTTCGACTGCATTGGTCGGTGGTAAAAGCAGGACATGCAAATTTTCAAACTGAAGAATTGGGTGTCAACGGTGGCTGTAATCGCGGGCACCGTGGGTGCGTTGTTGCTGAGCCCCAGCGTGCACGCCCAGGCAGGCGCAGCATGCCGCGACGCCGGTAGTCTGGAAGAGACCAACGCGTGCGCGGTCAAGGCCTACCAGGTGGCGGACACGCAGATCGCCATCCTCTACGGTGATGTGATGCGCGCCCTGTCGGCCCATGAACGCCCCCAGCTGCGCCAGGAGCACACCAACTGGCAGCGCGACCGCATCACGCGCTGCAAGCAGGCCACACGCGCCAGCGAGTCAGAACCCGAGTGGCCGCGCCTGTACCACGACTGCCTCACCGCAGAGACCGAGAACCGCCGCAGAGGCCTGATGCGCTGGCTGACGCTGGACCATCCGTCTGCCAAGCCTTAAAAACTTCACCCCAGAACAACAAGAACCAACGAGACAAGCAGTATGGACTTTGAACTCACCGAAGAACAACGCGCCTTTGCCCAGACGGCCCGCGACTTTGCACAAGCTGAGTTCGCACCCCACGCCGCGCACTGGGACGAGGAAGGCATCTTCCCCCGCGAGGCCATCGCCAAGGCAGGCGAACTGGGCTTTTGCGGCCTTTATGCTCCCGAAGCCGCCGGTGGCCTCGCCCTGCCCCGGCTGGACGCCACGCTGGTCTTTGAAGAAATGGCGGCCATCGACCCCAGCACCACCGCCTTCATCACCATCCACAACATGGCCACCTGGATGCTGGGCACCTGGGCCACGCCCGCCGTGCGCGACCACTGGGGCCCGCTGCTCACCACGGGTGAAAAACTCGCCAGCTACTGCCTGACCGAGCCCGGCGCGGGCTCCGACGCCGCCTCGCTCAAGACCCGCGCCGAGCTGGTCGGCAACGAATATGTCATCAACGGCGCCAAGGCCTTCATCAGCGGCGCAGGCAGCACCGACGTGCTGGTGCTCATGGCCCGCACTGGGGATGCAGCATCGGGCGCCAGCGGCATCAGCGCGTTTGCCGTGCCCGCCGACACACCTGGCATCAGCTACGGCAAGAAGGAACAGAAGATGGGCTGGAACAGCCAGCCCACCCGCACCATCAGCTTTGACAACGTGCGCATCCCTGCCGACCACCTGCTGGGCCGCGAGGGCGAAGGCTTCAAGATCGCCATGAAGGGCCTGGACGGCGGCCGCATCAACATCGCCACCTGCTCCGTGGGCGCGGCGCAAGGGGCACTTAACGCTGCCCAGCAATACATGCAAGACCGCAAGCAGTTCGGCAAACCCATCGCCAGCTTTCAGGCGCTGCAGTTCAAGCTGGCCGACATGGCGACCGAGCTGGTCGCCGCCCGCCAGATGGTGCGCCTGGCCGCCAGCAAGCTCGACGCTGGTGCGCGCGACGCATCCACCTACTGCGCCATGGCCAAGCGCTTTGCCACCGACGCAGGCTTTACCGTCATCAACGACGCCCTGCAGCTGCACGGCGGCTACGGCTACATCCGTGAATATCCGCTGGAGCGCCTGCTGCGCGACGCCCGTGTGCACCAGATCCTGGAAGGCACCAACGAAATCATGCGGGTCATCATTGCGCGGCGCATGCTGGATGGGGATGCGACGGAGGCGATTCGCTAAGCGGTTACTCCTATTTTCATAGCTGTTAGCGCTTATCCAATGGGCGGTAAAGGCCAATTTCCCTCATGAAATACATATCTCAGACAGGAACATCAGCCCACGCACCCGCAGCGGCGCTGGGGGGTTACCCCCTCTCCCCTCGCGGGAGAGGGTTGGGAGAGGGGGCCCGCACCCGCGCCGCGCCCGTTT
>C687J35021_10003082_pt1 | contig 11583 bp, 13 predicted proteins | sample RifCSPhighO2_12_FD_35021 | JGI IMG/M metagenome (IMG submission 35021)
CCGAGCATGCGTTTGACTTCACCCACCGGTTTTTCCAGCAGGTTGGCAATTTCTTCTGCCGAAGGCTCATGGTCGAGCTTCTGGGTCAATTCGCGAGCAGCACGCAGGTAGACGTTGAGCTCTTTGACCACATGAATGGGTAAGCGAATGGTACGGGTCTGATTCATGATCGCCCGTTCAATGGTCTGACGGATCCACCAGGTGGCGTAGGTCGAGAAACGGAAACCGCGCTCGGGGTCGAATTTCTCCACCGCGCGAATAAGCCCGAGGTTACCTTCTTCGATCAGATCCAGCAGGGACAAGCCGCGATTAACGTAACGGCGAGCGATTTTCACCACCAGGCGCAGGTTACTTTCAATCATGCGCTTGCGCCCGGCAGGGTCGCCCTTCTGCGCCAGGCGCGCGAAGAATACTTCCTCTTCAGGCGTCAGCAGGGGGGAAAAACCGATTTCGTTGAGATACAGCTGAGTGGCGTCTAGCGCCCGGGTGTAGTCGATGTACTTGTGCTGCTTGCTGCTGGCCGTGGAAGCTTTCGCTTTGCCGCGTGCAGGTGCCGCTTGTGTCTCATCATTAGAATCATCGTCAAGGACAATAGCAGGCTCCATCAAGAGCACTTCATCATCGACGTCAAACTCCGGCGCTTCTTTTTTTATGAGAGCCATTTTTGTTATTCCTTGCTGAGTTCGACAGCAAGCTCGACGCTACCAAGTCCGTGGCTGCACCCGAGCCCGTCCCTCCCACGCAATGGACAGGCTGGCGAAGATCAACGACGCGGCAGGTATTGCAGTGGATCTACAGGCTTACCCTGGCGGCGAATCTCGAAGTGAAGCTTCACCCGGTCGGTTCCTGTGGAACCCATCTCGGCAATTGTCTGCCCGGCCTTGACCTTTTGCCCCTCCTGCACCAACAGCCTGCGGTTGTGTCCGTAGGCGCTCACGTAGGTATCGCTATGCTTGATGATCACTAATTCGCCGTAGCCCCGTAAACCACTCCCGGCGTAGACCACTGAACCATCAGACGCAGCAGAAACAGGCTGGCCCAAATCTCCGGCGATATCAATTCCTTTATTCAAACTACCGTTTGAGGAGAAACGACCGATGACCGCACCGTTCGTCGGCCAGGCCCAGCCCCCTGCGGAGCGCTGTACCGGCTGCATCGGCGTGGTCGCCTGCACGACCTTGGGCGGCTTTTGTGGCGTGGCTGGAGGACGCGCTGGCGTGGTCTGGGTGGAGGTAATGGGCGGGCGCACGGGTACCGGAGTGGCAACCGGTGCCGAGGCGACTACCGGCGCACGGCTGCCAGGCTGACCGTCGAAGCGAATCACCTGGCCGACCCGAATCAGGTAAGGCGCGGCAATGCCATTGCGCGCGGCCAGGGCTTTCCAGTCCCAACCGAAACGAAAGGCGATGGAGTAGAGGGTATCGCCGCGCTGCACCCGATACTGCCCCTGGGTCACGGGCTGGCGCTGAGCGGCCTGAGCGGCGCGGTTGTTCCGATCGAGCACCTGCACCCCGCCAGGCGGCGGGCTGGCGCAGGCGCTGAGTAACGCGCCAATTACCAGGCCAGCCAGCAGGCATCGGATGCCGCTGTAGCTAATTCGCAACTGAATGGCTGTGAAACTCACCCGCTTCTCCCCGACCGGCTACTGGCGTCTTAATGACTGGCGCGTATTGTGCCGCAATTATTCGTCGCGACCACTGCTTTGCTGACTACGCCCGGCCACCCACTCCAGGCTCAGCACCAGCAGCACGCCGCCGACGGCCAGGGCAATGGCCAGCAATAGCTGCGGATCCTGGCCGCTGATTTCGGCAAAACGCTCCGGCAACAGATTGCTCTGCAGCAATGGCAGCTGCTCGCCGTGCCGATCGGTACGCCAGGTCAGGGTTTCCTTCCAGGGCCAGATCTTGTTCAACGAGCCCAGCATCAGGCCGGTGAGAAAGGCCAGGCTGAGGTCGCGCCAGCGCACCAGCAGCCAGCGCAACAGGCTGGCGAAGCTGACCAGGCCCACCAGGCAGCCCGCGGCAAACACCGCCAGCAGGACCAGATCGAAGCTCTTCACCGCACCCAGCACCACCGAGTAGAGACCCAGCAGCACCAGAATAAAGCTGCCGGAGATCCCCGGCAGGATCATCGCGCAGATGGCGATGGCCCCGGCAATAAACAGGCTGAACGGATCGCTGCCCAACTGCACCGGCGAGGCCACGGTAATCCAGTAGGCAAAGCCGCCGCCGAGGGCGAAGCTCAGTGCCCGGCTCCAGTTCCAGCGCTGGATTTCCCGCGCCACCAGGTGCGCAGATACCAGAATCAGGCCGAAGAAGAACGACCACACCGGTATCGGGTGCTCGGCCAGCAGATAGGTAATCAGCCGGGCCAAGCTCAGCACGCTGGTCATGATGCCCAGCAGCAGAATCAGCAGAAAGGTGGCATTGGCCGCTTGCCAGGCATCGCGCACACGCCCGCGCAACAACATTATGGCGGCGGCCGGAATACTGGCGATGGAGCGCAGCAGCTCATCGTAGATACCGGTAATAAAGGCGACGGTGCCGCCGGATACACCGGGCACCACATCGGCCGCGCCCATGGCGATGCCTTTGGCGTAAAGCAGGAAATACTTCTTCATGGGTTCATCCGTAAACAATCGAATCAGGCCAGGGGCCCGTTGAGCAAGGGCACAAAACGCACCGCGTCCAGCACATGACGCGAGAAGCCATGCTCCTCGCGCACGATCAGCAGCAGCTCCTGCACATCACCCGCACCAACCGGAATCACCAGGCGTCCGCCCGGTGCCAACTGATCCAGCAGGGCCTGGGGCACATTGGCCGCCGCCGCCGTGACGATAATCCCGTTGTACGGGCCCAGGGCGTTCCAGCCTTCCCAGCCGTCGCCCCAGCGAAATACCACATTGCGCAGGTTGAGTTGGACCAGACGCTCCTTGGCCTTGTCCTGCAGACTCTGAATACGCTCGACACTGAAGACCCGCTCGACCAGCTGGGCCAGAATCGCGGTCTGGTAGCCCGAGCCGGTACCGATCTCCAGTACCTTGTCCAGTGGCCCTGCCGCCAGCAGCAGCTCGCTCATGCGCGCGACCATATAGGGCTGCGAGATGGTCTGGTTGTTGCCAATCGGCAGCGCGGTGTCTTCATAGGCACGATGGGCCAGGGCCTCATCGACAAACAGATGGCGCGGCGTGCGGCGAATGGCTTCCAGCACATGGGCGTTGGACAGCCCCTCTTCGTAGAGCCGCTGAATCAGGCGCTCGCGGGTGCGCTGAGAGGTCATGCCGATGCCACGGTGCAAGTCGTCCTGCTCACGCCTGATCACAGCAGACCCTCCAGCCAAGGTTGCAGGCTGTTGAGGCCATCCTGAAAAGTACGATCGAGCTGCAGGGGCGTGACCGACACGTAGCCCTGCATCACCGCATGGAAGTCCGTGCCCGGGCCGCCGTCTTCCGCATCCCCGGCCACCGAGATCCAGTAACCTTCCTTGCCACGCGGGTTGACCACCTTGACCGGCGCGGCGGCTCGGGCGCGATGGCCCAGGCGGGTCAGCTGAATACCGCGGATATGTTCCAGCGGCAGGTTGGGGATATTGACGTTGAGCACGGTGCGCGGCGGCAGGTCGAGCTGCTCGTGAGCCTCGACCAGCTTGCGGGCGAAATAGGCGGCAGTGGGCAGGTTGTCCGGCTGACGCGACAACAGCGAGAAGGCGAAGGCCGGACGCGTCAGAAAACGACCCTCAAGAGCCGCGGCCACGGTGCCGGAATAGAGCACGTCATCGCCCAGGTTGGCCCCAAGATTGATCCCTGCCACCACCAGATCGGCCACCTGGGGCAGCAATCCGTTCAGGCCCAGGTGCACGCAGTCGGTAGGCGTGCCGTTGAGGCTGATAAAACCATTGGGCAAAGTGCAGGGGTGCAAGGGACGGTCGAGGGTCAGCGAACTGCTGGCACCGCTCTTGTCCTGATCCGGGGCAATCACCGCACACTCGGCATAGCCGGCGAGCGCAGCATAGAGTGCAGCAAGGCCGGGGGCGGCCACGCCGTCATCATTAGAAATCAGAATACGCATGGGTTGTCCGTCTGCCCTGCCGGCAACAGATCGACGAGCTCACGCACCAATACGGTGGCGAAGCATCCAGCCGGCAGGACGAATTCCAGTTGCAAAATGTCAGGCTCGGGATAATGCCACGACAGGCCGCCGATGGGGAGGCGCAGGATGCGCCGTTCGTGCGTCATGCCCGCATCTGCCAACCAGTCGACCAAGGCAGGCTCAGCCTCGGCGACCTGTTGCTCCAGCTGCTGGGCCACTCCGGCGGCCGTGGACACCCCGGCACCCCAGAGCGGCCCGGTGGGATGCAGGTCGAGAATGGCCAGACGTGGATCGCTGCATTCGGCTTCGCCTGCGGGGAAAAAACTGCGGCTATCGGTAAAGGCCAGCAGGTCGCCCGGCAGCGCCTGATTCCAGTTGCCGGCTGCTACCCGCGCGGCCAAGACCTGGTTGAACAGATAACTGCGCGCCGCCGAGAGCACCCGCGAACGCACATTGCGCTTGTCCGGCAGGCTCTTGTTCGCCGCAAAGTGCCGGGCATGGGCGACATTGCCGCCCTCATGGCCGAAGCGCTGCAAACCGTAATAGTTGGGAATGCCCTGGGCGGCGATTTGCTTGAGGCGCGCATCCAGCGCCTCGTGATCCGCGGTCAGCTGGGTCAGGCGCAGGGTAAAACCGTTGGCGGCATGGGCACCACGCTGCAGTTTGCGGCTATGACGCAGCTGCTTGAGGATGCTCAGACTGGCATCCTCGGCGGCGCTCAGATCAGGATCGACCTTGCCCGGCAGGTGCAGGCTGAACCACTGCCGGGTCAGGGCCTGGCGATCCTTGAGCCCGGCATAACTGATCATCCGCAACGGCACGCCTGCGGCGCGAGCGATGCGCTTGGCGGCCTCCTCGGTGTTCAGCTCGCGCTTTTCCACCCACAGCCAGAGGTGCTCGCCCTCGCCGGCCAGGGGAATATCCAGTACCTCGTCGACCTGNAANTCTTCCGCCACCGCCTTGAGTACCGCAGTGCCGCAGGGCGCGCCATGGGCACGCGGGCCCAGCAGTTGCAGTTCGTTCATTGCGCCACCAACAGCGCCACGGCATGCACCGCGATGCCTTCTTCACGGCCGGTAAAGCCGAGTTTCTCGGTGGTGGTGGCCTTGACGTTGACCTGATCCAGGCTTACCTGCAGGTCTTCGGCAATCAGCGCGCGCATGGTGTCGATATGCGGGGCCATCTTCGGGGCCTGGGCGACTATGGTGGCGTCGACATTGCCCACCCGCCAGCCCTTGGCCTGAACCAGCCCCAGCACATGACGCAGCAGCACGCGACTGTCCGCGCCCTTGAAGGTCGGGTCGGTATCGGGGAAGTGTTTGCCGATATCGCCCAGCGCCGCCGCGCCGAGCAAGGCATCACTCAAGGCATGCAGCAGCACGTCGCCGTCGGAATGGGCGATCAAGCCGAAGCGGTGGGGAATCCGCACACCGCCGAGGGTGACAAACTCGCCCCCACCGAAACGGTGCACGTCGTAGCCGTGGCCAATACGCATAAGAAACAACGCCCTGAAAAAGTCAGGGCGTGATTCTAACCGTTTTGACCGGCAGCCCGGATGAAATCCGGGAGACCAATTTCCCGGATTTCATCCGGGCTACGCGTGGTGCAATGCCGCCGCATGGTGACGCAGGTGGTCATCGATAAAGCTGGCGATAAAGTAGTAGCTATGGTCGTAGCCCGGCTGCAGACGCAGGGTCAGCGGATGCCCCGCCGCCTGGGCGGCGCTCTTCAGTGCCTCGGGCTTGAGCTGAGCCTCGAGAAAGTCGTCGCGGTCGCCTTGGTCGACCAGGATCGGCAGCTTCTCCGTCGCCTCCGCCAGCAGGACGCAGGCATCCCACTCACGCCAGCGCGAACGCTCCTCGCCCAGGTAGCGGGAAAAGGCCTTCTCGCCCCAGGGGCAGTTCATCGGGTTGCTGATCGGCGCGAAGGCCGACAGCGACTGATAGCGCCCCGGGTTGCGCAAGGCGCAGACCAGCGCACCATGACCACCCATGGAGTGACCGCTGATACCGCGTTTATCGGACACCGGAAAATTCGCCTCGACCAAGGCCGGCAACTCTTGCACCACATAGTCGTACATGCGGTAGTTGCGCGCCCAGGGCTGCTGGGTGGCATTGAGGTAGAAGCCGGCACCCAGGCCGAAATCCCAGGCCTTGTCCGGATCATCCGGTACCTCTGGGCCACGCGGGCTGGTATCCGGCGCGACGATGATCAACCCCAGCTCGGCCGCCAGCTTGTGCGCGCCGGCCTTCTGCATAAAGTTCTCGTCGGTGCAGGTCAGGCCGCTGAGCCAGTACAGCACCGGCAGCTTCGCGCCCTGCTCGGCCTGCGGCGGCAGGTACACGGCAAACTGCATATCGCAGCCCAGCACCTGGGAGCGATGCCGGTAACGCTTGTGCCAGCCGCCAAAGCTTTTCTGGCAGGAAATATTCTCCAGAGTCATGACGTCCCCGTAGGGTGCGCTGTGCGCACCACAACTGTGTATTAGAAATGAATGACGGTACGGATGCTCTTGCCTTCATGCATCAGGTCGAACGCCTTGTTGATGTCTTCCAGCGGCATGTTGTGGGTGATAAAGGTGTCCAGGGGGATCTCACCCTTCTGCGCCTTTTCCACATAGCTCGGCAGCTCGGTACGGCCCTTGACGCCGCCGAAGGCCGACCCGCGCCAGACGCGCCCGGTCACCAGCTGGAATGGACGGGTGCTGATCTCCGCACCGGCCGGTGCCACACCGATGATGGTCGACTCGCCCCAGCCCTTGTGACAGCACTCCAGCGCCGCACGCATCAGTTGCACATTACCGATGCACTCAAAGCTGTAGTCCACGCCGCCGTCGGTCATCTCGACGATAACTTCCTGAATTGGCTTGGCGAAATCTTTCGGGTTAACGAAGTCAGTCGCGCCCAGCTCACGGGCCACCTCGAACTTGGCCGGGTTGATATCGATACCGATGATGCGCGAAGCCTTGGCCATCTTCGCGCCGATGATCGCTGCCAGGCCGATACCGCCCAGGCCGAAGATGGCCACGGTAGCGCCCTCTTCCACCTTGGCTGTGTTGAGCACGGCACCGATGCCGGTGGTCACGCCGCAGCCGAGCAGGCAGACCTTCTCCAGCGGCGCTTCCTTGGGAATCTTGGCCAGGGAGACTTCCGGCAGCACGGTGTACTCGGAGAAGGTCGAGCAGCCCATGTAGTGGTAGATCGGCTCGCCCTGGTAGCTGAAGCGCGTGGTGCCGTCGGGCATCAGGCCCTTGCCCTGGGTGGCGCGCACCGAGCTGCACAGGTTGGTCTTGTTGGATTTGCAGAATTTGCACTCGCCGCATTCGGCGGTATAGAGCGGGATCACATGATCGCCGACAGCCAGCGAGGTCACACCTTCGCCGATGGCCTCGACTATGCCGCCGCCTTCGTGGCCGAGAATGCAGGGGAACACGCCTTCGCTGTCCTCACCGGAAAGGGTGTAGGCATCGGTATGGCACACGCCAGTGGCGACTATGCGCACCAGCACTTCGCCAGCCTTGGGCGGTGCAACGTCGACTTCGACAATTTGCAGCGGCTGGTTGGGGGCAAAGGCTACGGCAGCACGGGACTTGATCATGATCGCTCTCCAGCGGATTCAACAGTGGCGCAGAGTGTAGATCAGTGCCCAGCGATAGATAATCAGGCAGAAGGCAAAACATTATTGCCATACAGGGATAATCGACCACCAGCTGATCTAGAATTCCTCGATCGCCAGGCACCCTATGGCTTGCTGCACTTCCCACATCCATGTGGGTCGCAAGCTGGCCCCTGACTAAGGAACAGAACGATGAATCGCTGGGAAGGTCTGGATGAGTTCGTTGCCGTAGCCGAGTGCGGCCAGTTCAGCGCTGCGGCCGAGCGCCTGGGTCTGTCGTCCTCCCATGTCAGCCGGCAGATCGCTCGCCTGGAGGAACGCCTGCAGACCCGTCTGTTCTACCGCAGCACCCGGCGGGTAGTGCTGACCGAGGCCGGACAGACTTTTCTGCAACACTGTCAGCGCCTGCAGGATGCTCGCGAGGAAGCGCTGCGCGCGGTCGGCGACCTCGGCAGCGAACCCAAGGGCCTGCTGCGCATGACCTGCGCCGTGGCCTACGGCGAACGCTTTATCGTGCCCCTGGTGACCGAATTCATGACCCGCCATCCGCAGCTGCGAGTGGATATCGAGTTGAGCAACCGCACCCTCGACCTGCTGCACGAAGGACTCGACCTGGCCATTCGTCTGGGCCGCCTGCAGGACTCGCGCCTGGTGGCCACGCGCCTGGCACCGCGGCAGATGTACCTGTGTGCAGCCCCCGAATACCTGCAGCGCTACGGCCGCCCGCATTCGCTGTCGGAACTGGGCCGGCACAACTGCCTGGTCGGCAGCACGGAGGTCTGGAGCTTTCAGGTCAATGGCCAGGAAGCGAGCCAGCGGGTGCAGGGCAACTGGCGCTGCAACAGTGGCCAGGCAGTGCTGGATGCTGCCCTGCGCGGCCTTGGGCTGTGCCAGCTACCGGACTACTATGTATTGGAACACTTGCGCAGCGGTGCTCTGGTGTCCCTACTCGACAATCAGCAACCGCCCGATACCGCAGTGTGGGCGCTGTACCCGCAGCAACGCCACCTGTCGCCCAAGGTGCGGCAACTGGTCGATTACCTCAAACAGGGCCTGGGGCAACGCAACGAGTATCGCCAGCAACAGAATGTCACAGCCACGCAAGGAACATCGTCAGCCTGAACACGTCCCAGGACTGGGAGCTCACCCTTCTCATTCGCCGTCCGCAAAAGGGGAAACGTCATGCAAGTACTGGTCAACAGCGACAACCATATCGAAGCCTCACTCGACTTTATGACCGCCATCGGCAAGCGCGTGGAGGACAAGATCAAGCGCTTCGAGGAGCATCTGACCCGCGTGGAGGTTCACCTGAGCGACGAGAACGCCCACAAGGGCGGCACCCTGGACAAACGCTGCCTGATCGAGGCCCGGCAGAAAGGCCGCGATCCGATTTCGGTTTCACACAACGCCGACCACCTGGAGAAGGCCATCGAGGGAGCCATCCACAAACTCAGCACGGTACTGGAACGCGATATCAGCAAGACCAGACCCCACTGACGACTAGAGGTTTAGCCGCCCGCACGGGCGGCTAAACGCGCCACAAGCGGCGCAGACCCAGCAGATCTTCGGGGCGCGTCACCTTCAGGTTATCCCCTCGCCCCTCGATCAGACGCGGCGCATGCCCCGCCCATTCCATGGCCGAGGCCTCATCGGTAATCGCCACACCCGCCAGCAAGGCATCCGCCAGGGCCCGCTGCAATTCGCCCAGACGAAACATCTGCGGCGTATAAGCCTGCCAGATCGTCGTCCGGTCGACGGTTTCCCGTACCCGGCCATCCGGGCCCGCACGCTTGAGGGTATCGCGCGCCGGCACCGCGAGCAGACCACCGACCGGGTCACTGGCCAGCTCCGCGAGCAGCAGGTCCAGGTCCGAACGCGCCAGATTGGGCCGCGCAGCGTCGTGCACCAGCACCCAGTCGTCGTCCCGCGCCCCCAGCTCGCTCAGCCGCAGCAGGCCGTTAAGCACCGAGTCGGCGCGCTCGCGGCCACCCTCGGCGCGCTGCAAACGTGGTTCAGCGGCGCAGGCCAGATGCGGCCAGTAGGGATCGTCGAGCGCCAGGCTGACCACCACCCCGAGCAACTGCGGGTGGTCGAGAAAGCACGCCAGGCTGTGTTCGATAATGGTCTTGCCGACCACTTCCAGGTATTGCTTGGGCCGGTCGGCCGCCATCCGACTGCCGACGCCGGCGGCCGGAATCAGGGCCCAGAAAGGAGGGAGTTCGGGGGTATTCATTCGGCCAGCTGATAGAGGGTTTCGCCCTCTTTAAGCATGCCCAGCTCATGGCGGGCGCGCTCCTCGACGGTTTCCATGCCGCTTTTCAGCTCCAGCACTTCCGCTTCGAGAATGCGATTGCGCTCCTGCAGCTGCTCGTTCTCACCCTGCTGCTCGGCAATCTGCTGCTTCAACTGGGTGGCCTGGGCCAGGCTGCCATCGCCCACCCACAAGCGGTACTGCAGGCCAGCCAGCAGCAGAATCAGAACAAGCAGCAACCAGTAAGGACTACGCATGACAGGAAAAACGTCCGGACGAAAAAGGGGCGACTCTCGCCGCCCCTCTTTTAACACGATTGAGCTCAACCACGGAACTCGGCGCGGCCTTTGTACGGTGCTTTAGCACCAAGCTGCTCTTCGATGCGCAGCAGCTGGTTGTACTTCGACACGCGGTCGGAGCGGCACAGCGAGCCGGTCTTGATCTGGCCGGCGGCAGTGCCTACGGCGAGGTCGGCAATGGTGCTGTCTTCAGTTTCGCCCGAGCGGTGCGAGATCACCGCGGTGTAACCAGCGGCCTTGGCCATCTGGATGGCTTCAAGCGTCTCGGTCAGGGTGCCGATCTGGTTGAACTTGATCAGGATCGAGTTGCCGATCGACTCGTCGATGCCGCGCTTGAGGATCTTGGTGTTGGTCACAAACAGGTCGTCACCGACCAGCTGCACCTTATCGCCGATCTTGTCGGTCAGGACTTTCCAGCCAGCCCAGTCGGACTCGTCCATGCCGTCTTCGATGGAGATGATCGGGTAGCGCTCGGACAGGCCGGCCAGGTAGTCGGCGAAACCAGCGGCGTCGAAGACCTTGCCTTCGCCAGCCAGGTCGTACTGACCGTCCTTGAAGAACTCGCTGGAGGCGCAGTCCAGGGCCAGGGTGACGTCGTCGCCCAGGGTGTAACCGGCATTGGCCACGGCTTCGGCGATGGCAGCCAGAGCATCTTCATTGGAGGCCAGGTTCGGCGCGAAACCGCCTTCATCACCGACCGAGGTGCTCAGGCCACGGGCCTTCAGTACGGCTTTGAGGTGGTGGAAAATCTCGGTGCCCATGCGCAGGGCGTCGGCGAAGGTCTTCGCGCCCACCGGCTGCACCATGAATTCCTGGATGTCGACGTTGTTATCGGCATGCTCGCCGCCGTTGATGATGTTCATCATCGGCACCGGCATCGAGTAGACGCCCGGCGTGCCGTTCAGATCGGCGATATGTGCATACAGCGGCACGCCCTTGGCCTGAGCGGCAGCCTTGGCAGCGGCCAGGGACACGGCGAGGATGGCGTTGGCCCCCAGGGTGGCTTTGTTCTCGGTGCCGTCGAGGGCGATCATCGCCAGGTCGAGGGCTTTCTGGTCGGTGGCATCCTTACCCAGCAGCAAGTCGCGGATCGGGCCATTGATATTGGCCACGGCCTTGAGCACGCCCTTACCCATATAACGGCTCTTGTCGCCATCACGCAATTCCAGCGCTTCACGCGAACCGGTGGAGGCACCGGACGGCGCGCAGGCGCTGCCCATGATGCCGCTGTCGAGAATTACATCGGCTTCCACAGTCGGGTTACCACGGGAATCGAGAACCTCACGGCCTTTGATGTCGACGATCTTTGCCATTGCGTGTAGCACTCCAA
>C687J35021_10003091_pt1 | contig 11563 bp, 10 predicted proteins | sample RifCSPhighO2_12_FD_35021 | JGI IMG/M metagenome (IMG submission 35021)
GCGTGCGAGTGCCAGTGGCTGCTCTCTGATGGGTTGTTGCTTTGGGTGCGGTCGGGCGACGCTGTTGCGAGAAAAGCCCCTGATTGTACTCGCAGACACCCCCGGATTGCTGACGGCTGACGCACTGCAACATGGTAAGGTGCAGGGAAATGGCTGCTGCGATGGCACCTTCGAGACTATCGCACGCACTTGTCATTCCTAGAATGGATCGCATCCGGCACGCCACCGCGCCGCCTTCTGCCGTCGCACCCAGCCGTTTCAATCCATCGCTCCATGACCCCTTACACACTCTACGGCGCAGACATCAGCTACTACACAGGCAAAGTCCGCGCCTTTCTGCGCTGGAAGGATTTGCCTTTTGTGGAGGTCCTCGCCACGGGTGACATCTACCGGCGGGTCATCGTGCCGCGCATCGGTTTTGCCGTCATCCCAGTGCTGGAAACACCCGAAGGCGACACGCTGCAGGACTCGACCGACATCATCGACGCCCTGGACCACCGCCATGGCGGCCCCTCCGTGCTCCCGACCGGGCCCGTTCAGCGCCTGGCATCCAGCTTGCTTGAACTGTACGGTGACGAATGGCTGCTGATTCCCGCCATGCACTACCGCTGGCACCACAACCGCGACTGGGCGCTGCGCGCATTTGGGGCCCTCAATGCCCCCGACGCGACACCGGAAGAACAGCTGGAACTGGGCACCCGCCGCGCCGCGCCCTTCGCACAGGCAGCTGTACTGCTGGGCGGTGCACCGCACATGCGTGCCGCCATTGAACGCTCCTACGAGGGCCTGCTGGCCGAGCTGGATCGGCATTTTGCCGAACACCCCTACCTGCTGGGCGGACGGCCATCCATCGGCGACTTCGGACTGTATGGCCCGCTTTATGCCCACCAGTACCGCGACCCGGCCAGCGGCGCACTGATGCGACGCCTCGCACCCCATGTGGTGGCCTGGGTGGAGCGCATGCAGCAACCGCCCGCGCCTAGCAGCGGCGACTTTCTGCCCGGCGACACCCTCCCATCCACGCTGCAGCCTGTGCTGCGCCGCATGATGCGCGAGCAGATGCCGGTGCTCGAAGACACGGTACGGCGGCTGGACGCCTGGCTGGCAGAACATCCGGGCGAGCCGATTCCCCGCGCCATCGGCATGCATGGCTTCGCGCTGGAAAATCAGCGCGGAGAGCGCATCGTGCGCCCCTATGCCCTGTGGATGCTGCAACGCACCCGCGACATCTACCGCACGCTGGAACCCGCCGATCGCACGCGCGCAGACCACTGGCTTGAAACCATCGGCGGGCTTGCCTTCCGCGATTTCAAAGACCCGCCCCGCCTGTTGCGCGACGGCATGAGCGTGGCCCTCGCCCCGGCATAGCACCGGGACCGCGCCTCAGTGTCCCGCCCCGCTGGCATGCAGGCAGATGGCGGCCGCCGCCGCCACGTTGAGCGACTCCTCGCCGCCCGGCTGGGCGATGCGGATGCGCCGGGTGGCCTGCGCCTCCAGCGCCGCCGAAACGCCCTGCCCTTCGTGGCCCAGCACCCAGGCGCAAGGCCAGGGCAGATCAGCGCGGTGAAGGTAGTCGCCAGCGTGCACATGGGTCACCAGCAGCGGCACCTGGAGGGGCTGCAGGTCGTCCACGTCCAGCCCCTCCACCAGATCGAGTCCGAAATGCGCGCCCATACCCGCGCGCAGCACCTTGGGCGACCACAGCGCGGCGCTGCCCTTGAGCGCCAGCACCTGGCGGAAGCCGAAGGCCGAGGCGCTGCGCAGGATGGAGCCCACGTTGCCAGCATCCTGCACCCGGTCCAGCACCACGCTGGCCCTGCCGGACTGCACGGCACCGGGTGCAGGCAGGTCCAGCAGGTAACCCATGCGCGCGGGCGACTCCAGGCCGCTGATGTCTGCGAACAGGGCGTCGGAAATCACTACTATTTTGCTAGCTGCTTGCGCCCATTCCACGGGCGCTAGAGGCCAAAATGATTCAGAAAATNCCGCGATGGCGGGCTGCATGCCCCGCGCCAGCGCGGCGCGGCACAGGTGGTCGCCCTCCAGCCACACCCGGCCCTGCTTGCGGTAGGCCGTGCTGTCCTGGGCCAGGCGGCGCAGATCCTTGACAAAGGCGTTGTCGCGCGACTGCACATGGGTCACCTGTGGCGTGGTCATGCAGCGCTCTCTAGGGCCGGGCGCAGGTTCTGGGCCACGGGCGCGAACGAGCGTCGGTGCAGCGGGCAAGCGCCATGCGCATTCAACGCCGCCAGGTGCGCCGCCGTGCCATAGCCCTTGTGCCCGGCAAAGCCATACTGCGGGAACTGCGCGTGCACCTGGGCGCACCAGCGGTCACGGTGTACCTTGGCCAGGATGGAGGCGGCGGATATGGCCGCCACCAGCGCATCGCCCTTGACGATGGCCTCGGCGGGCACATCCAGTACCGGCAGGCGGTTGCCGTCCACCAGCACCAGCGTGGGCTTGAGGCGCAGGCCCTGTACCGCGCGGCGCATGGCCAGCAGCGTGGCCTGAAGGATGTTGAGCCGGTCGATCTCCTCCACGCTGGCCTCGGCGATGCTGCAACACAGCGCCTTGGCACGGATTTCGTCGAACAGCGCCTCGCGCCGCGCAGCCGTGAGCTTCTTGGAGTCGGCCAGACCGGCGATGGGCCGCAGATCATCCAGGATCACGGCGGCGGCGACCACAGGACCGGCCAGCGGGCCGCGGCCGGCCTCGTCCACCCCGGCCACCAGGCCCTGGGGCGGGTGCCACGGCAGGCAGGCCTGTTCAGGCCTGGAGGGTTTGGCGGATCGCATCGGCGGCCAGTCGGGGGGTGTCGCGCCGCAAGCCCTCATGCAGCGCCGTGAAACGTTGGTGCAGCGCGGCAATACGCTCTGGTGGCGCCTCGAACCACTGCAGCACGGCAGCCGCCAGCGCCTGCGGCGTGGCAGCATCCTGGATCAGTTCGGGCACCACGAATTCACTGCTCAGGATGTTGGGCAGCCCCACCCAGGGCTGGAGCTGCTTGCGGCGCATCAGACGCCAGCTCAGCGGGTGCATGTGGTAGCCGATGACCATGGGACGCTTGAACAGCGCCGCCTCCAGCGTGGCCGTGCCACTGGCGATCAGCGTCACGTCGCATGCCGCCAACACCGCATGCGACTGGCCGGTGACGATGTGCAGCACGCCGCCCAGGCCGCATGCATGCGCCACACGTTCGATACGTTCGCGCAGTGCCGGAACGGCAGGAACTATCATTTTGATAGCTGGTTGCGCTTGATGAATAAGGGCTGCAGCCCGAAAAAACTTTGGTGTGATGTACTGCACCTCGGCCGAGCGGCTGCCCGGCAGGATGGCCAGCACCGCATCCTCGTCGCGCAGGCCCAGCTGCGCACGGGCCGCAGCACGGTCGGGCACCAAAGGAATCACCCCGGCAAGCGGGTGGCCCACATAGGTGGCGGCAATACCGTGGCGGGCCAGCATCTCGGGTTCGAACGGGAAGATGCACAGCACATGATCCGCCGCACGACGGATCTTCTCCACGCGCTCGGCGCGCCAGGCCCAGATGGATGGGCAGACGAAATGCACGGTCTTGATGCCGGCGGCACGCAGGTCGGCCTCCAGACCCAGGTTGAAATCGGGTGCATCGACGCCAATAAAAACGTCCGGCGGGCTCTGCAGCAAGCGCGTGCGCAAGCGCTTGCGGATACCGATGATTTCGGCCAGGCGCCGAAACACCTCAAAACTGTAGCCATGCACGGCGAGTTTGTCGCTGGGCCACCATGCCTCGAAGCCGCGCCGCGCCATCTGCGGCCCGCCGATGCCCTGGCTGGTGAGATCGGGCCACAGGCCGCGCAGCCCGTCCAGCAACAGGCCTGCCAGCAGGTCGCCCGACGTCTCGCCCGCCACCATGGCGACACGGGGGGATTCCGTCATGCCTGCGTCTTTCAGCGGGCAATGCCCGCGACGGAACTGGCGAGGAAGGCGTCCATCAGGGCCACATCCTGCGCCGCCTCGGGGTACGTGGCGGGCAATTGCAGGATGGCCGAGCGCGCCTGCTCCAGCGTCAGCCCTTGGCGATAGAGGAGCTTGTGCATCTCGCGAATGGCACTGACGCGCTGGTCGGAAAAATCCCGTCGGCGCAACCCCACCAGATTGACGCCACGCACGGCCAGCGGATTGCCGTCCACCACCATGTAGGGCGGAATATCCTTGCCCACATGGCTGGAGAAACCCACCATGGTGTGTGCGCCAATGCGCATGCGCTGCAACACGCCGGTGAGGCCGCCCACGGTGGCCCAGTCACCCACCTCGACATGACCCGCCAGCGTGGCATTGTTGGCCATGGTGGTGTGATTGCCCACGCGGCAGTCGTGTGCGATATGCACGTAGGCCATGATCCAGTTGTCGTCGCCGATACTGGTCACGCCCCGGTCCTGCGCGGTGCCGGTGTTGAAAGTGCAGAACTCACGAATGGTATTGCGGTCACCGATGCGCAGCTCGGTAGGCTCGCCTGCGTATTTCTTGTCCTGCGGCTGTGCGCCCAGCGAGGCGAACTGGTAGATGCGGTTATCCCGCCCGATCGTGGTGTGCCCCTCGATCACGCAATGCGGCCCGATCGTGGTGCCCGCCCCGATGACGACATGCGGGCCGATGACGGTGTAGGGACCGATGGTGGCAGAAGGATCAATGCGCGCCTGCGCATCGACGATGGATGTGGGGTGGATGCTGCTCACGGCGAACCGCGCTCCTTCCTTCAACCCACAGCGCGCATGGTGCACATGAGCTCGGCCTCGCAGGCCACCTCGTCGCCCACGCGGCCCACGCCCTTGAACTTCCAGATGCCACCACGCACACGATCGATCGTGATTTCCAGAATCAACTGGTCGCCCGGTTCCACCGGGCGCTTGAAGCGGGCACCGTCAATGCCCACAAAATAGTAGATGTTGTTTTCATCGGGAACCTGGCCCATGGCATCGAATGCCAGAAGGCCCGCCGCCTGGGCCAGCGCCTCCAGGATCAGCACACCGGGCATCACCGGTCGCCCGGGGAAGTGCCCCATGAAATAGGGTTCATTGAACGTGACGTTCTTGATGGCCTTGATGCGCTGGTTGCGCTCCAGTTCCAGCACCTTGTCCACCAGCAGAAAAGGATAGCGGTGGGGCAACTGCTTGAGAATTGCGTGAATATCCATCATAGGCGTTCAATCTTGTTGTTCTGAAGAAGGCTTTCAAGGGCCTTGATGCGCTCGCGCAGGCTGTGCAGTTGCTTGACCGTGGCCGCGTTTTTTTCCCAGCGCGCATTGTCGTCGATAGGGAACATCCCTGTGTACTGCCCGGGTCTGGTGAGCGATCGGGTCACCGTCGTAGCTGCCGATACGTGCACATGGTCGGCCAGCGTGAGGTGCCCAAGAACGATACCCCCCCCGCCCACAGTACAGTGCGCGCCGATGGTGGCACTGCCAGCCACACCGACACAGCCGGCCATGGCAGAGTGGCGCCCCACCCGAACGTTGTGGCCGATCTGGACCAGATTATCGAGCTTGACACCATCCTCGATGACGGTGTCATCCAGGGCACCGCGATCGATGCAGGTGTTGGCGCCAATCTCCACATCGTCCCCGATGCGCACCGCGCCGAGCTGCTCAATCTTGACCCATTCTCCCTTTTGCGGTGCAAAGCCAAAGCCATCGGCACCTATCACGGCACCCGAATGCACGATACAGCGCACACCGATGTGGCAATCCTCTCCCACCGTCACGCGTGACTTGAGCCAGGTACCGGCACCGATGCGCGCACCGCGCTCGACCACGCACAACGGCCCGATTGTCGCTGTCGGGTCCACGATGGCCTCAGGATGGACAACGGCACTCGGATGCACGCCGGGCGCTACGGATTCTGCATGCATACGCTTCCAGAGTTGCGTCGCCAGTGCGAAATACACGTACGGGTCATCCACCACGATGCAAGCGCCCCGCACCAGCGCGACCTCACGCATGGCAGGCGCCACAATGACACAGGCCGCCCGGGAGGCGGCCAGTTGCTGCTGGTAGCGCGGATTGCTCAGAAAGCTCAGATCCTGTGAACCTGCGGCATCGAGGGGTGCCAGCCGTTCAATCTGCAGATCCGGGTTTCCTTCCAGCGTTCCGCCCAGTGCCTCTATGAACTGGGACAGACGCAGGCTCACGCGCCCACCTCCTCGGGCATGAAGCCGTTATTTGGCAGGTGCTGCATTCAGCGCCTTGATCACCTTGTCGGTGACATCGTGCTTGGGATTGATGTATACGGCCTGATCCACGATGATGTCGTACTTTTCCTGCTCGGCCAGCTGCTTGACGACCTTGTTGATACGGTCGCCCATCTGGCTCAGCTCTTCATTTTTGCGGGCATTCAGGTCTTCCTGGAATTCGCGGCGCTTGCGCTGGAAGTCACGGTCCTGATCCACCAGTTGACGCTGGCGCGTGGCACGCTGGCTTTCCGACAGGGTGGGGGCATCGCGCTCAAACTTCTCGGTGGCCGTCTTCAACGCATTGCCCAGATCATTGAGCTCCTTGTCGCGGCGCGAGAACTCCTGCTCCAGCTTGGCTTGTGCAGCCTTGGCGGTATTGGCTTCGCGGAAGACGCGGTCAGTATGGATGAAGCCAGCCTTGAACTCTTCTGCCTGCGCCGGAAATACGGCGCCCAGGGAACCCAGTGCTAGAGCAAAGGCGATGTGACGAGAAAGGGTTTTCATTAGAAAGATGTTCCAATCTGGAATTGCAGTTTCTGGATTCTATCGCCCGCGTACTTGCGTACCGGGTTGGCATAGGCCAAGCGCAGGGGGCCAAGTGGGGAAATCCAGCTCAAGCCCACCCCCACGGATGCACGCATATCGCTCAGGCGCATTTTTTCACCATCACCATACACATTACCCACATCGAGGAATGTAAAGACACGCAGCGTGCGGTCATTGCCCGCACCTGGGAAAGGTGCGATCAGTTCAGCATTGAAGGTCACCTTCTTTGGCCCACCCAGGGAGGCCCCGGTCACATCGCGCGGACCCAGCGTGCCCTGGTCGAACCCGCGTACTGAACCCAGACCGCCTGAATAGAAGTTCTTGAACACTGGGAAGGGCCTGCCTCCCATGCCTTTGCCCAGACCCAGCTCGCCGTTAAAGGCCAGGGTGAATTTTTTGTTCAGCGGAACATATTGCTGGTACTGGTAATTGGCACGCACGTAACGCGCATCACCGGCCACGGACCATTCCGTGTTGAGCCGCTGCAGGCGTCCCACATTGGGCGCCAACGCGCTGTCGCGGCTGTCACGGGACCACCCGATGGAGAGTGGCACAGACGAACTGGTGGCGCCGTAGCGGTCTGCATAGGCCAGGTAGGCCGCAGGAATGTTGGTTCCAGACTTGATGCGCGTCTGCTCAAGAGCGCCACCAAAGAACACCGTATCGATTTCCGTGAACGGCACACCAAAACGCACACCAGCACCCGTGGTGATGAGCTCGTAGTTGCCCCCCTGGTCTTCGTAGGGTTTGTCGGTACGGTAGTACAGGTCAAGCGTGCGCGAAATGCCGTCCTGCGTGAAATACGGGTTGGTGGTGCTGAATACCAGGGTGCGCTTGAACTTGCTGGTATTAACGTCCACCCCCAGGTAGTTGCCCGAACCGAAGACATTCTCCTGCTTGACGGCAAAGGAGAACGACAGTTTTTCTGCACTGGAAAAGCCCGCACCCAATTGCAGAGACCCGGTGGGTTTCTCGGCCACATTGATCACCAGATCAACCTGATCGGGGGCACCCGGCACCTCCTGGGTTTCAATGTTCACTTCGGTGAAGTAACCCAGGCGGTCCACGCGGTCGCGCGAGAGACGAATCTTCTCGCCGTCATACCACGATGCCTCGAATTGGCGAAACTCACGCCGCACCACTTCGTCACGTGTGCGGTTGTTGCCGGTCACACTGATGCGTCGCACATACGCACGACGCACCGGATCTGCCTGCAGCACCAGGGCTACGCGGTTGTTCTCGCGGTCCATCTCGGGCACGGCTTCTATGCGCGCAAAGGCAAAGCCGAAATTGCCAAAGTGGTCGGCAAAGGCCTTGGTGGTCTCGGCCACCTGGTCGGCGTTGTAGGGCTCACCGGGGCGGATACTGACCAGCGACTTGAACTCGTCATCACGCTCAAGGTAGTTGCCTTCGAGCTTGACACCGGAGACCACGAAACGCTCACCCTCGGTCACATTCACGGTGATAGTGATGTCCTGCTTGTCAGGCGAGATGGCCACCTGGGTCGAATCGACCCGAAACTCCAGATAGCCGCGTTGCAGGTAATACGAACGCAGGGTTTCAAGATCGGCATTGAGCTTGGTGCGCGCATAGCGGTCGGATTTGGTGTACCAGCTCAGCCAGCCACCGGTATCCTGATCGAACAGACCCTTCAGGGCAGACTCGCTGAACGCCTTGTTGCCGACGATGCGAATATCCTTGATGCGGGCGGTTTCACCCTCGACCACCGAAAAGGTAAGGTTGACGCGGTTGCGCTCAATGGGCGTCACGGTGGTCACCACCTCGGCGCCATAAAAACTCTTGTTGATGTACTGGCGCTTGAGCTCCTGCTCTGCCCGATCAGTCAGGGCCTTGTCGTAGGGTCGTCCATCGGTCAGGCCAATGTCGCGCATGGTTTTCTTGAGCAGGTCCTTGTCGAACTCCTTCGAACCCACAAAATCGACATCGGCAATGGTGGGGCGCTCTTCCACTACCACCACCAGGACGCCGCCCACCGCCTCAAGGCGCACGTCCTTGAACAGACCCAGACCAAAGAGCGCCCGGATGGCAGCAGCGCCCTTGTCGTCACTGTATTCATCGCCGACACGCAAGGGCATGGACGCGAACACGGTACCGGGCTCCACGCGCTGCAAGCCCTCCACGCGGATATCCTGCACCTTGAACGGTTCGAGTGCCCAGGCGGCCTGAGCGGCAAAGACCATGGCTGCAACGGCCGTCGCGGTGCGCGCACCGAAGCGATTGAGATGTTTTTTCATGAATGAAGCCGGTGCCGCCATTGCGCAGGCATGGCGGTCATAAGGTTAGCCAAAGAGCCGGGTGATATCGTTGAACATGGCGATGGACATCATCAGGAGCAGCACCGCAATACCGCCGCGCTGCAAACGCTCCATCCAGGCGTCGGAAACGCCCTTGCCCGTCACGCCCTCCCAAAGATAATACATCAGGTGCCCCCCGTCGAGGACGGGCAGCGGCAGCAGGTTCAGCACCCCCAGGCTGACACTGATGAGCGCCAGGAAGGTCAGGTAGTGCGTCAGTCCCAGGCTGGCCGAGCGCCCGGCATAGTCGGCAATCGTCAGGGGGCCGCTGAGATTCTTCAGCGAAGCCTCCCCGATCACCATGCGCCCCATCATTTTGAGTGTCAGCACCGAGACCTGCCAGGTGCGCGTGACGCCATTCCACAGTCCTTCCAGCGGCCCATACTGCACCGTGGTGAACTGGGGCCGGGCACCCACGTAGGCACCGATGCGCCCCACGGTTTCGCCTTGGTCCTGCTGCACTTCGGGCTGCACTTCGAGTGTCAGGGTCTGTCCATTGCGGCTGATACGCCAGGGCTGCGATACCGCCTGTCCATCACGCACAGACGCCCGGATCAGCGAACGCAGTTGCTGCCCATCCACCACCTCGGTTGCGCCGATGCGCAGCACCTCGTCCCCATCACGCAACCCGGCCCGGTCAGCAGCCCCGCCGGGCATCACCTCACCCATGAGCGGACGCGTCCAGGGTCCGACGATGCCAATCAGATGCATCAGGCGCGCATCGGCTTCACGGGTGTCGAGTTCGTTGAAGGGCAGCACCACGGTGCGCCGAACGGCTCCGGGTGATGGCTCCACTTCCAGCTGTACGGGAGCACCTTCCAGCGCACCGCGTGTGAGCAGCCAGCGCAGGTCCTCAAAAGATCGCACGGGGCTCAATTCCTCATCCCCCATGGCGGCGTTGTGCACCAACTCCCCACCGCGCAGCCCCGCCGTCTCGGCCACCGAGCCCTGCACTGGCCGGGCCAGGTAGGCCATGGGCTCCTGCACCCCCATCCAGTTGACGGCCGCATACAGCAGCATGGCCAGTGCCAGGTTGGCCACCGGCCCCGCCGCCACGATCAGGGCGCGCGAACGCAGCCGCTGGGTGTTGAATGCCAGATGCCGCTCCTCAGGTGCTACGGGGGCCTCACGCTCGTCGAGCATCCGCACATAGCCACCGAGCGGAAAAGCACCCAGCACGAACTCGGTGGAGGAGCCCTTGGGCTGCCAGCGCAACAAGGGCTTGCCAAAACCGACCGAAAAACGCAGTACCTTCACGCCACAGGCGACTGCCACACGGTAGTGGCCGTACTCATGTACGGCGATCAGCAGTCCCAGCGCAACGAGAAAGGCAACGATGGTCAGCATGCAGGCTCCCGTGAAATCGGTCGGTCAACGGTACTCAGGAAGCCAGCTGCACCGCGATGCGGTGTGCCGCTGCGCGCGCTGTGGTATCAAGCGCCAGCAAATCCCCGAGCGAGTCGGGATTGGAGGCTGAAACGGCAGACAAAGTTTCCAGGTTCAACGCATGGATCTGGTCAAACCGGATGCGCCGCTCCAGAAAAGCCGCCACGGCCACTTCGTTGGCAGCATTGAGCACGGCCGTCGTCCCGGCTGGCGCCTCCAGCGCCTCCCAGGCCAGTCGCAGTCCCGGAAAACGCTCGGGATGCCCATGGTCGTCGATGGCTTCGAAGGTCATGGAGCCCATGGCATGGAAATCGAGCGCAGCAGCGCCCGACGCCACACGCTCAGGCCATGCCAAGCCATAGGCAATGGGCACGCGCATGTCGGGAGTGCCCAACTGGGCCACCACCGAAGTGTCGCGGTACTGCACCATGGAATGGATGATGCTTTGCGGATGGATGACGACATCAAGCTGGTGCGGCGCCAGGCCAAACAGGTAGCGCGCCTCGATCACCTCCAGCGCCTTGTTCATCATCGTGGCCGAATCCACCGATATCTTGCGCCCCATGACCCAGTTGGGGTGGGCGCAGGCTTCGCCCGGTGTGACTTCGCACAGCGTCTTCGGGTCGCGCTGGCGGAACGGTCCGCCGGATGCGGTGAGAATGATCTTGTCCACGCGCCTTGCCCAAGTAGCAGGGTCCTCAGGCAGCGACTGGAAAATGGCCGAGTGCTCGCTGTCGATCGGCAGCAAGGTGGCTCCGCCCTCACGCACGGCACGCAGGAACACCTCGCCCCCCACCACCAGCGCCTCCTTGTTGGCCAGCAGCAGGCGCTTGCCGGCACGGGCCGCCGCCAGACAGGGGGCCAGCCCCGCCGCACCCACAATGGCGGCCATGACGACATCGACCTCAGGGTGGGATGCTATTTTTTCAATAGCGTCTTGCGCTTGTAATACATGCGTCTGAAGGCCATTTTGTTTGATTTTTTCCGCCAGCTGCCGTCCATGCTCTGCACTGGCCATGACAGCATACCGTGGCACAAAACGCGCACACTGGGCCAGCATCAGGTCCACCTGCGTGGCAGCGCTGAGGGCAAACACCTCGAACCGCTCC
>C687J35021_10003092_pt1 | contig 11563 bp, 11 predicted proteins | sample RifCSPhighO2_12_FD_35021 | JGI IMG/M metagenome (IMG submission 35021)
CCCCCGCCGTGCCCGCCATGGGCCTACCTTGTGTGGGGGCGGGCGCAAAAAAAGCCGCCCGGCACAGGCGGGGCGGCTCTTGCGGCAGGGCCGGTGCTTACAGGGTAGCCAGGCGCTGCTCCAGCGCAGCCTTGGTATCGACCAGTTCCTGGGGCAGGTGGTACGCCAGTTGCTCGAAGTGGGCGTCGTGCAGCTTGAATTCTTCAGCCCAGGCGGTCTTGTCGATGCTTGACACGGTCTGGAACTGCTGGGCGCTGAAGTCCAGGCCCGTCCAGTTGATCTCGGCGTATTGCGGTGCAATGCCGAACATGGTTTCCTGGCCGCAGGCCTGGCCTTCGATGCGGTCGATCATCCACTTGAGCACGCGCATGTTGTCGCCGTAGCCGGGCCAGACGAACTTGCCGTCCTCGCCCTTGCGGAACCAGTTGACGCAGAAAATCTTGGGCAGGCTGTGGCCGGTTTCTTCCAGCTTGTGTTCCATGTCCAGCCAGTGCTGGAAGTAGTCACTCATGTTGTAGCCGCAGAACGGCAGCATGGCGAACGGATCGCGGCGCACCACGCCCTGCGCGCCAAAGGCGGCGGCCGTGGTCTCGGAGCCCATGGTGGCGGCCATGTACACGCCTTCCATCCAGGTGCGGGCTTCCGTCACCAGCGGCACGGTGGTGGAGCGGCGGCCACCGAAGATGAAGGCGTCGATGGCCACGCCGTTAGCGTCGTCCCACTGCGGATCGAGTGCCGGGTTGTTGGTGGCGGCCACGGTGAACCGGGCGTTGGGGTGGGCGGCCTTGGCGCCGGTTTCCTTGGCGATTTGTGGCGTCCAGTCCTTGCCCTGCCAGTCGATCAGGTGGTCGGGCAGCTTGCCCTGGTCTTTCTCCATGCCTTCCCACCACACGTCGCCGTCGTCGGTGAGGGCCACGTTGGTGAAGATCACGTCCTTGTCCAGGCTGGCCATGCAATTGGGGTTGGTCAGCGTGTTGGTGCCGGGGGCCACGCCAAAGTAACCGGCTTCGGGGTTGATGGCGTACATCTTGCCGTCGGCATGCGGCTTGATCCATGCAATGTCGTCGCCAATGGTGGTGACCTTCCAGCCGTCAAAGCCTTGCGGAGGCACCAGCATCGAGAAGTTGGTCTTGCCGCAGGCGCTGGGGAAGGCGGCCGCAACATGGTATTTCTTGCCCTGGGGGTTGGTCACGCCCAGGATGAGCATGTGCTCGGCCAGCCAGCCCTGGTCGCGGCCCATGGTAGAGGCGATGCGCAGCGCCAGGCATTTCTTGCCCAGCAAGGCGTTGCCGCCGTAGCCCGAACCGTAGGACCAGATCTCGCGCGTTTCGGGGTAGTGCACGATGTACTTGGTGGTCGGGTTGCAGGGCCAGCTGGTGCTGTCCTTTTCGCCTTCCGCCAGCGGGGCGCCCACGGTGTGCATGCAGGGCACGAACTCGCCGTCCACACCCAGCACGTCGTACACGGCCTTGCCCATGCGGGTCATCAGGCGCTGGTTCACGGCCACGTAGGCGCTGTCGGTCAGCTCCACGCCGATGTGGGCAATGTGGCTGCCCAGCGGGCCCATGGAAAACGGCACCACGTACATGGTGCGGCCGCGCATGCAGCCGTCAAACAGCGGCTGCAGCGTGGCGCGCATGGCGGCTGGCTCCATCCAGTTGTTGGTGGGGCCGGCGTCTTCCTTGGCGGCCGAGCAGATGTAGGTGCGGTCTTCCACGCGGGCCACGTCCGACGGGTCGGAGCAGGCCAGGAAGCTGCCGGGGCGCTTGGCGGGGTTGAGCTTCTTGAAGGTGCCGGCCTGGACGAGCTGCTCGCACAGGCGGTCGTATTCTTCTTTCGAGCCGTCGCACCAGACGATGCTGTCGGGCTTGCACAGGGCGGCCATGTCGGCCACCCAGGCCAGCAGGCGGGCATTCTTGACGTAGGCGGGGGCACTGAGGTTCAGGCCCTGCATGGAGGGTGCGTTCATCGGGAGCTTCCTTAAGTTGAAAACAGTTTTTTCAAAGGAAGCGGGCGAACAATGTCACTGCGGGGCCTGCGCTGGTGCAGATGCTGAGCGCTGCCTTTGAAAAAACGGCTTGTGTGCTCAGTCGGCGGGCGGGTGCATGGGGGTGCCACCACGGGGTGGAGGCTAGTCCACGGAATCCGCGGGTCGGCTGGGATGACGATTTTATGAATCTGCCGCCCATTTGTCTGTCAGACAGCGGCAAGATTAATGCAAAAAATGCATGAGGTTATGCGTGTAAAATGCAGGGGCTCAGTCGGCAGTGCGCCAGCGCTCGAAACCGCTGCGCCGCAGTGAGCAGGCCGGGCAATGGCCGCAGCCGTGGCCCCAGGCGTGCAGCGCGCCGCGCTCGCCGAGATAGCAGGTGTGCGACAGGCGGATGATGGCGTCCACCAGCGGCGAGCCGCCCAGCGTGCGCGCCATCTCCCAGGTCTGCGCCTTGTCCAGCCACATCAGCGGCGTCTCAAAGGTGAACCGCTGCCCCATGCCCAGCGACACCGCCACCTGCAGCGCCTTGAGGGTGTCGTCGCGGCAGTCAGGGTAGCCCGAAAAGTCGGTCTCGCACATGCCGCCCACCAGCGTGTGCAGCCCGCGCCGGTAACCCACGGCCGCTGCCAGCTGGAAGAACAGCAGGTTGCGCCCCGGCACAAAGGTGTTGGGCAGGCCTGCCTCGTCCAGCTCAATGGCGGTCTCGCGCGTGAGCGCCGTGTCGCTGATCTGGCCCAGCACAGCCAGATCGACCATGTGATCCTCGCCCAACCGCCCTTGCCACTGGGGAAAGCCCGCGCGCAGGGCGGCAAGTACCTCCTGGCGCGCCTGTAGTTCCACATGGTGGCGCTGGCCATAGTTGAAACCGATGGTCTCCACATGCGCGAAGTGCTGCAGCGCCCAGGCCAGGCAGGTGGTGGAGTCCTGGCCACCGGAAAAAAGAACAAGGGCGTGGCCGCTGCGCATACAAACACTCCAAGGGCAGAAAAAGAAAAAGCCCCGGCAGGCGGGGCTGTGCGGGGCAGCTGATTGTGCCTGCTGCCAGGCGCCATAGCCGAATCAGGCCATGGTCACGGCAATCATGGCCAGCAGAAAGATGATGATGCCGCCCACCACAGGCAACACCAGGGGCATATAAGGCACGACGGCTTCCACAGGGTCGTCAGACGGCGTGGCAGGGGCGTGGTGGGTGCTGGATTGCGACATGGTTCAGGTCTCCGAAAAGGGCAGTTTGCACAAAATTCTAGCGGCTGGATCCCAAACGTGCTGGCGGCAAGCCCATGACCTACATTTTGGCGGCCGTCATGCCCACGGTGTGCAGGTGCTCCAGCACCTCGTCCACATGCGCGTGGCCGCGCGTTTGCAGCACCAGTTCGATCTCCACGTTCTGCGCCGCCAGCATGGTGAAGGCGCGCTGGTGGTGCACTTCCTCAATGTTGGCGCCCACTTCGGCCAGGGCGGCGGTAATGCGGGCCAGTGCGCCCGGAACGTCGCGCGCACTCACACGGATGCGTGCCAGCCGCCCGGAGCGCACCATGCCCCGCTCGATGATGGCGGCGAGCAGCAGCGGGTCAATATTGCCGCCACACAGCACCAGCCCCACCCGCTTGCCCTTGAAGCGATCCGGGAAGCGCAAGAGCGCAGCCAGCCCCACGGCCCCCGCGCCTTCCACCAGGGTCTTTTCGATCTCCAGCAGCATCAGCACGGCCTGCTCGATGTCGCCCTCATCCACCAGAACCAGGTCGTCCACCAGGCGCGCCACCACCTCCTGCGTGATTTTGCCCGGCGTGCCTACGGCAATGCCCTCGGCAATGGTGGAGGTGCCCTGTGGGTAGTGCGTGCCCTGAATCGCATTCACCATGGCCGGAAAGCGCACTGTTTGCACGCCCACGATCTCGATATCCGGCTTGACCGCCTTGGCCGCCGTAGCCACCCCCGCGATCAGCCCGCCGCCGCCCACGGCAATCACCAGCGTGTCCAGGTCGGGCTCGGCCTGCAGCATCTCCAGGCCCAACGTGCCCTGGCCCGCGGCCACGGCCTCGTCGTCATAGGGGTGCACAAAGGTCAGGCCCTGTGCGTCGGCCAGAGCATAGGCGTGGGCGCGGGCCTCTTCCAGCGTGTCGCCATGCAGTACCACCTCCGCGCCAAAGCCGCGCGTGCGCTCCACCTTCACGCCGGGCGTGAAACGTGGCATCACGATGACGGCGCGCAGGCCCAGCCGCTGCGCGTGGTAGGCCACGCCCTGGGCATGGTTGCCCGCGCTCATGGCCACCACGCCGTGCGCGCGTTCCTCGGGCGTGAGCAGCGTGAGCTTGTTGCAGGCCCCGCGCTCCTTGAAGGAAGCGGTGAACTGCAGGTTCTCGAACTTGAGGAACACCTGTGCGCCCACGATCTGCGAGAGCGTGCGGGATTCCACACATGGTGTCTCCAGCACCTGGCCTTGTAGGCGGGATGCGGCGTCCTGGATGTCTTGAAGGGTGATCATGCCCGGCATTGTGGCAACAAATGCCGCATCGTGGGATGGAATTTTGAAAAGCGCGCCATGGCCTGGCAGACCGTGCGGAATTCATCCGCCATTTCGGCAGGGGCGGTGTAAAGTAACCAAGCGTATCGTGCCCGGTGCCTTGCAGCGGCCACGGGCGTTGGCCAGGACATTCACGCACACCAGGATCGTCAGCACCATGCACCAGGACCGCCAGCGCAAGATCCGTGAGCTGTTCGACGAGTACATCGAGATGTACGCCGCACGGGATGACCGCCTGACCACGCGCTTCAGCCAGAACTTCACCGGCTACCCCGGCAGCGGAAGTCGGCTGATCCACGACCGCGAGGAATGGGTCCGCATCACCCGGCAGGACTTTGCGCAGGTGTCGGGCCGCATCCGCATCGAGATGCTCGACCTCGCGCTGCAGGACCTGACCGAAGACGTGGTGGTGACCACCGCCTTCTTCCACATCCACCTGCCCAGCGGCGGCCATCAGCTGTCGAGAGAAGTGGCGCGGCTGGTGCTGGTCTTCCGCCTGGAGGGCGCCGAATGGATGATCGTGCACAGCGGCATCTCCATCCCGTACCAGAGCGCGCAGGACGGCGAGGTCTACCCCCTCAAAAGCCTGCAGGAGCAGAACAGCGCCCTGCAGGCCCTGGTGGACGAGCGCACCCAGGCACTGCACGACAGCCAGGCCCTCTACCGCCTGCTCACGGAAGACACGCAGGACGTCCTCTGGCGCACGGACAGCCAGCTCATCATCACCTACATCAGCCCGGCGGACGAGCGCCTGCGCGGATTCAAAGCCGACGAGGTGGTGGGGCACCCTGTCTTTGAAATGTTCACCGACGAAGGCGTGGCGCTGGTCAAAAACATGATCCAACGCCGGGCGCTCGAAGAGGCGGCTGGCACGCAGGTCGGGTTTCTGAACTTTGAGGTGCAGCACCGCTGCAAGGATGGCCGCCTGATCTGGGGCGAGGTGCTGTCCAAGCCCGACCGCAACGCGCGGGGCGAAATCATCGGCTACCACGGCATCACCCGCGAGATCACCGAGCGCAAGCGCCTGGAAGAACAGGTGCGTCAGCTTGCCTTTTACGACCCCCTTACCCACCTGGCCAACCGCCGCCTGATGCTGGAGCACCTGGAGCAGGCCATGTCGGCCAGCAAACGCAGCCACCGCCATGGCGCGCTGCTGTTCCTGGACCTCGACAACTTCAAACCGCTCAACGACACCCACGGCCACGGCATAGGCGACCTGCTGCTGATCGAAGTGGCCGAGCGCCTGAAAGCCTGCGTGCGCGAAGCCGATACCGTGGCCCGCTTTGGCGGCGACGAGTTCGTCGTGCTGCTGTGCGAGCTGGGCACGCAACAGGACGAGGCCACCGAACAGGCCGCCGCAATCGCAGAGAAAATCCGCACCCGTCTGGCCGAACCCTACGTCCTACAGGCCGCAGCCTCCACCCCCGCCATCGGGCACCAGTGCACCGCCAGCATCGGCGTGGCGGTCTTCCACGGGCGCGACGAAAGTCAGAACGCCGTGATCGACCGGGCCGACGCCGCGATGTACCAGGCCAAGGAAGAGGGCCGCAACCGCATCCGGTTTGCATCCGGCTCTACCGGGGTGGGCTGATCTGCATGCGGGGATGCACCCCCCGGGGCTATACCAACGCCTCCCTTAGAACGTGTTTACGATCTCCCGACATGAGACAATAGGCGGGGGGAAAGAAAGCCGTACCCGAGTGACATCAGCCGCGAGAGATTCGCAGAGATACAGCCGTTGCTTCGCAGCGTCAGGCGCACCACGAAGCCCGTGAGCTGGACTTGTATGAGGTGTTCTGCGCGGTGTTGTACCTGCTGCGCACGGGCGGCCAATGGCGCTTTTTGCCACCGGAGTTCCCCCAGTGGCAAAACGTCTATGCGTACTGGCGCAAGTGGAGCGAGCCTGATCAGCACGGCGTGAGCGTGCTCGAGCAGGCTTTAAAAAAATCAGGTTGGCGCCGCCCGAGAAAAACAGGGGCGCAACACCTCAAGCGCGTTCTTGATCGTGGACGCGCAGAGCGTCAAAAACACGGACACGGCGGCCCTAAAGGGCTATGACGCAGGCAAGAAGGTCTCGGGCATCAAACGCCATATTGCAGTGGACACGCAAGGCTTGCCACACGCGATGGCCGTGACCACGGCCGAGGTGACGGACCGCAAGGGGGCACTGGCCGCGCTCAAGCGCTGCAAGCGCGGCTTGAGCCGTGTGCAAAGCCTGCTTTGCGACAGCGGTTACACAGGCCAGCCGTTCGCGCAGGGCGTGTAGGAGATACTGGGCGGGCATGTCACGGTGCAGATCGCCAAGCGCAGTGGACTGCATACGTTCAAGGCGATGCCCCAGCGCTGGGTAGTGGAGCGCAGCTTTGCGTGGTTGGAGAAGAACCGGCGGCTATGGAAAAACTGCGAGCGACTGATCAACACCAGCCTACAGTTCGTTCACCTCGCATTCTTGGCCCTACTGCTCAGAAGATCGTCAACACGTTCTTACTGCCAGGACGGCCAAATGGTGGATATTCACGAATGCGTTCACGCCCCTCGCAGGATAGAGTAACGGCCTCAGGTCCTCGCGGCAACGGGTTGCTCCGCGTACGCTGCGACCCCAACGCCCACCAATGCGGCAGACACCACACCTAAGGCCAGCGTCAAAGCCGATCCATGGAAAATGCCGCCCGCCAGCCCCCGGTCAAGCAGCGCACCAAAAATCGGTGCGGCCAGGGCGAACCCCAGGTCCAGCCCCGAATACACCGTGCCGTACACCCGCCCCGTGGCGCCCGGGGGGGCGGCGCGCTTGATGAGCATGTCGCGCGAGGGGCCAGCCAGGCCCGTGCCCAGGCCCGCCAGCGAAGCCACAGCCAGCGCACCCATGCCGGGCAGCACGCCGCTGCCCACGAGCACCAGCAGCGCGGCCGAGGCCAGCAGGCAAATGCCGATCACCTTCTCCAGCCGCTCGACCCGCCCCACCAGAAAGCCGCCGACCACCATGCCCGCCGCGCCGCACAGCATGTAGCCGGTGACGACCATGGCCGTGGCACTGAGCGGCAGCCCGTACATTTTCTGCAGCGCGGGGCTGGCAAAGCTCTGGATGGCGCTCAACGCGCAGGTACTCCAGAAAAAGAACGAAAAACACAGCCACACCGAGGGGAGGCGCAGAAAGGCCATAGGGTGCTCGGCGGGCGCCATGCCTGCCCCCTGGGCCTGGTGCGCCCAGGCGCCCTGGCGGTCATCAATGGCGTCGCGCTGCCACAGCAGCAAGGCCAGCACCCCGGCGGCCAGCACAGCCGCGGCCAGCGCCGCCGTGCGCCAGGAGCCGGTGGCACTGGCAATGCCCGCCATGAACACCGGCGCCGCCGCCCAGCCCAGGTTGCCGCTGATGCCGTGCACCGAGAAACCATGCCCCAGGCGCGCGGGCGAGACACGCTTGTTGAGGATGGTGAAGTCCACCGGGTGAAAAGGTGCGTTGCCCAGTCCGGCCAGCGCCGCTGCCAGCAACAGACCGGTGTAACCCTGGGCAAAACCGGCGGCCAGCGCCGCCAGAGTAAAGCTGCACAGTGCCAGAAACAGCACCGGGCGGGCACCCACACGGTCCACCAGAAAGCCCGCCAGTGCCTGTCCCACGCCCGAGATGACGAAGAACACCGACACCAACAGCCCCAACTCGGAATAGCTCAGTCCGAACTCGCTGATAAGCCAGGGGAACAGCGGCGGCAACAGCATGTGGAAGAAATGCGAGGTACCGTGCGCCAGCCCGATGAGGCCGATGGTGTGCGCATCCTTGCGCAGGGGGATGGGGCCGGGTGTGCCCGCAATGCTTGTGGTCATGGGGGCATCTTAGGCAGGAGTGGCGCGGCGTGTTTACGATAGTCTGCCAACTTCTATCGCCAATATGCCAATCCCGTCCGCCTTGCACGCCGCCGATACGCCAACGCGCCCTGCCCGCATGCTGTCCTATGTGGGCTCACTCACCCCGCATCTGTTCGTCCCATGCAGCGCGCGGCCCGTGCGCGCCAAGGCACGCCAGCTGGCGGCTGACACGCAGGTGATGCCGCACAGCCACCCCTGGGCACAGGTGGCCATCTCCACCACGGGCGTGATCCGCCTGACCGTGGACCGGGGAACCTACATCGTTCCGCCCTCACGCGCGCTGTGGATCCCGCCCGGCGTGGAGCACGCCGTGACCATGGTGGAGGCCGCCGACCTGCGCACGCTCTACTTCCTCCAGCCGCGCGGGCGCTGCGGCCCGGGCGCCCTGGGTGGCCCCACGGCCAGCCAGGACGAACAGGCCGCATGGCGCCAGTGCCGGGTGCTGGAGGTGTCCGACCTGCTGCGCGCCCTGGTGCGCGAGATGCCCACCACGCCCGACGATGGCACGCCCCTCACAGACGCCGAGTTGCTGCGTGAGCGCCACCTCAGCGCACTTATCCGCGACGAGCTGGCACGTGCCAACGCCGTGAAACTGGGTGTGGACCTGCCGCACGACAAGCGCCTGCGCCACCTCTGCGAGGCCGTGCTGGCCGACCCCACGCGCCATGCAACCCTGGCCGCCTGGGCACAGGACACGGGCGCCAGTCCGCGCACCGTCGCACGGCTGTTCCGCCAGGAGCTGGGCAGCACTTTCACGCAATGGCGCCAGCAAGTGGTGCTGGCCAAAGCGGTATCGCTCGCCGCCTCGCGCCTGCCCATGGGGCAGATCGCCGCCGAACTGGGCTACAGCCCCAGCGCGTTCAGTGCCATGGTGCGCCGCTCCATGGGCCAACCCCCCGGGCGGTTTCTGGGGCAACCCGGTTGAGGCTACCGCTATTGACTTGCATCAACGCCTTTCTGCACCCCTCGCGCAGAATAACCACAATTATTTTGTGTATTTAAAGGAAGCAACATGAAAGCGTTGACCGATCTTTTTTCCACCGACTACGGGCTGATGAGCATTACCGGCATCGCGATGATGCTGGTGGGCATTGTGGGGTTTGCCATCGTGGTCCGCCGCAAGATGAACGAGGACCCGGGCGCCAGCACCAAGAAGTAAGAACGTGGCAACGCGGGCCTGCCGCGCCTGCGCCCGTTTCCGCGGTTATCGTGGCGCCATCACCCCCGGAGTTTGTATGGCATCCGACTTTCATTCCTACGAGCCGCGCCATGGGCACGGCCTGCGGCACGATCCGTTCAATGCCATCGTGGGGCCGCGCCCGATTGGCTGGATCGCCACCCGCAGCCGCCAGGGTGCCCTGAACCTGGCGCCCTACAGCTTCTTCAACGCCTTCAACTACGTGCCGCCCATCGTGGGCTTTGCCAGCATCGGGCGCAAGGACACGCTGCGCAACGTCGAGGAAACGGGTGAATTCACCTGGAACCTGGCCACCCGGCCACTGGCCGAAGCCATGAACCAGACCTGTGCCCCCGTGCCCCCCGAGGTGGATGAATTCATTCTGGCAGGTCTGACGCCCGCGCCCTCGCGCCTTATAGGCCCACCCCAGGTGCAGGAGAGCCCCGTCCGCTTCGAGTGCCGCAGCACACAGATCGTGCAGTTGCAGGGCACCGATGGCCAGGCTGTGCCCACCTGGCTGGTGCTGGGCGAGGTGGTGGCGGTTTCGATCGACAAGGCACTGCTAAAAGACGGGGTGTACGACACCGCCAACGCCGGGCATATCCTGCGTGGCGGCGGGCCCGCCGACTATTTCACGGTGGGGCCAGAGCAGTTGTTCCGCATGCACCGGCCGGGCTGATGCCCTGCCCGCAGACACAGCGCACGGCAAAATACCCCACGGTTTACGGCCCTGCCCAAGCCAAGGCACACTCGGCTCCTTCCAAGGTCTGAATCAGGTACTTCCGTGATCCATTTTCTGATGTTCGCCGCAGGGCTGGCCGCACTGGTGGTGGGAGCCGACATCCTGGTGCGCGGCGCTTCCAGGCTGGCGCTGTCGTTTGGTATTTCCCCCCTGGTGGTGGGGCTGACCATCGTGGCCTTTGGCACGAGTGCACCCGAGATGGCCGTGTCGGCCGGGGCCGTGCTCAACGGGCAGACAGGCCTGGCCATGGGCAATGTGGTGGGCAGCAATATCTTCAATGTGCTGTTCATCCTCGGCGTGAGCGCACTCATTGCCCCACTGGTGGTGCATGTTCAGCTCATCCGGCAGGAGGTGCCCATCCTCATTGGCGCGTCACTGCTGCTGCTGATCCTCGCGCTCGATGGCCGCATCAGCATGCTCGACGGTGGACTGTTCTTCAGCCTGCTGCTGGCCTACACCGTGTTTCTGGTCATTCAGTCACGCCGCGAGACCCAGGCCGCCCAGGCAGAGTTCGAGGCCGAACTTCACGCCCCCCCCGCCGGGGCCTGGGATGCCCGATTGCCGGTGCAGATCGCGCTGATCGTGGCTGGGCTCGCGTTGCTGGTGCTGGGCTCGGACTGGCTGGTCTCCGCTGCGGTGGCCTTTGCCAAGGCACTGGGCGTGAGCGACCTGGTGATCGGCCTGACCATTGTGGCGGCAGGCACGTCCATGCCCGAGGTGGCCACATCGGTGTCCGCCGCCCTCAAGGGCGAACGCGACATCGCCGTGGGCAATGTGGTGGGCAGCAGCACCTTCAACATTCTGGGCTGCCTGGGGCTCTCGGGACTGGTTGCGGGCGGCGCGGGCCTGACCGTGGCGCCTGCATTGCTGGCCTTCGACATCTGGGTGATGCTGGCCGTGGCGCTGGCCTGTCTGCCCATCTTCCTGTCGGGCCGCGAGATCGCGCGCTGGGAAGGCGCCGTATTCCTGGGCTATTACATGGCCTACGTGGCCTACCTCATCCTGGCGGCTCAGAAGCACGCCGCCCTGGAAGCCTATTCCACGGTGATGATGGGCTTTGTGATTCCGCTCACGGTCATCACGCTGGTGGTATCGCTCATCCGGCCAGCCAAGGGTTCCCGGCCATAGACGGCCCCCAGAAGGGCTCAGCGCTGCAGTGGCGCACACAACCCCTCACCGGGCTGGCGCGCCCACTGCTCCAGCCAGGCCCACACCCTTTGCACGCCATCACGCGCCCCCGCCTGCAGGCCATGGTCGGCTTCGGGC
>C687J35021_10003095_pt1 | contig 11553 bp, 9 predicted proteins | sample RifCSPhighO2_12_FD_35021 | JGI IMG/M metagenome (IMG submission 35021)
GGTAAAAAAGGCTGACCCCCTCCCCGTAGAGTGTGTCGTCAGGGGGTACCTTGCAGGCTCGGCCTGGAAAGAGTACGAGTCTACCGGGAGGTGTCAGGACGTGAAACTCCCCCCGGGCCTCAACCAATCAGAGAGATTGCCTGAGCCAATCTTCACCCCAGCCACCAAGGCCACCAGCGGCCACGACGAGAATATCCCTATTACTAAAGTACAAGAGATGTTGGGAGAGGAAGTTACCAAAGAGATAAAGGGAAAGAGTATCACACTCTTTAGAGAGGCCAGCACCCATGCTCAGGAGAGGGGGATTATTATTGCTGATGCCAAGCTGGAGTGGGGCAGATTTGGTAATGAGCTGATACTTATTGATGAGGCCTTCACCCCGGATAGCTCCCGCTTCTGGCCCCTGGAGGACTATACCCCGGGAAGGTCACAGGTCTCCTTTGATAAGCAATACGTACGCGACTTCGTGGAGCAGATAGGCTGGGACAAGGCCCTCCCTGCCCCCTTCCTACCAAAGGAAATCGTGCATAGGACGCTGGAAAAGTACCTTGAGGCCTACCGCAGGATTACGGGCAGGGAACTGTCTCTGTAGGTTTATTTTCGCAGGCTAAAGCCTGCGGCTACCCGTTACCGCAGGATTACGGGGAAGGAACTACAGTAGGCAAAAGGCGGTAGGCAGGATAAAAATATCAAATTTCAATCCGCCTTAGGCGGACCAAATGCCAAATGAAATCCAAATGTCAATCCGCCTCAGGCGGATCAAATTCCAGACAGGCTTTGACATTTGTTTGGCATTTAGATTTTGACACCTGTATTTCTGCTCAGTGCCTACTGCCTACTGCTTACTGCCTTTTCCTAACGGTGGCGGCTAACCCCTACCTTCTGACAGTATTTCTCCACAGGGCAGATACTACACCTGGGGGACACCGGCGCACACACATTCTGACCGTGGGTGACCAGGAGGTCGTTGATAGAAATCCAGTACCTCCTCGGAAGTACCTCTCTAAGGGCAAACTCGGTCTCCCGCGGGGTCCTGGTACTGACATAACCCAAACGGTTCACTATCCTGTGGACGTGGGTATCAACACATATACCTGGTTTGCCGTATCCAACGGTTACTACCAGGTTGGCCGTCTTCCTCCCCACACCGTTCAATTCAAGCAGCCCTTTCAGGGTATCCGGGACCTTCCCGTGATACTTGTCCATAAGGACCCGGGAAATCTCTTTTATCCGTCTTGCCTTTGTCTTATAGAAACCTACTGGGTAAATTGCCCTTTCTATGGTGGAGACGTCCAGGGAGGTCATCTCCTCCGGGCTCTCAGCCAGACTAAACAGCCTTTCAGAGGCCTGGGAGGTGACAAGGTCTTTGGTGCGGAGACTCAACAGACAGGATACTAACACCTTAAATACTTTAGAGGAGTTTCCACTACGTGCAACCACACTCACGGCAGGTTCCCTGTATTTCTTATTCTCCTGCTTTAAAATGGTAAGCACTCGGGAAATATCCATCAGGTACTAGTCTACCCGGGAGGTGTAGAGAAAAAAGTTCTTCGGGGGGGAAAGGCGTGGCCAAAAGAACGTAACGCACCCTCTTTCTCAATGAAGGGGCGTACAAGGCAGATTATGAAAGCTTTCTTCCTCTTCCAGGTCTTTATCTAGCTCAAACTCAATTTCTTTCCTGGGTTCTAAGACCAGCTTTCTGTACCGCTCCTTTATTAATGCCAGTCTTTCCAGCTTCCGCCTATTGAGCCATTCTCCGACCTTCATCTTTACTAGCATCTTCCCTACCTCACCGCCAGATATTCGCCATAGAAGTCCATGGTAACCACCCCTAAACCATGAAATCTAATACAAGGCGAGAAAAACGGAAGGAATTATAACGCAGAGTATAAAGCTGTCAAGGTCATGGAGAGAAAATTTTATTAGGAAGATTGCAAGGTGTAAATTGTAAATTTTAAATTTACAATATGACTTCGCCCCCTACCCCCCTGCCTCCTAGCTAATCCCCTTGCAAGGAGAGGGTACTGCCTCTATAATCACGCAAAAGAATGGGAGGAGGAATGAAGTATAAGGCATGGTTTAGGTGTAGTGCTGGCTGTAATGAGCGGTACGAGCTGACTGAGATTGTCTACCGCTGTCGGCAGTGCGGTGAGCTACTGGAGGTAGCCCATGATGTTGACAAGCTCAGGCAGAGGAAGCCCGTCTCCTGGAAACGGCTCTTTGACCGCCGCTACATGCGTACCAACTGGCCCTACGGGAGTTCCGTCTGGGGGAAGAAAGAGTTGGTCTGCCCCAACGTACAGAACGAGAACATCGTCTCCCTTTACGAAGGGGGGAGCAACCTCTTCTGGGCAGAGCGCTTTGGCAGGGAGATAGGATTGAAGAACCTCTGGCTAAAGCAGTGCGGCAATGCCCATACGGGGTCGTTTAAAGACCTGGGCATGACCGTACTGGTCTCCATGGTCAAGCAGATGCTCTACGAGAAGAAAGAAATCCTTGGGGTGGCCTGTGCCTCCACGGGAGACACCTCCGCCGCCCTGGCCGCCTATTGCGCAGCGGCAGGGATCCCTGCCATCGTGTTCTTACCCAAGGATAAGGTCTCCAGTTCACAGTTAGTCCAGCCACTGGCCAATAACGCCCTGACCCTTTCCATAGATACCGATTTTGATGGGTGCATGAAGCTGGTGAAGGAGGTATGTGCCAAAAACAATATCTACCTGGCCAATTCCATGAACTCCCTGCGGATTGAGGGGCAAAAGACCATCAGTATAGAGATTGCACAGCAATTTGATTGGGAGGTGCCTGATTGGGTAGTCGTTCCGGGGGGTAATTTAGGAAACGTTACCGCCCTTGGGCTGGGCTTCTTGATGATGAAAGACCTGGGCATCGTGGATAAACTCCCCAGGATTGCCTGTGCCCAGGCCCAGAAGGCCAACCCCCTCTACCTCAGCTACCTAAAAGGGTTCAAGGAATACAGACCCGTTAAGGCCCAAAAGACCCTGGCCAGTGCGATTCAGATAGGTGACCCCGTGAGCATAAAGAAGGCCATAAAAGTCCTCCAGCGCTTCAATGGGGTAGTAGAGGAGGCCTCAGAGGATGAACTGGCAAACGCCGCCGCAAGGGCCGACCTTACCGGTCTCTTCAACTGCCCCCATACAGGAGTAGCCCTGGCCGCCATAATAAAACTCCTGGAGAGGGGAGAAATAAAACCTGATGAGAAGGTAGTGGTTATATCCACTGCCCATGGGCTAAAATTCCCAGATTTTAAGATACATTACCACGAAGGGACCCTGGAGGGGGTGACTCCCCTGTACAGGAACCAGCCCGTAGAGGTACCAGCCGATTACGAGGCGGTAAAGGGCTCTATCCTCAGGGCCGTGGAGAAAAGACCTTACGACTACAAACCTACTCTAGTGCCCAGGCCCTCTGCGGTTGAGGATTAATGGACAGAGCGCAGGGTACTAACCTTGCTCTTACCCTGATGGTGTTCCACTGTACCCCTGGACCCAGCCACTTTCTTTCTTTGTACCTTATCCACCTTTGGGGGGTGTTTTGCAATCTCTTCCTGGTACTTATTTATGAGTTCCACGTTATTGTATCCGGAGCACGATCCGTGGTGCCACTTTTCCCTGGGACTAGGGAAGACGGCACAACGTTCTCCCAGATTTAATTTACAGCCACTGCATTTGCGAACAGGTTTTAGCCACTTTTCCATTGTTTCCCCTGAGTTAAAAAGTCCTAAGTAGAGTCTCTACACCACCTGTCCTTTTATATCAAAGAACAGCCCCCGGACCTGTCCTCAGACAGGTCTAAATACCTGTCCCTACCATCCACCTTATCCCAGCACCCTACTTTAGTTCTTTCCAGAGGGCCTCAGGCATGTCATAGGCAAGTTTCAATGAACCGTCTGCTCCAGCATAGACTGGCTCTTCCACCCTGGAGACCTTACCCCCGCCGTATTCCTGCAGACCTGCCTCAATGAGTTTGTCCAGTCCCCTAATCTGGCTCATGCCTCCTGCCAGGATTACGCTCTGAAGGATGCGCTGTTGGAATTCGGGGTCGTAAGTAGAAATTAAGTTCTCAACAGCCTCAAGGATAGGAGGTACGATGGACTTGCAGGCCTGTTGACACTCATCCGTAATGTCTATACTCCTGGGCTTGCCTGCTACTGGTACCTTCACTAATATCCTGTCATTGGTATCAATTACAAGACCATACTTTTCCTTCATCTCCCTGGCCATGTTGATAGTAAGCTGGGCATCCGGGTGGTTCTCCCTTATTAATTTTAAGAGCAGTTCGTCCACGTAGTCCCCGGCGGTAGTCAGGGTTATCTGGTCTCCTTCCTCAGGAAGGCTTCCATGCATACGGCAGAGGTCCACCGTCCCGGCACCGATGTCTATAATCAAGACATCCTCCAGCTTTTCTAACCCATAGGCCACGGAAAAGGGTTCCGAAACTACTACCACTGAGTCCAGGGCCTCGGAGGCGGCTTCAATAAGGGACTGCTTGTTGACCACACTGGCCTGGGCTGGGGCGCCAATAACCCCATAGACCTTCTGCCCATTCTTAGGCCCTGCTAATCCCACCACATGCTTTACCAGTTCCCTGGCGGCCTCTTTATAGTTAGCGACCTCCTCACCACTGGCATGGCTGGAATTATCAGAGTACTTGAGAACCCCTCTCTCAAAGGGCCTTATCAAGTTGAGGGCCAGGCGGTGTTGCATGGCCTCACTCCCAAAAATCACTTCCCTACCCAGCATCTTCCTTGAGACCTCATCCTTGGGCCAACCCACCACGCTTAATACCGTCTGGCGGAGACCATTGCTGGCCGTAATGGAGGTCTTGAAGGTCCCAAGGTCAATTCCTAAAAATAACGATTCGCCATACTCCCTTGCTAACTCGGCCATATTAACTCTCCTCCTTAACTGACTACAGATAGATTCACTTTACTCCCACATACCTTATTAGTACGGGGCAAGGTTTTACACACCAGAGGTCTTTTGGTTAACCCCACGCAAATTGAGATTCTCCTTAAGAATGTTGCCAAAAAAGCCCCCTGGGGTGATATTCGTCCCTTCTCTTCGCTCAAGGGCAGGCTTTGGTGAACCAGGCGACAAATGAGTGGCCTTGCCACCTGCCTTCTTGAGGGTCTCCAATTCCCCACGCAATCTGGATACCTCTCCCTCCAGGGCCATGCGGCTCTCCCTCTCTTTATCCAACCGCCTTGCCAGCTCCCACTCCACGGCCTGGGTTATCAACTCTTCAAGCCCCCTTTGGCTTATCACCTTCAGATTTTTTATGCCCTGTTTTTGGAATTCCTTGAGGGGGACAAACGAAGAGGTCTGCTGGATGGCTTCGTCAAGCCCTTGAGGGGGTGGAGGAGGTGTTCCCAACACTCCTTGGGAGGAACTATCCTTTTTCTGCGGGAGTGGCCTTGCCACCTCTACTTCCATTATGTCTTTGTCCTTCTTACGGAGGGACTTTTAAACCTTTGGCGAAGTCTACAATAACCATTCATTATTGTCAACACAATAAATCCTCCCCTGTGTAAACTTCCGAACCCAAACTAGATATGATATACGGCAATCCTTGCCCAAGCCGTAATCTAAATCTAAAGTCTCCAATCTTGTATTGTATATAGACATAGGTAATCCGCCTCAGGCGGACAAGTTGAAAATCCGCCGTGTTTTGGGCGGAACCTGCCCCTACATTCTTGACAGTACCGAAGGGCTGGGCTAGAATGCCTTAAACTTTTAACTTCTAACCCAAAATTCGCCATAGGCGTATATGCCCCTTCTCCGCCTAAGCCTGCCCTTGAGCGGAGCGAAGGGGCGGATAGAGGGCAGGCTAAGGAACGACATGAAGCCTTCTTATTCCCCATTATATCCAGAGTTTGAGAGACAGGCAAAGGCTGTAGCACCTCCTGGCGACAAAAAGGCCCGTATAGTACCTGTCTGTCGCCAGCTCATGGCTGACACCCTTACCCCTGTCTCTGCCTTCCAGAAGCTGGGTCTATCCGGACATGCCTTCCTGCTGGAAAGCGCAGCCGGAGGGGAAAAGATGGCCAGATATTCCTTCCTGGGAGTGGAACCTTTTATGGAGGTTAAGGGCTACGGCAACCGCATGGAGGTCCTAAGAGGTACTTCTAAAGAGACACTGGAGACACGGGACCCCCTGGCCGTACTGGAAGGTCTAGTTATGGAACTCCCTCCGGCTACCTGCCGAGAATTGCCCCGTTTTTCGGCAGGGGCGGTGGGATACGTAAGTTATGACGCCGTCCGCTTCATTGAAAAACTGCCTGAGCGTGCCGTGAACGACCTCCAACTCCCGGACCTCCTTTTCATGTTCTTTGACTCCCTGGTTATCTTTGACCACCTGAACAAGACTATAAAGGTAGTCTCAAACGCCCATCTAGGGGACAAAAAAGACCCCTCCCAAGCCTACCAGGAGGCCACCAGAAAGATTGACTCCATCATAGAAAGGCTCAGGACCCCCATCCTGACCCTTAGCGACGACATAACCACTGATGGGGAGGTAACCCTGCCCTTCTCTTCTAACTTTAAGAGGGAAGATTTTCTCAAGGCAGTCCAGAGATGTAAGGAATACATAAAGGCAGGGGACGTCTTCCAGGTGGTACTCTCCCAGAGACTGGCCGTAAAAACCCAGGCCAGCCCCTTCAATATCTACCGTGCGCTCAGGGTAATAAACCCTTCCCCTTACATGTTCTATCTAGACCTGGGGGAGCTTAAGCTGATAGGCTCCTCCCCTGAGGTGATGGTAAAGGTGGAACGTGATGAGATAACCGTAAGGCCCATTGCAGGTACCAGGAAGCGGGGACTCAACGAAGAAGAGGACATGAGGCTTGAAAAAGAGTTGCTGGCAGACCCAAAAGAAAGGGCCGAACACATAATGCTGGTAGACCTCGGCAGGAACGACGTAGGAAGGGTGGCCGAGTACGGGAGCGTATCCTTAGAAGACAGGATGATCATAGAGAAATACTCCCACGTCATGCACATCACCTCTTCCGTAACAGGCAAGCTCCGGCAGGACAAGAGCGCCTTTGACACCCTGAAGGCCTGCCTCCCGGCAGGCACCCTGTCAGGTGCCCCAAAGGTGAGGGCTATGGAGATTATTGAGGAACTGGAACCCACCCGCCGAGGCCCCTACGGTGGGGCAGTAGGCTACGTGGACTTCTCGGGCAACATGGACACCTGCATAACCATCCGTACCATAGTATTAAGAGGAGACACGGCCTATATCCAGGCGGGGGCCGGCATAGTGGCCGATTCCGTCCCGGAGAAGGAATACGAGGAGACCCTCAACAAGGCCAAAGGCCTCCTCAAGGCCATAGAGGCGGCGGAGGGGATGGAACAAGTAGCTAGTAGTCAGTAGCTAGTAGTCAGCATGCAGGGATAATGTTTTTCCCTATCTACTTGCTACTAGCTACTGGCTACTTAATTTGACAGGCCCAATCCTTCATGCTAACATCTCCCCTCGTGAGCTGGATACTACAGGGTCTTAAAGGGGCCAGGGAAGGGCTGAGGCATGTCATGCCTTCGGCAGACTCGCTGAGGCGAGCGTTCGCCCTGGAAGGGACGGAGGGCCTCACACAGGAGGAGCTTGCCCTCCTGGAACGCCTGGCTAAGGCAGTGGTACGACGCCGCATGGCTACTCCTGCCATCATGTTCCTGGAATCCCTTATACCGCTCAGTTACATCGGAAGCCAGGTCATGCACTTCCTCAGGCCCTTCATGACCTTCCTCTTCTCACAAGAAGAATACGACAGGCTCTCACACCTCCTGGAGAGGCGTTCCACCCTTGAACGCCTCATAGAGACTATAAAGAGATTGGAAAAAGAGTAAGTGCCCTGCTAAAAGCTGACATAGCATTTATAGAAATGGTTATAGGGAGACCTACGGGGAAACCCTATGGTTGAGACGAAATCTTACCGACTTCCCCCTCCTTTGAGGGGAGGGGGAAGGGGGAGGGTGTAGTTCACCCCCACCCTACCCTCCCCCCTCAAGGGGGAGGGTATTAAAGCGCAACCTTTCAGAGGTTTCCTGGTAATGATAGAACCTAAAGACCTGAATATAATCCTGGCCACGGACTGCGGCAGCACTACCACCAAGGCCATCCTCATAGAGAAAAAGGGGGAGGAGTACAGGCAGACCTACCGTGGAGAGTCCCCTACCACCGTGGAGTCACCCTTTGAAGACGTCACCCGTGGGGCACTAAATTCCTTCACCGAGTTAGAAGAGCTGTCGGGCAGGAAGATACTGGATGGGGAAAAGATTATCATGCCTGCCAGGGGGGATGAGGGTGTGGACGTCTACGTATCTACCAGCAGTGCCGGCGGGGGACTACAGATGATGGTAGCCGGGGCTGTGAGGTCAATGAGCGCCGAGAGTGCCCAGAGGGCGGCACTGGGCGCAGGGGCTATCGTTACGGACGTCATAGCCTCTAACGATAAGCGGCTCCCGCACGAGCGGATAGAGCTTATCCGTCAGCACCGCCCAGACATGATACTCCTCTCCGGGGGCACCGATGGCGGTACCGTGTCCCATGTAGTAGAGCTGGCCGAACACATCGCCGCCGCAAACCCCAGGGCCCGCCTGGGCACCACCTTTAAACTCCCCGTCCTCTACGCCGGAAACAAGGATGCAAGAGACACCATCCGCAAGGTACTGGAAGAGAGGACCTACCTCCAGATAACCGAAAACCTGCGCCCCTCACTGGAGGCCGAAAACCTGATGCCCGCCCGACAGAAGATACAGGACCTCTTCCTGGAACACGTCATGGCCCATGCCCCCGGCTATAAGAAACTCATGACATGGACCTCCACCCCCATTATGCCTACCCCGGCCGCAGTAGGGGTAATTATAGAGAATGAGGCACGGAGACATGGTATAAGTATTGTTGGGGTGGACATCGGCGGCGCTACTACCGACGTCTTCTCCGTCTTTGACGGTAACTTTACCAGGACGGTAAGCGCCAACCTGGGCCTGAGCTACAGCATCTCCAACGTACTGGCCGAGACGGGGGCAGAGAACGTACTCAGATGGATACCGTTTAACATGGGCGAGGCGGACCTGCGCAACCGGGTAAAGAACAAGATGATCCGCCCCACCACCATACCCCAACTACAGGGAGAACTGCAGATGGAACAGGCGATAGCCAGGGAGGCCCTCCGTCTGGCCTTTGAACAGCATAAAGCCCTGGCCGTGGGACTGAAGGGCGTACAGAGGGTGAGAGACATATCAGAGACCTTTAAGGAGGTGAAAGAGGAGGGCCTGGTAAACATGCTCAAGCTGGACCTCCTCATCGGGAGTGGAGGGGTACTCTCCCATGCCCCCAGACGCCCCCAGGCCATGCTCATGCTCATAGATGCCTTCCTTCCAGAGGGCATAACCAGACTGGGGGTGGATAGCATATTCATGATGCCCCACCTCGGGGTGCTGTCCTCCATCCAACCAGCCGCCGCCCAGGAGGTCTTTGAGAAAGATTGCCTGGTCCCACTGGGCACGTGCCTGGCCATCACCAATACGGGCAGGTGGGGTGAGAAATGCCTGGAGATTAAGTTAAATTACACGGATGGCAGAAAGACAGAGGACAGCATACCTTTTGGAGAATTGAGGCTTTACCCCCTCGGCCCGAAGGAGGAGGCGGAGCTAGAGGCCCATCCTGCCAGGTCCTTTGACCTGGGTAAGGGCAAGGGACATGCCCTGAAGTCCAGGGTAACCGGAGGGGTGGTAGGTCTGGTGGTAGATACAAGGGGAAGACCCTTAAACATACCTAAAAATAACCGTATAGAACTCCTTAAGAAATGGGCTAACGCCCTCGGGGCCTACCCCAACTCTTGAACTTTTTCTGCCTTAGGCGGATTGAACTTTTGAACCCTTGAACCTTTGATTTTATGACCCACGCATACACCCCAGGATTAAGAGTAGCCGAGAAGACTACAATAAGGAAATCCAGGGTATTGCCCCTCCCTGGAGAGGTGGTGGTAAAAAAGGGAGACCGTGTGGAGGCAGAGAGTGTGGTGGCCAGGACAGAACTCCCCGGAAAGGTCTTTTCCGTAAATGTAGCAGGAAGGTTGAGCATCCCGCCTGGAGAAGTGGTAAAATATATGCTCAAGAGAGAGGGAGACCCTGTAGAAAAGGACGAAATCCTGGCAGAGAGTAAGTCCCTCTTCGCCTGGCTCAAGGCCTCCTGCAGTTCCCCAATAAAAGGGACCGTGGAGACCATCTCAAGTATAACAGGCCAGGTACTCTTGAGGGAGCCGCCTCAGCCCATAGAGGTCAGGGCCTATATAGGTGGAGGCGTGGTGGAGGTGATGGAGAAGGAGGGGGTAGTGGTGGAGACCACTGCTACCTTTATCAATGGCATCTTTGGCGTAGGAGGGGAGGTAGTAGGCCCCCTGGAGTTGGGCGTAAGCTCCCCCGAGGAGGTGTTAGAACCTAAGGGGATAAGGCAAGAACATGCGGGAAAAATCCTTGTAGCCGGCTCACTGGTAACCTGGGAGGCAATGGATAAGGCCAGGAATATGGGAGTATTGGGGATTGTTACGGGGGGGGTCTACGATGAGGACCTCCGCTCCCTCCTGGGCTACGACCTGGGAGTGGCCGTTACGGGTTCTGAGAAGACAGGGTTAACACTAATACTTACGGAGGGTTTCTCCAGGATTAATATGGCAAAAAAGACCTTTGAACTCCTTCAGGCCAGGAGGGGTAGGAAGGCCTCTATTAACGGCGCCACCCAGATAAGGGCGGGGGTAGTCAGGCCGGAGATAATCATTCCACTGACCGAAGGCGGTGGGGCCGCCCTCGAAACGGAGGGACCCCTGGTGGAGACGGGCATGGCGGTTGGAGCCATGGTCAGGGTCATAAGGGAACCCTACTTCGGCAAGATTGGGAAGGTAAAGAGCCTGCCGGCAGAACTACAGACCATTGAGACAGAGGCAAAGGTGAGGGTGGTAGAGATAACCCTGGCCGATAACTCTACTGTCGTAATTCCCAGGGCCAACGTGGAGATGATACAGCTTTGAGACTTGTCATTGTAGGGGCACGGCGCGCCGTGCCCCTACAGGGTAAAGCAAATGTGGAGATGATTAAACTTTGAGACTTGTCACTGAACTTTTTATGATAACTGTGGTAGCTGGACTTATGCTACTGTTAGTCCCCCTCCAGGCAGGAGAGCTTATACCTCCAAAGAGTTTCAAGGCGTATGATACCCCCAATGATGGGGGGGAGTCCATCAGTCTAGTCTGGCGGGCCTCCCCCAGTGATTCTCCGGAGGTAGATTATGTCCTCCACATGGCCAATTCTCCCGAGGGGCCCTGGCAGGAGGTCATGAGGGTAAGGTCAAACACCTACTATAAAAACAGTGCCCTTGAGCGGTTTGGTTTCCGAAAGAAAAACAAGGACTCTCATCTCCTCCAGATAGACCCCAGACGCCACTTTTCTTCGGATAAGAACAGAAAGGCCCTCTACTACTTCAAGCTGGCCATGGCCAGGGGGGAGGAGTTTATTCCAGTAGAGAAGGTAGTGTCAGGCA
>C687J35021_10003100_pt1 | contig 11538 bp, 9 predicted proteins | sample RifCSPhighO2_12_FD_35021 | JGI IMG/M metagenome (IMG submission 35021)
CCGCCCGCGCCGACGAGCAGCACGTCGCGCCCGGCCAGGGCAAAACCGGCGCCTTGCTCGATGTCGGCCACCAGGCCCAGGCCGTCGGTGTTGTCGGCATGGATGGCGCCGTCAATGAAGCTCAGGGTGTTGGCTGCGCCGGCCAGCCGCACGCGCTCGCTGCGCACGCTGGCGGCCTGCGCGGCTTCGAGCTTGAAGGGCACGGTGATGTTGCAGCCGCGCCCGCCCGCCTGGGCAAAGTCGCGCAGCGCCAGGGCGAAGCCGTCGAGCGGTACCAGGCGGCGTTCGTACACCAGGGCCTGGCCGGTGAGCTCGGCAAAACGGGCATGGATCCACGGGGAGCGGCTGTGCTCCACCGGGTTGCCCATCACGCAGTAGAGATCGGGCGGGGAGGTCATCGGACGCTGGTCTCCAGGGTCTGGTCGCGCGTGAACTTGAAGCGTGAGACGACGGCGATCTGGTCGGCCTTCTTGCGCATTTCCGCGCCAAACGGGCCGAAGGGGCCCGAGGCCATGGCGATGGCTTCGGCCTGGCGGTCGAGCCGGTGGTTGCCCGATCCCTGCACGATTTCGGTGGCGACCACGCGCCCATCGTGGTTCACGGTGACGATCATGGTCAGCTCGCCATAGAGCTTGCGGCCGCCGTACTCGGGGAAATTGGTCGTGCCCTTGTCTTCTACCTTGCGGCGCAGAGCGTCGTAATACACGGCGTACACCTCTTCGCGCGTGGCGGGACTGATGTAGCGTTTTTTGGGCCGGGCGTTTTCTTCGTTGATGCGCTTCTCGATCTCGGCCAGTATCTTGACGAGTTGGCGGCGGCGCTCTTCCTGGGCGGTCTGTTCAGCGGTCTTGCTGGGCTTGCGCGGGTCGGGCGCGGGCAGGGTGGCGATTTCCTTGCGCAGTTGCGCGAGCAACTGGGTTTGCTGCTCCTGTAGCGCGTCCATCTTGCGCTGGGCTTCCTCGAAGTCATCGCCCACGCTGGTCAGGGCCGAGTAGGGCAGCGGGCTGGTGGCGCGGCCCTTGTCGGCGTCACCGCCACCGGCCAGCGAAAACTGGGCGATGGCCTGGGCCTTCTCGGGCTTTTCGGAGGATTTGGCGTTGACCAGAATGACTTCCAGCGGCGTGTCCTGAAAAACACGGTTGAAGCCCTCGGGGTCGATGAAGCGCACCGACAGGATGGCCGCGTGCACGGCCACCGAAACGCCCAGCGTGAGCTGCAGCGTGCTGAAGCGGGTGAGGAAGGCGGGGAGTTTCACGAAGTCGGATTATCGCCGCCGCCGCCCGCTTCGGGCTCGTTCACATCCACGGCGATGGCCAGCGGGCCCGCCACGGCCTCGTCGTCCTCGGCTTCGTCCACCGGACCATCGTCGCTGCTGTCCTGCGGGTCGTCCAGGCGTTCGATCAGCGAGCCGTGCACGTCCAGCGTGATCTCATCGATTTCGCCCAGCCGCACGCGGATGCGCGCCCCGCGCGGCAGGTTTTGCGCGCCGAGCACCGGGAAGACCAGCGGCAGCTCGTCCGCGCGCACCAGAAAGCTCCCGCCTGGCCCCTCCTTGAACACGGTGGCCGTGAGTTCGGTGATGTGGTTCTGCTCCACATACTTGAGCGTCCAGAAGCGTTCCATGCCCGCCTGGTAGCCGTTGTAGGCACTGTAGGCGGCGTCGAAGCTGCTGATGATGGAGAACAGGTCGGCGTCCTTGGGCTTGAACGGCGCGGCCAGCGCAGCGGTTTTGCCATGGCGTGCGCAGGCAATGATCTGCCACTGGTTCACCAGGTCGGTGTAGCGGCGCAGCGGCGAGGTGGCCCAGGCGTAGCTCTTCACGCCAATGCCCGCGTGCGGCAGCGCCTTGGTGCCCATGCGCACCTTCACGCCGGGCGCCAGGCTGGCCTGGCTGCGGTAGATGCCGGGCACGCCGTGCTCGGCCAGCATGTTGCCCCAGGTGCTGTTGGCCACGATGGCGGCCTCGGCCACGATCAGGTCCAGCGGTGCGCCGCGCTTGCGTGTGCCGATCGCGACCTGCTCCGTGCCCTGTGGCTCGGCGCCATCGTTGCCTACGAGGCGGAAGGTGTAGTCCGGGCGGTTGAAGTTTTCGGGCTTGCCGCGCACGACCTCGCGCTGGGCTTTCAGGTTTTGGGCCAGTCGATACAAAAAAGATAGCTGCTCGCGCTTGTCCAACAATGCCTGAGGCGTATTTTCATGCTGAATTGATGCATCCTGGAGCCAAGCCTCGGTGACGATGTGGTCGAGCTGGTCATGGCGCAGGTTGGCGCACACGGGCACGCGCTCCAGGCGTGTTTCTGTGGCGGTGATCTCCAGCGTGGCCTCGTTGAGGGTGACGTACAGCGACACAGCCGGGTTGGCGCGGCCTTCATCCAGCGTGTAGATCTGCACCACGGCGTCGGGCAGCATGGTGATTTTGTAGCCCGGCATGTACACCGTGGAAAGGCGGTTGCGGCCCAGCTTGTCCAGGTCGCTGCCGGGCTGAATGGCCAGGCCCGGCGCGGCGATGTGGATGCCCAGCACCACGGTGCCTGTGCCCAGGCCCTGCACGGAGAGCGCGTCGTCGATTTCGGTGGTCTGCGAGTCGTCGATGGAATAGGCCTGCACGGCGGCCAGGGGCAGATCTTCGGGCGGCTGCGGCGCGGTGACGGCCGGGAAGCCCGTGCCCTTGGGGAAATTGTCGAACAGGAAGCGCTTCCAGTGGAACTGGTAGCTTGAATCGATGGCGCCGGCCTTTTGCAGCAATTCGAGCGGCGCGGTGTGCGTGGCCCGGCTGGCCTCGACCACGGCCTTGTACTCGGGCGCGTTCTTGTCGGGGCGGAACAGGATCTTGTAGAGCTGGTNGCGGATGGGCTGCGGGCACTCGCCCCGGCCCAGCTGCTCGGCCCAGTCGGCGATCTGCTGCATCACCGCCTTCTTCTTCTCGATGGCGGCCAGTGCCTGCTGCAGGATCTCGGCCGGGGCCTTCTTGAAGCGGCCCTTGCCGGCACGCCGGAAGTAGTGCGGCGCTTCGTAGAGCGCCAGCAGTGCGCCAGCCTGCTGGGGCAGCGTGGCGTTGTCCGAAAAATAGTCGCGTGCCAGATCGGCGAAGCCGAATTCGTCCTCGGGAGCGAATTCCCAGGCCAGGTCCAGCTCCATTGTTGCGGCCTGGGCCTGGGCCTGGGCCAGGAGTTCGGCGGGGGCGGGTTTCTCGAACCTGAGCAGGATATGGGCGGCCTTGGCCTTGACCCGTTTGCCGGAATCGAGCTCGATCTGTGCCGAAGTCTCGGCTTCGGAGAGGATGCGGCCGGCCAGAAACTTGCCAGCGTCTTCAAACAATGCGTACATGGTGGGATTGTCCCATGGGCGCCCGGGTCACTGTGGGTGCCTGGACTGGGGACTTCGTTTGCACAAGTTCTTGAACCTCGATCAGCAGGCCGGGCGCGAATTGGGCGTTTTCCACCACGCCCTGGGGCGCATAGCCGCGCGGGTTGGCCACCACGCGCGTCGCGCCCAGAAGATAGTTGCAGCTGTGGTGCACGTGGCCGTGCAGCCACAGGGCCGGCTGCCAGCGCAGAATGTGCTGCTCCAGGTCGGAAACGAAACAGGCGTTGAGCGGCGAGCCCGCGAACTGGGCCGCAATGCTGCCGCGTGCCGGAGCAAAGTGGGTGATCACCACGGTGGGGCCATCGAATGGCTCGGCAAACCGATCCTCCAGCCAGGCAACCGATTGATCAAACAGCATTTGCGAGGTGGCTGGCGTGAAGCGGTCCGGAAAATCCGGTGCCAGGCCGATGCGGCTGAAGTCGCGCACGAACGCTTGCGCCTTCTGCAGGCCTTCCTCGCGCTGTTCGGGTGAATCGAACAGGCGATAGTCCGACCACAGCGTGCAGCCCAGGAAGCGTGCGCCGCCGCCGCGCCATTCCTCGCGTTCTAGCACGCGCACCTGCGAACCTTCGGCTTGCTTGCGCAGCAGTGCCATGGTGCTGACCAGGTCGGAGCCATAGAACTCGTGATTGCCCGCCACATACAGCGTGGGCCGGTTGAATTGCCGTGCCCAGGCCATGCCTTGCGCAGGGCGTTGCAGGTCGCCGGCCAGGACGATGACATCAGCGTCTGTGTGCGGCAGTTCCAGCGGCTGCACGGACAGGTGCAGGTCAGAGAGCAGTGCGATTTTCATGGCGGATTCCGTGGCAGCGAGACGGGGTCCATTCTGGCCCGGAGCCCGAAGCCTGCCTGGGCATGCGGCCATTGCGGATATCCGGAGGGCTGTCACCTTTTTGCTGCCCTCTGCGGCCAATGGTCACAATGCCTCAAAAAAGATGGCTCGGGCGTGCGCAGTCTGCTCGACCACGATGTCCAGTGGCGCGCGAGCGTTTCCGCACAGGGGCAGCCGTCCCTGTGGCTGAAGGTGGTGGTTGCCGTGATGAGCCTGTGCCCGTGCTCCCGGGAAATATCGGTCTATGGGGCGCACAACCAGCGCTCGCATGTCGCCATCGAGGCCGAGGTTCTGGAGCTGATCGCCATTGCAGAACGCAGCAGTTCCTGCGAGGTGTATGGGCTGCTCAAGCGTGCAGATGAAAAATACGTCACCGAGCGTGCCTATGAGAACCCGAAATTCGTGGAAGACATGGTGCGCGACGTGGCGGCGGCGCTCAACCATGGGCGACGTGTAGGTGCCTACACGGTGGGAGTGGAGAATTTCGAGTCGATCCACAACCACAGCGCTTTTGCGCGCATCGCCGACCCTGCGAGGGGGCTGTGGAAATGCAGGTCCGCATGCGGCCGGCGGATGAGTGTGCGCAATGCCTGCCAGGTTCAGCCGGTGCCTGACGCGAGCCGCAGAAATCGTGCAATGGTCGGCAGGTGTGTGGAAAAATCGCTCAGCCCGTGGTCGCCGCCTTCGAGCAGGTGCACTTCGGCCTGCGGGTAGCGCGCCACCATCTCGCGCCAGTCGAGCACTTCATCGCCCTTGGCGATGATGGCCAGCTCCGGCCCGCCTGGGGCCAGGCCGCGCTGGTCCAGCGCCTGGAGTTCGTCCACGTATTCCGGCAGGAAGAAGAAGCGTTCCTGCGGGTTGTGCCAGGCGGTCTGCTCTCCGATATGGAGCGCCAGGTCGCGCGCGGGGTCCACGGCGGGGTTCAGCAGTACGCTGGGGCAGCCTGCATGCCGGGCCACCCAGCTGGCGTAGAAACCGCCCAGTGACGAGCCCACTACGGCCATGGAGGGGCGCGGCCAGTCGGCAATGCCCTGGGCGACCAGCGCCATGGCGGCGCGCGGCGAGGGCGGGAGCTGGGGGCTCCAGAAGCGCACACCGGGGTGGTGGCGCGCCACATGGTCGGCCATCATCCGGGCCTTGGCGGACTGGGGCGACGAGCGGAAACCGTGCAGGTACAGGAGGTGGGTGGTGCTCATGGCGGGATGTGCGGGAAAAAATCGGTGCCATCGCGGCGTGCGGACGGACGGTTGTAAGCATAAGATACACGGCACGGGGCAGCGCAGCGTGCGCTGCCCATCCTGCCTGCCCAAACCATGCCTGATTTTTCCCCGCTTTCCACTGCCCGACGCCTTGTGACGGGGGGAGGGGGGCAACAGCCGGCGTTTCTGGGGCGGTTTGAATTGCAACGCGTGCTGGGCCAGGGCGCACAGGCCACCGTTTGGCTGGCCCAGGATCCGCGCCTGCAGCGCCCGGTGGCTATCAAGCTCATGCCACCCATGCAGGGCGAGGATGCCTCGGTGCTGGAAACCTGGCTGCGCGAGGCGCGCCATGTGGGGCGGCTCGCGCACCCCTATATCGTGCCGGTGTTCGAGGCCGATGTGCAGGGCCGACAGCCCTATATCGTGTTCGAGTACGTGCCCGGCTGCACCCTGGCCGAGCACCTGGCGCAGCAGGGGCGCTGCGCACCCCACGACGCCGTGGCGCTGATGGTCGATGTGCTCGACGGCCTGCAGGCCGCCCATACCGCGGGCATCGTGCACCGCGACCTCAAGCCCTCGAACGTGATGGTGGATGCGCACCGCCACGCGCGCGTGATGGACTTTGGCCTGGCAGCGGCGGTGGCCAGTCCGTCCGATGCGCAGCTGGCCAGCGGTACGCCGGCCTACATGGCGCCCGAGGCCACGGCCGGGGCGCCGCCCGCGCCTGCGATGGACATTTATTCGGCGGCGCTGGTACTGGTGGAGTTGCTCACGGGCCGCCCGCTGATCCACCAGACCGATACCTGGCAGGCGCTTTACCGCATTGCCAACGAGACACTGGAGTTGCCTGCGGACCTGGGGCCGGGCGTGGACGACAACCTGCGCGCCATACTACAGCGCGCCCTGGCGCGAGAGCCGTCGGCGCGCCATGCCTCGGCGGCCGATTTCCGCGATGTGCTGCGCACCTGGGCGGCACCCGTGAGCGCACCCACGGCGGCGAGCAATGCCACGCTCGACTTTCTGCTGCGACGCATGCGCCACAAGAGCGACTTTCCGGCGCTGTCGGACTCGGTGGCGCGCATACAGCGTGTGGCCAGTTCCGAGGACGACAGCATCAGCGACCTGACGAACGAGATACTCAAGGACGTGGCGCTGACCAACAAGCTGCTGCGCCTGGTCAACAGCGTGAATTTCGCCCATGCCAGCCGGGGCAGCGTGAGCACCGTCTCGCGTGCCGTGAGCCTGGTGGGGTTCAATGCGGTGCGCAACATGGCGCTGAGTCTGGTACTGCTGGACCACATGCAGAATAAGCAGCACGCCAGCCAGATGCGTGAGGAATTCCTGCGCGCCATGATGGCGGGCTCGCTGGCGGCAGAGCTGTGCGGCCCGGGCCAGGGCTCCGAGGAGGCCTTCATCGGTGCCATGTTCCAGAACCTGGGGCGCATGCTGTGTGAGTTTTATTTCCCCGAGGAGGCGAACCAGATACGTGCCCTGGCGGCATCCGGGCGGGTGGAGGGCGGGGACGAGTCCGCTGCGGTTCAGGTGCTGGGCCTGGGTTTTGAAGACCTGGGCGCGGGCGTTGCACGTGTCTGGGGGCTGCCCGAAACTTTACAGCGCTGCATCCGCAAGCCCCAGGGCTCGCCGCCGCAACGCCCGCCAGAGCAGGGCGTGGAGCGCTTGCGCTGGGTGGCGCGCGCCGCCAATGAAGCCACCACGCTCCTGCTGCGCAACGAGCGCAAGCAGGCTGAGGAGGGGTTGCGGGTGCTGGCCACGCAGTATGCGCGCACCCTGGCCATGTCGGCCGAGGCCATTGGTGCAGCGACCCTGACGGCACGCCAGAAATTGGTGACCATGGCGCAGGTGCTGGAGCTGCGGGTGGAAAAAGGCGCCCCGGCAGCGCGCCTGCTGGCCCTGCCGACGTCTGCCGATGTGCCGTCGGACACCGAGGACATGCTTTCGACGCACGAGCTGCGCTCCGACGACACCCATGCGATGGTGCAGACCCAGGCCGGTATGGCACCGTCCCCGGCAGAGGTGGCCGAGGTGTTGTCGGCCGGAATCCAGGACATCACCAATGCCATGGTCGAGAACTTCAAGCTCAACGACATCCTGCGCATGATCCTGGAAACCATGTTCCGTGCCCTGGGCGCACGCCGCATGGTGTTTTGCCTGCGCGACGCCAAGACCGACATCGTGACCGGGCGCTTTGGCCTGGGCGAGGGCAGCGACGAGGCCGTGCGCGCACTGGCTGTGCCACTGAAGGTGCCGGGTGACCTGTTTGCCGCCGTGTGCCTGCGGGGTGCCGACACCCTGATCAACGATGCCACCGAGCCGCGCATGCAGGAGCGGTTGCCAGGCTGGTACCAAAAAAACCTCAATGCCCCGACGTTCCTCTTGTTGCCACTGCAAATCAAGGGCCGTCCCTTTGCCCTGATCTATGCTGACCAGTCCCGCCCGGGGGGGATTGCCGTGGACGACAAAGCCCTGGGCCTGCTGCGCACCTTGCGCAACCAGGCAATCATGGCGTTCCGTCAGGCCGGTTGACGGGCAGGCTTGCATGCGCGTGGCAGGGCACGCCCGATAATTGCGCCATGGGAACCACTTTTGACAAGCCTTCGCTGCTCCAGCGCATCCTGCCCCTGTTCCGGGGGTTTGATGGCTGGCTGGTCGGTGTAGTGCTGCTGCTGGCCAGCCTGGGGCTGGTGGCGATGTATTCGTCGGGCTTTGATCATGGCACCCGCTTTGCCGACCATGGCCGCAACATGCTGATTGCGGGTGCCATCCTTTTTCTGGTGGCGCAGGTGCCACCCCAGCGCATCATGTCCCTGGCCGTTCCGCTGTATGTGCTGGGAGTGGCCTTGCTGGTGGCGGTGGCCTTGTTTGGTATCACCAAAAAGGGGGCGCAGCGCTGGATCAATGTGGGCGTGGTCATCCAGCCCAGCGAAATTCTCAAGATTGCCATGCCGCTGATGCTGGCCTGGTGGTTTCAGCGGCGTGAAGGGCAGTTGCGGCCGCTTGATTTTGCTGTGGCCGGCCTGCTGCTGGCGGTGCCCGTGGGCCTGATCATGAAGCAGCCCGACCTGGGGACCTCGCTGCTGGTGCTGGCGGCCGGGCTGTCGGTCATTTTCTTTGCCGGGCTGCCATGGAAGCTGGTGCTTCCACCGGTCGTGCTGGGTCTGGCGGGCATTGCCGTCCTGGTGGTCATGGGCGATGCCTGGTGTGCCGACGGCGTGCGCTGGCCGGTGCTGCACGACTACCAGCAGCAGCGCATCTGTACTTTGCTTGATCCCACCCGCGACCCGCTGGGCAAGGGTTTTCACATCATTCAGGGGATGATTGCCATTGGCTCGGGGGGGGTGTTTGGCAAGGGGTTCATGGCGGGCACGCAGACCCACCTGGAGTTCATCCCCGAGCGCACCACCGATTTCATCTTTGCTGCCTATTCGGAAGAATTCGGTCTGGCGGGCAACCTTTTTCTGATCACGTGCTTCCTGTTCCTTGTGTGGCGCGGTCTGGCCATTGCCATGGGCGCGGGCGCGCTGTTTGGCCGCCTCATGGCAGGGGCGGTGTCCATGATCTTCTTCTCCTATGCTTTCGTGAACATGGGCATGGTCAGCGGCATGCTGCCCGTGGTGGGGGTGCCCTTGCCGTTCATCAGCTATGGGGGCACCGCCATGGTCACGCTGGGGCTGGCGCTGGGCATCCTGATGTCCATCGCCCGGGCGCAACGCCAGCCGGCCCAGGACGCACGGCCGATGCTGTAGTCACCATGCCCCATGGCCCTTCGCGAAAATTGCGGGGCGCCTAGAATACCCGGATGAATTTTCGCCCCTCTACTGGCGCTCCGCAGCGCGCGCCCACCACCCAGCGTATTGATGTGGCCCGCCAGCTGCTGCTGGCGCCTTTCGGTCTGGATGAAAGCCATCTGGCGCGTGCGCTGGCCGAGATCCGCGCCCACCAGGTCGATGATGCCGACCTGTACTTCCAGTACACCCGCAGCGAGGGCTGGAGTCTGGAGGAAGGCATTGTCAAGACGGGCTCGTTCTCCATTGACCAGGGTGTGGGGGTGCGCGCCGTCAGCGGTGAGAAAACCGCGTTTGCCTACTCGGACGACATTTCCGAGGCATCGCTGCTGGATGCCGCCCGCACGGTAAGGTCAATTTCGGCATCAAGGCAGACGGGACGGGCGCGAGTAGCTTCTAAAAAAATAGCAAACAGCCGCAGCCTCTACCCTGGCATCGACCCTATTGCCTCACTCGACAGCACGGCCAAAGTGCAGCTTCTGGAAAAGGCCGAGCAGTTGGCCCGCGCCAAGGATCCGCGCGTCGCCCAGGTCATGGCAGGGCTGGCGAGCGAATACGACGTGGTGCTGGTGGCGCGCGCTGACGGCACCCTGGCGGCCGATGTGCGCCCGCTGGTGCGCCTGTCCATCACGGTGATCGCCGAGCAGGCGGGACGCCGGGAGGTCGGTTCGGCCGGGGGAGGAGGCCGTTTCGGCCTGGCGTATTTCGACGATGCGCAGATTGCCCAGTATGTGGACGAGGCGGTCAATGCAGCCCTGGTCAACCTTGACGCGCGCCCCGCGCCTGCAGGCGAGATGACCGTGGTGCTCGGCCCGGGCTGGCCCGGCGTGCTGCTGCACGAGGCCGTGGGCCACGGGCTGGAGGGCGACTTCAACCGCAAGGGCTCTTCGGCGTTCAGTGGCCGCATCGGTCAGCGTGTGGCAGCCAGGGGCGTGACGGTGCTGGACGACGGCACCATTGCCGACCGGCGCGGCTCGCTCAACGTGGACGACGAAGGCCACGCCAGCCAGCGCAATGTGCTGATCGAGGACGGTATCCTCAAGGGCTATATTCAGGATGCGCTCAATGCCCGCCTGATGGGCGTGGCGCCCACGGGCAATGGCCGGCGCGAAAGCTATGCCCATATCCCGATGCCACGCATGACCAATACCTACATGCTGGGTGGCGACAAGGATCCGCAGGAAATCGTCGCTTCCATCAAGAAGGGCCTGTACGCCACCAACTTTGGCGGCGGCCAGGTGGACATCACCTCGGGCAAGTTCGTGTTTTCGGCCAGCGAGGCCTACTGGGTGGAGAACGGCAAGATTCTGTACCCGGTCAAGGGTGCCACCATTGTGGGCAGCGGCCCGGAATCGCTCAAGAAGATCAGCATGATCGGTAACGACATGCGCCTGGACAGCGGCGTGGGCACCTGCGGCAAGGAAGGCCAGAGCGTCCCTGTGGGGGTGGGCCAGCCCACGCTGCGCATCGACGGTCTGACCGTCGGCGGCACGGCCTGAACCTGTTGGGGCAGGAGCCCCTCTTTGCAGGGCAGACACATGTGTTGCCGCGCGGCACCGCCCCGGGTTGGCAGGGGGTGCTGATCGCGCAAAAAACCGCACAGCGGCGCACAATAGCGCGCATGGCCGAGTCGCGCTCACAGTCCCTTCAGACCATTCATTCGTTTGGAGACATCAGCCGCTTTTTGCGTGAGGGCGTGGCGGGCGAGGAGTCGCGTCAGATGCGCGACAGCGTGGGGGCTCTGGCGCAGGCCATTGATGAGGCCGTGCGTGCCCGCCGTGCCCGGCAGGACACGGCCCAGATCACCCGGCGCGCAGCCGCTCTGGCACAGGGTGTGCGGGACCACCAGTTTTTTCTGACCAGCGTGGACTCTGCCTGGCATGCCCTGTATGAGTTTGGCGCTTACCAGAGTGCCCTACGCGAATTGCGCAAAGCGGTCGATGCCTGGCACAAGGCCCTGGAAAGCCGCAGTTCGCGCGAAGGTGCGGGGTTTGACCGGATGGAACTGTTGGCCTGGCGTACCCTGGGCGAGGGCATGCTGCTGATCGACATGTACGAACAGGGCGGGCAGTCGCACAGCGAGCCCCCTGCGGCGTTGCGCCGCCCGGCCCCCGGGGCCTGGGGCCGGGTCATGGGCTGGTGGCAGAGGCTGCGCCGCTGAAGCCCTGCCGTGGCAGCCCGTGCGCGGCTGATGGCGACGCTTTTGAGTGTGCTACATTGCATCCATGCCATTGCACAGCGCGTTTTACTTTTGGTTTTGGTTCTCGGTCCCTGGCGGATGAGAGGCAAGCGCGCAAGCACCTGAACACTTCCCACCCAACCGCCGACGCTGCAAAGC
>C687J35021_10003101_pt1 | contig 11537 bp, 8 predicted proteins | sample RifCSPhighO2_12_FD_35021 | JGI IMG/M metagenome (IMG submission 35021)
GTGTCCTGGCGCAACTCGCCGCTGGCGAGCGCTGATTCGAACAGCCGATCCCAATAGTCTGCGTAAGCCCGCCGCACGATCCGGTGGCGATTTTTTGCGCTGATCGGGATTTGGCCGTAGATGCGGATGTTGGCTGACGTAAAGTCGCCATAATGCAGCATTCCCCAGAGATGGCCTTCAATGCCAGCGGCGATTCTGTCTCGCCAGGGTGCACTTTCGGGAAGAGCCGCAACACGGGTGCGCACGGCATCGGCGACGATGGTGATACCTTTGTCCAGTACCTCGCCCAGGATCTGCTCTTTCGATTCGAAGTGATAGTAGATGCTGCCGGCTTTGACGCCGGCAGCATCCGCAACCTCGCGCAAAGTAGTTGCCGCATAGCCATGATGCCTGAACAGCCGTGCAGCTTCGAGCAGCACCCGTTCACGTGTAGCGGGGCCATCTGCGTTATCTTTGCTGAGCTTTGCTTCTGTACTTGGCTTCATAATGACCGATAGTTAGATCCAAAAAAGCAAATCGTATCAAACTTGGCTTTGGTCGAAGGGGCAGACTCGTGCANTGGCGCGTCGCAAGTAGTTGCTCACTTGCTCCCGTTGGTCCACTGCCTGAAATCAGGCCGGCGTTTTTCCAGGAAAGCGCTCACGCCTTCTTTGGACTCTGCCGTGTCGTAGTACAGGCTCAGCGCTTGAAGTCCCAGGCTGCCGATCCCGCGAATGTGCTCGGTGGATGCATTGAACGAACGTTTCGCGATCGCCAGAGCCGTCGGACTTTTTTCGACAATTTCCTTGCACCAGCGGGCGACTTCGGCGTCGAGCNGGTCGTGGGGCACGACGGTGTTGCACAGACCCATGGCCANGGCCTCCTGTGCACTGTAGCGGCGGCACATGTACCAGATCTCGCGGGCTTTCTTTTCGCCAACCACATGGCTCAGGTAAGCCGTGCCCCAGCCAGGGTCGACCGAGCCTACTTTCGGGCCGACTTGGCCAAACACGGCCTTTTCCGAGGCAATGGTCATGTCGCACAAGGTGGCCAGGACATTGCCGCCGCCAATGGCGTAACCCTGCACGCGGGCGATCACGGGCTTGGGCACGTCACGAATGGCACTGTGAAACTCTTCCACCGGGATACCGATGGTGCCCCGGCCGTCGTACTGGCCGGCATGAGCCGACTGATCGCCGCCGGTGCAGAAAGCACGGTCACCCGTCCCGGTGAGCACAATGGCGGCGATTCGCTTGTCCCAGCCTGCTTTCATGAATGCCTGCAGCAGTTCCTCGACGGTCTGGCCGCGAAACGCATTCATCACTTCGGGGCGGTTGATCGCGATGTAGGCCACCGAGTCGAGTTCTTCGTAGAGGATGTCCTTGAATTCCATGGGTTTTCCTTTTTGTCTGTTGTTTCAATGCCGCATGTCTTTCGACCGTGCCCGGGCGTTTACCCAATCATGCTGTAACCACCAGACACTGAAAGAACCTGCCCGGTGACATGGCCCGCAGCCTTCGCTGAAGACAGGAAGACGACGGCATTGGCAATATCCTGCGGCCGTCCCACCTTGCGCAACGGCAGCGCCTTGGCGACTTTTTCCAGTTGCTCCGGCGTGAACATACTGTCGGCATCAATCCACATGCTGCTTCCGCCCACTTCGTCGGTGGTACTGGGGATAGTGACGCCGGGGCATACCACGTTGCAGCGGATGCCGTAACGCCCGTTTTCCTTGGCGATCGTTTTCATGAAGCTGTTGATGGCAGCCTTGACGCCGCCATACACCGCTTCACGTGGCTCACCTTGCCGACTGGCATCAGAGCTGATGGAGACGATTGAGCCTGCGTTGCGAGGAACCATGACTTCAAGCGCGGTCTTGGTGCAGTTGAGAACGCCGAGGTAGTTGATGTTGATGATCTTTTGCCACAGATCGGGGGTCGTCTGCGTGAAGAACATCAACTGGTCCCAGCCGACGTTGTTGACGAGGACATCGACGCCGCCGAACTTGTCCGAGGCTGCCTTGAACATGGCTTGCACCTGGTCAAGTTGGGTGACATCGGTCTTGACAACCTGCGCCGACGCCGCGCCGCTCGCCAGCGCGAGTTCTGCCGTCTTTTGCGCCTGACTTTCGTCGATGTCGCCGATGGTGATGTTGGCGCCTTCCGCGGCGAAGCCGAGCACGATGCCGCGGCCAATGTTCGAGCCGCCACCCGTGACGATGACCGATTTTCCTTTTAGTTCGAGATCCATACTGATTGCTCCTTGCGCTTTAGGCGCCACATTGGTGAGGATGAAATTATAACTATCTAACGATAGTTAGATAGCGGGCGAGATTTCCTGTGTTGGATGGTGCGCCTGGCAGCTACCACTGCAATCCACTGTGGCATAGGCTGCCACCTGTCGATTCAAGAGAGGGATGAAAATCCGAGAAACAAGATGGGATGGTTCACTATCAGTGCGCAACGCGCCTGACCGTGAACCATCCCATGGGAAGGCAATTACTGTTTGTTCTTGGCGAACTCGCCAGATTCTTTCTTCACGATGTCCTGGACCACGTCGTCATACGCCGAGAACCAGTCAGTCTGGGGCACCCACTTGGCGCCGTCCCACATGTCGATGCGGGTTTTGCCGCCGCCGCCATGGTCTTTGGCGGTCACCGTCACGGGGGCGATCAGGCCTTCGGCATCAAAGTTTTTCAAGCTTTCCAGTCCGCGCTTCATTTTGTCAGGGTTGAGGGGCCAGCCACTTTGCTTGATGGCTAGGCGAGCGCCTTCGAAAACGCTGGCATAGATGGCCAGACCGGTGTTGTAGTAAACATCGTTGAGATGCTTGCGGTCACCGCTGCCCTTGTTTTTCTCATACAGGTCCTTGATGATCTGCTGCATCAGCGGGTGGCTCTGTCCACCCGTCACGTTGGTGCCGCGCTTGAGACCTTTTGCGTTTTCCAGACCAATGTTGGCAAGGTCAACTTCGTTGAGCCAATTGACGGAAATGTACTTGTCCATCGGGATGCCGTTGCGCTTCATTTCGCGCGAGGCGACGACGTGCATGCCGGCCAGGTTCCAGCTGATCACCCAGTCGGGGTTGTTGCGGCGGATCTGGGACCAAGCGGCGGCCTGGTCATTGCCCGGCATCGGGTTGGGAACCAACTGCAGGTCAAAGNCCTCTTTGGCCGCAAGTGTCTTCAACACGCCGATCGGTTCCTGCCCGAACGGATAGTCGGGGTAGATGAACGAAATCTTCACGCCCTTGAGNTTGTTGTTGGACTTGGTTTTGATGTAGTGGATATTGTTGGCCATTTGACCCCAGTAGGTGGGCCCAATGGGGAAAATCCACTTGAACACATCACCATCGACCGCATCGCCACGACCTACAAAGGATTGCACCATCACATTGCCATCCGCCATGGCGCGCGGCAGAACGGCGCGGGAAACCGGCGTGGACAGGAAATCAAAGGCAACGGCGCCTTCGCGTTTCATCTTTTCGTAGCACTCNATGCCACGCTGCGGCTCGTTGCCATGGTCTTGAACCAGTATCTCGATGGGGTGGCCTTCAATGCCGCCTTTCTGATTCAATANCTTGGCATAGTCATTCGCCGCCTGGGCAATTTGTGGCGTCACAAAGCCGTAGGATTTACTCAGGTCATAACAAAGCGCGAATTTGACGGGCTGGGCTGGTGCCTGCGCCTGCGCGGACTGCAGACCGGCCAGCGCCAATCCCAGGCCAGCAAGAATGGAAAGCTGTTTGATTTTCATGATGATGTTTCCTGTTTAGTTAGTACGGGGTGAAATGCAGTCTGTAGAAGGCACGCCGTACAGTCGTGCCCGAGGCCTGACCGAGGCGTATCGCTACTGCTTCGACTTGGCGAACTCCGCCGATTCCTTCTTGGCGCTTTCCTGGACTACATCGTCGTATGCGGAGAACCAGCCAGTCTCTGGCACCCACTTCGCGCCATCCCACATGTCGATGCGCGTCTTGCCGCCGCCGCCATGGTCCTTGGCCGTCACAGTTACTGGGGCGATGAGGCCGTTAGCGTCGAAGTTGCGCAGGCTCTCCAGCCCGCGCTTCATCTTGTCGGATGTCAGAGGCCAGCCATACTGCTTGATTGCCAGACGCGCGCCTTCGAAAACAGGAGCGTAGGTGGCCAGCCCAGTGTTGTAGAAGATGTCATTGGTATGCTTGCGGTCGCCGTTGCCCTTTCCCTTGTCATACAGATCCTTCAGGATCTGCTGGATCAGCGGGTGCTCCTGACCGCCCACCACATTAGTGCCGCGCTTGATGCCCTTGGCTGCGTCGGCGCCAATGTTCGCGATGTCCACTTCGTTGAACCAATTGACGGCGATGTACTTGTCCATCGGCATGGCGTTGCGTTTCATTTCGCGCGAGGCAACAACGTGCATGTTGCCCAGATTCCAGCTGATGACCCAATCGGGGTTGAAGCGGCGGATCTGGGACCACGCCCCTGACTGATTGTTACCAGGCAGCGGGTTCGGGAACAATTGGAGGTCGAAGCCTTCCTTTGCCGCGAGTGTCTTCAACACGCCGATGGGTTCCAACCCAAACGCGGTGTCCAGGTAAAAGAATGCGATCTTCACCCCCTTCAGGTTGTTGTTCGACTTGGACTTGATGTACTGGATGTTATTGGCTGCTTGGCTCCAATAGGTGGGCCCGATCGGGAATATCCACTTGAACACATCGCCGTCGACTGCATCGCTGCGGCCAGTAAAGGATGAAATCATCACATTGTTGTCCTGCATTGCGCGCGGCAGCAGCGCGCGCCCGACCGGCGTGGAAAAGAAGTCGAAGGTGATCGCACCCTCGCGCTTCATCTTTTCATAGCACTCGATGCCCCGCTGCGGTTCGTTGCCATGGTCTTGAACCAGAATCTCGACCGGATGGCCTTCGATGCCGCCTTTCTGGTTGAGTATCTGCGCATAGTCGCGCGCGGCCTGGGCAACTTGCGGTACGGCGAAGGCGTAAACCTTGCTCAGGTCGTAACATAGCGCAAATTTAATCGGTTCGGTCTGGGCCTGGGCCAGCGCGGGCTGGACNTTGGACATCGCCATCCCCACGCCAGCAAGAATTGAAAGCAGTTTGATTTTCATGGTGATGTCTCCTGTTTAGCTAGCACGGGGTGAAATGCAGTCTGTAGTAGGCATGCCGGTCGTGCCCAAGACTTAATGCGAGAGCTCGACGCGATGTGGAGGTGTCCATGCTACGAGAAACTNGTTTCAGGTGAGCCAGCGTTTGCGCCGACTATAGTGTTTGATGTCATGGAAGCTTCGCCCTTCGGTGCCTCCTAGATAGAACTCCTGGATGTCCGGGTTTTTCTTCATGGCTTCTGCGCTGTCATGCATCACCACGCGTCCGTTCTCGATCAGATAGCCATGCGAGACGACCTCTAAAGCTGCAATTGCGTTTTGTTCCACCAGCAGAACGGACAGGCCTTCTTCCTTGTTGATGCGCCGAACAATGTCGAAAATCTCGGCCACCAGAAAAGGCGCGAGACCAAGACTCGGCTCGTCAAGCATCAGCAGCTTGGGTTGCGTCATCAAGGCACGGCCAATGGCCAGCATCTGCTGCTCGCCGCCTGACAGGTAGCCGGACTGCGCGGTGCGCCGCTGATGCAAGCGCGGGAAGTAGCTGTAAACCATATCCTTGTTACGCAGCATGTCTTGGCGGGTGCCACGAACNGCCGAGGCCGCCACCAGGTTTTCGTCAGGCGTCATGTGTTCGAACACACGCCGCCCTTCCAGCACATGCACGATACCGAGCTTGACGCGCTCCTGCGGCGCCAGTGCATCGATGTTCTGACCCAGGAATTGCACCTCACCGCGGGTTACCAGGCCGCGCTCAGGGCGCAGCAGGCCNCTGATCGACTTCAGCGTCGTGCTTTTGCCAGCGCCGTTGGCGCCCAGCAGTGCCACCATGNCGCCTTGCGGCACATCGATCGAAACGCCCTTGATGGCGAGCGATACATGATCGTAGATGACCTCGACATTGTTCAGTGACAATATCAAGGCAGGTTCCGCAGNCTGGTTTTGCATCAGCGTTGGGGTGGAAGTCAAGTTGTCAGTCGCCATGATGTCGTTTTTACTTTCGGGCGTAGCCGAAGGGCCAGACCAGCAGGTAGTTGCGCAGATTGGTGTACATCTTGCCCAGCCCCATAGGCTCAACCAGCAGGAAAATAATGATCAGCGCGCCATAAACCGCATGTGGAATGTGGGCCAGCGTTTCGATCCCGAGCGAGATGCCCAGGAGCTGCGCCAGCCAGCCGATCAGACTGTTCATCAGGCCGGGCATCAACAGAATGAAGGCGGCCCCAAAATAGCTGCCGATGATGCTGCCCAGTCCGCCGACGATCACCATGGCCAGCAACTCGATGGAGACATTGACGGCAAATTGCTCCGGTGTGGCTGCTCGGTAGAAGGTGAAGATCAGGATGGCGCCGCTGATGCCGCCAANGAAGGACGAGGTGGCGAACGCCACCAGCTTGTAATACAGGCTGTGCACGCCAATGACCGCCGCAGCGAAGTCCTTTTCACGCACCGCAATGAGCGCGCGGCCAAGCCCGGTGCGGCGCAAGTTGAGCATGAACACGGTGACGATCAGGCACCAGCCCAGCGCCACGTAATAGAGTCCGGTATCCGAGGTGATGGCCTGGCCGAGCAGGNTGATGTCAGGTGCCTGCAGTGTGGCCTGGGTGCCGCCGCTGATGGCCGGCACGTGGGAGATCACCCAGTCCATNACGAACTGCAGGGCCAGCGTGCTGAGCGCCAGATACAGGCCTTTCACGCGCAGCGCCGCGAAAGCGAAAACGATGCCGATCACAGCGGCCATCACGCCGCCGAGCACCATCGCGATCTCCCAGGGAATGCCGTTGCGTACGCCGTGCACCGCCGTGTAGGCGCCGATGCCCATGATGGCGGCATAGCCGAAGTGGAACTGNCCGGTCCAGCCCAGGATCAGGTTCAAGCCGAGCACGGCCGCAGTCCACACCAGCCACGGTAACAACTGGGTGCTGAGGACGAGCGTGCTCATGGTGAATGGCGCAGTTAACGCAAAGGCCAGCAACAAGCCGATCATCCAGCGATCCGCGGGGAGCGGAAAAAGCGAGCGCGCGTTGGCGTAATTGGTATGGAAAATTCCTGATTGACGAAATAGCATGANCTTCAGATCCTTTCAATGTCGTGGCGCCCGAACAGGCCATGCGGCCGAATCAGGATGGTCAGAATCAGTATTGTGGCAACCACCAGGTCGCGGCTACCACCGCCAACCAAGGGGTCGAGATAGCCAGANGCAACGCCTTCAAGAAGGCCCAGCAGCAAGCCGGCCAGAATGGCGCCGCCGATGCTGTCAAGACCGCCCAAAACGGCGACGGTCAAGCCCTTGAGCAAAAGCAGCGCCAGCGCCTGGCTGACCCCTTGAACCGAGCCCCANAACACGCCGGCCGTGGTGGCCAGAACCGAGGACATGGCCCAGGAAAACGCCACCCCGCGTTCAACCGAAATACCGATCGACCACGATGCGATGTAATCGTCGGAGATGGCGCGCAGAACAATGCCCCTGCGCGTGCGAAAGAAGAACATCAAGACCAAAAACAGCGCGATGGCCACCACGGCGCCCACCACATAAGCCCGACTGAGCAGCACCGGCCCCAGAAACAGCGGGTCGTCGCTGATGCCAATGGACAGCGGAAGGCCAGAGCCGCCCCAGATGGCCATTGTTGTCGCGCGTATAAAGATGTCCAGCCCCAGTGTCATCATCAGGATCATGATGATGGGGCGGCCCGCCAGCCGGCGCAACGCCACCCGCTCGATGCCCATTCCGACAAAGAACATCGTTCCCATGGCCAGCGGGATGGCGATCCACATCGACACGCCCAATCCATTGGCGATGGCCAGCACGACATAGGCACCCAGCATGGTCATCGCACCTTGCGCCAGGTTAGGCACCGAGGATGACTTGTAGATGATCACGATGCCCATGGCGACCAGTGAATACATGAGCCCCGACAGCGCGCCATTGATGGCCATTCGGCAAACAGTGAAAAATCCATAAATTAAATCTCCTGCACCGAGAGTTGGCGCTCGATGGTGCCGACTTCACCGGATTCATACGTGATCTGCGCCTTCATCGTGACCGTCTGCTGGCCGCCGTAGATCGCATCAATGATGGGCGCATAACGCTCCTCGACCACGTTGCGGCGCAGCTTGCGGGTTCGCGTGACCTCTCCGTCGTCTGGGTCGAACTCCTTGTGTAAGGACACGAAGTGATGCAGTTTCAACCCGTCTGGCAGGATGCTGTTGACGCGCTTGACCGCTGCCGTGACCAGTTCGATCACCTCGGGTTTTTGCGACAGGTCGGCATAGGACATGTAGGAAATGCCCCGTACCTCAGCCCAATGGCCCACCGGCTCCATGTCGATGCAGATGATGGCCGCCAGCGTGTCGCGGCCGCTCCCGAGCACGGCCACATCCTTGATGTACGGACTGAATTTGAGGCGGTTCTCAATGTAGTTCGGAATGTAGCGTTCGCCTTTGGAGGTATACACCACCTCCGACAACCGTCCGAGCACCACCATGTGTCCATCAGGCTCGATATAACCTGCATCGCCCGTGTGCAGCCAGCCGTCCTCAAGTGCTTCACGGGTGGCATTTTCAAGTTTGTAGTAACCGGAAAACACGCTCCCGGAGCGAATCAAGACCTCTCCGTTGTCGCCGATCTTGACTTCCACACCGGGCAGCGGTTTGCCGACCGTGTGCAGGCGTACTTCTTCGGTGTCCTGCAAGGCAGTGAAGGCGCTGCTTTCAGTTTGACCATAAAACTGTCGCAATTTCACGCCCAGTGCGCGGTAAAAAACAAAAGTGTCTTCGCCAATGGCCTCGCCGCCGGTGAAAGCACCTCGCAGGCGGGTGAGGCCCAACTGGTCCTTGATCGGTCCGAAGATCAACCACTCTCCCAGTTGCCGCTTCAGACGCTCTGTCAGGCTGGGCTGTTTTCCCTCGAGCTTGCGTCGTTCGGACGCCAGCGCCGAGTTCATGAAAACATCGTAGAGCCATTTCTTGAGCGGCGTCGAATCCTCCATGCGAACCTGGATGGTGGTCAGCATGTTGTCCCAGCTGCGGGGTGCCGCCAGATAGAAAGTGGGAGCCACCTCGCGCAGGTCGTGCAGCACCGTTTCCTGGCGTTCGGGGATATTGATGGTGAAGTGCAGCGCAACACCGGCGCCGACCGTGATGGCAAAGTCGCCCACCCAGGCCATGGGCAGATAGGCGAGGATGGTCTCGCCAAATGTGAAGGCGCCCCCGCGATGGGCGTTGNGCACCCCCGCGAGGAAATTGCGGTGGCTCAGTACCACGCCCTTCGGCTTGCCCGTGGTCCCCGACGAGTGCACGAACACCGCCGGTCCGTCGGGCAGCGCCCGTTCGATCAAGGCATTTCGCAGTTTCGGCTCGGCACGCAAGCGANCTGCACCGATGGCCTGCAACTTTTCCCACGAAATCAGTCCGGGATTCGAATAGTTGGTCAAGCCGCGTGGCTCGTCGTAAATGATGTTCTTGATCGTTGCACCCTGATCGCCCAGATCAAGCACCTTGTCGACTTGCTCCTGGTCTTCTGCCAGGACAAAGCGGACATGCGTCTCATGCATGAAGTGACGGATTTCGTCGGGTGTTGCAGTAGAGTAGACGGGCATCGCGTAGCCGCCCAGCACGCCGGCCGCGAGCATGCCCATGTAGAGCCGGGGTCGGTTGTCGCCCAGGACCAGCAAGGCATCCTCTGCGCTAAAACCCAGGCTTTCCATGCCGGCCGCGCAGGCGAGCGTGGTATCCAGCATCTGCGACCAGGTGNTCTCCTGCCATATTCCCAGGTGCTTTTCGCGCATGGCCACGCGATTGCCCAGCAACTCGGCGTTGCGAGCCAGAATGTGGATGAGGGTGGTGTCGGTGCCCATATCCCATGTGGTGTTGCTGCCCTNGGCAGCATTGGTTTCAGTGCTTTGCATGCGCACCCCCCAGGTAGGCCTTGATCACACGTTCATCCTTCATCACGTCGGCAGGAATACCGGTTCCGATGGTTTCACCATAGCTGAGCACCATCATGCGGTCGCAGATNCCGGTGATCACATCCATGTGGTGCTCGATCAGCAGCACAGTGACATTGCGCTCGGCACGCGCATCGAGGATAAAACGGGCCATGTATTCCTTTTCCTCCTGGTTCATGCCAGCCATCGGTTCGTCAAGAACCAGAAAGCTGGGTTCGGCCACCAACGCGCGTGCCAGTTCGACGCGCTTTTTCAGNCCGATCGGAATGCTGTCCACCAGCTCGTCGCGCACGCTCTGCAGCTGCAGGAAATCGATAATCTCTTCGACCTTGAGCCGGCTCGCCATCTCATCCTTGCGACCCAGCCACCAGTAGAGGGCGGTTTTTGCCACGCCGGGCTTCATGTGGATGTGACGCCCCAGCAGGATGTTGTCAAGCACGCTCATGCCGTTGAAGAGCGCCAGGTTCTGGAACGTGCGCGCGACGCCCAGAGCTGCGACCTTGTGCGGCGCCATGCCGGTGATGTCGCGGCCATTGAGCCATATGCTGCCGACTTGGGGTGGAAAGAAGCCGGTGATGGCGTTGGTCATGGTCGTCTTGCCGCTGCCGTTGGGGCCAACCAAGCCGAAGATCTCTCCACGCTCAATGCGCAAATTGGCATCCTTCAACGCGACGAGGCCGCCGAATCGCCGCTCCAGCCCTCGGCATTCGAGGGCGGGCACTGCCGCCGCGTTGCTGGCTTTCATCGGAGTTGGCCGCTGCTCTTTGGTACTGATGGTGTTTATCACTGAGGGTGCCTATGACATAGCACGGTCGACCAACTGCCTGTGCACAGCTTGCCGATCCGATTTTCTGTTCTGCATAAAAGTTTTTCATTGTTGCACCTAACATTAGTTAGGTATATGGGGTTTGCCCTAATCTCTGGCACGCGGAGTTCATGTCGCAACGTGTTCTACGATGCTTCCCCGTGCGATCAGGGCATCAATGGCGGCGGCGCCGTAGCCGTGCTCCGTCAGCAGCTCACGNGTATGTTGGCCGAAGCGCGGCGGCGCGCTGTGGGCGCGCCCGGGTGTGCGTGACAGCTTGACCGGGATGCCGATGCCAGGCACACCCTCGACCTGCACCACCATGTCCCGATGCAGGGTGTGGGGGTCCGTCAATACCTGCGGAATGGCCCTGACGGCGCCGGCCGGAATACCGGCGGCCAGTAGGTCACGGCACAGCTGTTCGCCATCCACCTCTTGCAACTGCGCCTCTAGCAAGGCACGCAGTTCGTCGCGATGGCGAAAACGCTCGGCGTTGGTGGCAAAGCGCGGCTCACTGGCCATGTCGTGATGGCCGAGGAACTCGCACAGTTTTTTCCACTGCCCGTTGTTGCCGATGCCCAGGAAGACCTCGCAGGTCCGGGTCGGAAACTTGTCGTAGGGCACGATGTTGGAGTGCGCATTGCCGCTGAGCCTGGGTGTCTGGCCCGACTGCAACCAGTTTGCACTTTGCGGATGCAGCAGCGACAC
>C687J35021_10003114_pt1 | contig 11502 bp, 11 predicted proteins | sample RifCSPhighO2_12_FD_35021 | JGI IMG/M metagenome (IMG submission 35021)
GGTTGATCTCAAAGGCTTCCTGCGAACGGACCATCATGCCCTTCAAGGACCCGAGGGATTCATCTCCTGCCATCTTGGTCCATGACACGCCCATCTCGTCGACAAGAGAATCCCCCGTGGTCAGCATGACTTCCTTGGTGCTCATCGCCGGACGGGTCACGGTAGGATTCGTGGCGAAGTCGTTGAACACGTTATTCATGTTGACCAGCCTCCGCGCCTGGATGTGCGCCATCGCCTGAGGCGCCCCCGGCGTCGTCACCAGCCCCTGCTCCCGCCTCGCCGCATCCGTCATCTCGCGTCGGGCCTTCATGAACCCCTTTCGTTCGCGGAATGCCTTCGACAGCGTGTCCCACACGCCCACGCGGGCGGCGGCATACCGGCGGGGGTTGAAGTTCTCGTCCACCATGCGTGTGATGGAAGAGACATCGGCCTTCATGGCAGCAGCAATGTCCTCGATGTTCTTTCCCTGCATCTTCGCCACCTTCTCGGCGATATCGGCCAATGTCGTGACGGGCGCATCCACTTCCGGAATGATGAGGTCCCCGTGCTGGGGTCGGAATCTCCCGGTCACGATGTCATCAAGGAGTTCCGGCGAGAGGCGCTGCATCCCTGCCAGAATCCTTCGCGGAGTCGCCTCGGCCGCCGTGGCCTCCAGAACACCCTTCAGGACCTTCCGCCCCTCGCGTGGCTTGTTGAATCCAGGGGACTCGATGATCTCGTCCAACATGCTCCCCACCGTCCCACCCTGCCGGGGCTCAAGCGCCCGGCGGATGATGGGAATGTCGGCCTCGGACAATCCGGCCTCCCGCAATCCCCGCGAGGCGGAATCTGGGATGACGCCGGGCACGGGACGGGCGGCTCCCCCCAGAAGTTCGGACGACACCGTGTACGACTCATCGGCAACATTGATGACCTGATCCGTGGCGTTCAACTCCCGCAGGAGCGCCCGCTGCTCGGGCTGCTCAAGCAACTGTCCCAGGAATTGCTGGTTCTTGGTCGTGATGGCAGAGCCATCAGGATTGAGCGTGAGGACACTGGCAATATCCTCCGCCTCCGAGGCCGCCCTGACCTCCGCCCTATCGAACACGTCCAGCGTGGACTTGGAGTCAGGGAGCAACCCTCCCCGATGCGCGAGCGTGAATCTCCCCTTGGTCTTGAGAGCCAAGAGTTCATCGAGGGGTTCGATGAGACGGGTCTTCAGGCCCTGGGTGACGCCCAGTGCTTTTGAAGCCCTGCCGATCCCTCCCAGCGCAATCTCTTCCGGGGCACTCTCCACCAACTGAGACGCTATTTCAATGGGAAGTTCCGTCGCGCTGGCCGCCACTTGTCCCGCGAACCGCGTGCCGACGTTCGCCAGCATCCCCGGAATTCCGGCGGCACCCCTCGCGGAAGGAAACTCTGTCGCGAGCATCTCCTCAATGGCGCTCCCTAACGGCTTGCGGACCTTCTCCCGAAGCGCCTTCGCCGCAGGTTTCAGCGTTTCCCGGCGGATGCGGCGGATGCCCTTGCCAATGCCGGGAATGGCCTCCGTTCCGCGCTCAAGAAAGTCTCCAAGTCCGGACAGCGGAGGAACAGTATCCATGTCAACGCCGGAATCGGGGATGCCCTCGGGGTACATCCTCTCGGCCAGTGAACGGACGGGCTCCGCTTCTTCGCCGGTTCCTCGTCCGTACATGCGATCACGGAGACTCGCCATGACGGCCTACCCCTGTACGCCTTGTGTCCTGCGCTGTGATCCGAGTTTCTTGAGCGTGTCCAATTCCTGATCGGTCAGTTGGCGTTTTAATGTTTCTTCAAGGAGTTCCCCGGCCGTGACAATCTGTTCCGGTGTCATGATGGCAAGGCGCCCTCGGGTTCCCATGGTGTCACGGACGGTGTCGAGGGCGCGATTGGCTTCCATGGTGAAGTTGGGGGTTCTCCCGCCTCCGCTCCTCGAAGGACCCGGAGGACGGGGAGGAGCGAACTCTTTCCCCCGACGCGGAAGGAGATTGGCGGTCTGGAGTTGACGCAAGGGCGTGGCGGTCTGGGGAATCCCCATTCCTCCACCCCGCTGCAACAGATCATTAATCGTGGGATTGATCGGCTCGGGAGGGAAGCGCATCCCTGTCGCCCCCAGTTGCCCGCCCTGTGGTTGGCTGACGGGCTGATCCGTCGGGGAGGAGAGGAGGGTCATCAGGTCCCTTGCCTGTTTCTGCTCGGCCTCGGGGGTGGAGAGGAAGTCCATCACGTCCTGACGCTGAGAGGCCGACCCCACCCGTTCCCCCGCCTCATCTGCGGCGAAGCGGCCTCGGGACAACTGGGACAACTCCGCCATTCGTGCTTCACGGTTACGCTCGAATTCCTTGTCGGCCTGTATCCGCTGCATCAGGAGTTGAAGGCCCGGTTGGAGTCCTTGTCCAAATCCCGACAGAAACCCCTCTCCGGGGGAACCGTAGCGAGGCATTAATAATACCTCTCGTAGGGATTGACATAGGAGGAAGAGCGCCCGCGCGAACCCCCCGAACTGCCCCTGGAGAACATGCCATAGAGGGCCGACGGGACAATCTGGCCGGTGGCTCCACCCAGTCCGGAAAGAAACATGTCAATCCCCGAAGGTTCATTCTGCCTGTTCAATGAGGACGAAAGACGAATCATGTCCGCTTGATTGGATCGGTTCCGTTCGTTCTCTATGCGCTGAAAGGAACGATCTTTTTCCCGGCGCATCAGATCGAGCAGGATTTCCGATTCCCCCATCGCCGCCGCCTGTGTTCCTTCCGAAAGACGTCCTTGCGTTTGTCCAATAATGGAAGAAATCCCCGCCCCAAGGTTCCCACTGTCCAACATTCCGCGCTGAGCAAGGTTTCGGCGCAAGTCCCCAATGCCGCTCTGCTGACCGCCGGACAACATCTGTCGCAGGAGATTGAGACGGCGGGACGTGATCGAGGTGGCCTCAACCTGTTCGGGGGTTCGATAAGCGCGGACAGACGTAGCGGGATCAGTCCTTTCATAGGTGCCCGCTGATTTAAGTTGATTGTAGTAGTTGTACCATCCGTCACGCTGGCGCTGTTCGGCCCCTTCAATCGCCTTGGCGTACTCCACATCGCTACCGTGGCGCGAACGCTGAATCTCAAGACTAGCAGCTCCTCCCCGATCGGGGGACTCTTGCATGAGCCTTCGTGTTTCAAAGGCATATGCGTCAGCCTCTGCCCGCTGACGCATCCCCTCATACCACGCCCGCTCTGATTCCTCCGATCCGCCAATCGGCATTGTCCCCCTCCTTCCTACGAATGTCTCTCGGGTGCTGGCCCGATCAACTCTTTCAGTTTCGGTTGAGCCGTCGCCCGATGTTTCCAAACCTTCCACTCGTTCTCGAAGTCGAACACCTTGGCATCGTCGGGCGCGCATTCGGAGGCGATGCGAAGGAACTGCTCCGTTTCTGGCATTATACGATGCTCCAGATCGAGGTTCAACTCCCTCATCTTGCGCTCAATCTGCGCCTGTTTCAACGCCGCCCTCCGCCGCACGAAGGGGTTGAGGGACCACCGGGCGTCGTGGCGGGCCTCATCCAGATCAATCGCCAGCCCGTCCATCGAGTCTTTGACCTGCCAGTAGGCCCCCCACCGCGCCCACAACTCACGGACGCACTGGCGAAACTTCGCCCCGTTGGCCTTTGGATACTCGGCATCGTTCAGGATGAACCGCTCGATTTGAAACGGCGTATGTCCCAGCGGCGTGGCCTTCCACACGAGGTCGGAAGACAACTCCACGGCCAGTTTCGTCATCAGGGAATGGGCACGCACGTCAAGGTCGTTCACGTTGGGAATCCTCCATCCGCCGGGGACTGCGCGGCGGTCAGGGCCGCCAGGTACAACTCCCACGGCGCGTTCGTAGACGTTTCGGTGATACGAAGACTCATGGCGTGGCTTGTGGCAACGGCGGGAGCGGGGATGCGGCACCGCTGGTCAGCGGCATCCTCAAAGTAGTTGGACGAGGCGGCGGTGAGGGTGACGGTATCCGTCAACGTCACCCCCGCTTCCACCGGGTCGCTGGAGGAGTAGTTTGACCGCAGGCTCACCACGGGAGCGGTGGTGGAGACGCGCTTCCACCAGAGGTACAGGTCTTTGGGCTCCGCAAGATTGAGCCCCGTAGCAGGAGAGAACCATCCCGTCTGGTAGGTGGAGGCAATCGAGGCGGTGTTGTCGTTGTTCCCCGACTCTGCCTTGTAGAGTTTCCCGTCCGCCGCCGATCCAGTCCCGAATAGAATCTGTTCAATATCACTGGCATCTTCGACCGTCGCGATGGCCTCGCAGTTCATGCCAGTAAAGATGGACCACTTGCCGTGCTTCATGTTGAACACGAGCAGCGTGTCATGAGTGGAACCGGTGGAGGTCACAGACCACCAGAGTTCATCCCGACTCCTCACCCACACCCCCGCCGTGTACTTGAGGCGGGATTGAACGTATCCATCCAGCGTGGTCTGCACGGCCTCCCCGATGAGCACGCTTCTGGAGCCATCGAACATCCGAAACCCGTCCTCCGCGAGGTAGAACACCCCGCGATCCGTGACGACGATGGAGCGATTGCTGACCGTCCCCTTGATGTTCTCCAGGGGAATGATGCTGGTGTCTCCTTCCACGGGATCGAAGACTGTTCCGGCAATCTCATAGATCGTGTCCGTCTTGGTCACGTAGAGACGACCACCAAACACGAACAGGCCGGTGATCCAGTCGCCGTCGTCGGGGTTCACGTCGAAGTAGTTAAAGTTCATCCATTCATGCGACTCTCCTGCCACCGAATAATACACTCGGGATGGGAAATCACTTGTTCGCGCGAGGAGTAAATATCCCTTGTACGATTCAACGTAGAACGCCGTCGGCGCACTCGGCGTCGCGCCGAACTTCGCCCACACGGCTGAACCACCTCCCGCGCCAGCCGCCACCAACATGGTGCTCGCCGCAAATGCTCCCTGATCACTGCTCGCATTGGGCAACGCCGCTTCAGTGGTCCACGCATCGGAGGACGCAAGGTAGGAGTAGAGCGTCGTCGTTCCGGACGCGGGGTTGGCGCTGTTGCGGCCACCAATGTTGTAAAAACGATTGTCACCCGGACCGGAGAGTCCACTACTCATATGTCTGGCCGCTGTGATTCCGGTCAGAGCACTCCAGGTATCCGTGAGGGTGTCATACCCCCTCGTATCCGTCAGACTGGTCGTGGAGGTGTCCAGACCCCCCGCCACAATGGCCACCGCGCCGATATTCGCCGCCGCCGCCGCTGTCCGTGCCGTCGTAATGGCTGTTCGCGTGGCCCACGTATCCGTCACCACATTATGTTCCTCATTATTTGCCACCCCGTTCGCCCCGGTCGTGGGATAGTTGTTGTTTCCAGGTCCAGTGGTCGAACCGCCCACGGCGAATCCGGTATCTTGGCTCCCCTTGATGAAAAACGCTGGCCAGACAACTGCCGTTGTTTTTGACGTGCGCTGATCCCACACGTCAGTGGCAGGATTGTATCCGGTCTGCGTGGCCAAAATAGTTTGAGATCCCGTGGGCCCGGTGTACCCCGCAGACACCAAGAGATGTTCGTACAGGACATTACACGCGGACGCCGCGCGCGATGACGACATGCCAGACAATTCTTTGGCCGTGTTCGTCACGTAGTCGGCCGAAAGGACCCGACTGAACGGGACCATCGTCGAGCCCAGTCCCCCTCCGAGGATTCCCGTTCCGCCTGCATATCCCTGCACGGCAGGGGCCCGAATCGTGAAGGCGACTGACGTGAACGTCATCAGACGCCAGACCCGTGCCGCCTTCACCGTTCCCGCCGCCGTGCCATCGGTCCACCGAGGCTCCGTGACCCCATTGCAGCAGATGAGTTCATTGTTGAACACCGCGAAGTCCCAGTAGTCATTCACCCCGGCCCCGAGGCTCGACGCCAGCGTCGTCCAGGTACTGGACGTGGGACAGACAAACAACTTCTCCTGTGTCCCGACGATGGTATACCGGGTCGTCGTGTCCCTCAGGTTAAATTGAGCAACGCCCGTGATCGCACGGGTCGTCGCGGGCATCGCCGTGCTGTTGTACGTGGTGTGTCCCAGTCGCTTCATCACGCCCCCGAACCGCCCGAACCGCACATTGGTCGCGGCAATGGCCAGCGGGTACACGGTGGAGGGATCAGCGGAGGCATTCAGCCCCCCCAACTCAATCGGATATGGCTTCGTGTTCTCCCACGCCATCAGATGCGCCGGTTGTAGACCCACACCCCCATCCGCCCGACCTGCGACTGGATGGGCTGGGGGACACGCACCGCGCCGTAGTCAATATGCCCGGCGGCGGTGGAGGCAATGAACGCCTCCCCCTTCGCAAACATGGCCCTGCTCGCGGGCTCGTTCCCGGCCTTGCGGAGCAGGGGACTCATGCTCAGGGCAATCAACGCCTCATCGGCGTAGTTGGGGAAGGGATTTGGGGACCCGATGATATAGGCCCCCGTCGTTTGCGTGGGCTCATCGAAGGCGTCCGCGAGCACGATGTTGGTGGCATCCGTCACCGTCTCGATCTTGTACCACTTGAGCGGCAGCACGCGAACGAACGGCGTGGTGTCCGTGGTGATGGCGAAATAGTCCCCTGCATGCGTGTTGCCGGTGTTCCAGACCGTCGTGGTTCCCACCAGCGCCTTCAGCGCGGTGGTGATGGCCACCGTTCCTGTGGTGTAAAAGGTGTTCATCTCGAAATCCTTCCACAGCCGCGCCCCGTGGATGATGAGGTCGCGTTCCGTCACCGTGATCGTGTCGCCATGGGAAGCGGCCGTCGTTCCCTCCTGCCCCCGCCTGCACCCCGTGAATGTCGTGGTGGTCGTGTTGTTGTAGGTCATGACCTCATCTTCAACGATCACCCTCCCTTCGGTCGGAAATCCCGCGGTGGACGCCACCGTCAACGTGGCAATCGTCGCACTATGCGACCCGTTCAGCGTCGTGGTCCCGGCGGACGTGTCGGGAATTGGGTTCACCTTGATGGAACGATCAGGTTCATCCCAGTAGTAATCGCGTGGAACGGTCGCGCGNACAATGGCGCGGGAGAGATCGAGGAACGTGTTGCGGGACCGCCCAAAGACTTCCTTCCCCGTGTTGCCGTCGTAGAAGTCAATCCGGATCGGCGCTTGCAGGTTCGAGGCCACCGGATACCTTCGCTGCCCCGCGACGAGGGAGAGTGACGTGATGTTGGTCAGTAGGCCGAGGCGGTTCTGGAGTTCCTTCGCGGCCCCGTCAAGGGCGGCAGCGACATCCGGAACGGAGAACGACCGCGCCGACATGTCGTCGAGCCTGCGTCGGACGACGATGTTGAGGGCGGCGTAGTTCATTCGTCAGGCAGGATGCACCCAGCACTCGATGTACGCCGTCGTCCCCGTGGCCACGTTGGAATCCACGCTGATCCCCTGCCCGGCCGTCGCCCCCATCCGTTGACCGGGGGCGAACTCCAACACGGGAACGGTCGTCGTCGCGCCGAGATTGAGAATCAGGTGATCCGCCCCATCCTCGTCCTCAATGGTGATCACCGAGGCCCCCACCACGCTGATGACCACCTTTTTCAGAGCCAACCTGTACCCCGCGATCCCCGCCACGACGACGGTGCTGGACGAAAGGTTGGCGTTGTTCTGGACCCCGGAGGCGATGCGGTAGGAATGGCCCGTGTCCGCTCCCATGGCGCCTTACGCGGGGTGGACCCAGCACTCGATGTACGCCGTGGTGCCGGTGCCGACATCGGAGTCCACGAAGATTCCCTTGCCCGCCGTCGTGGTCGCCACCTGTCCCGGCGAGAACTCAAGGGGGGTCGTGGTCGCCAGCGCCCCCAGGCTGACCACGAGCAAGTCCGTGCCGGACGTCTCCTCCTCAATCGTGATGAGGGAGGCCCCCACCACATTGAGGACGACGCGCTTCAGAGAAAGCGTATGGTTGGCGATCCCGACCACACATTCTGTGGTCGTGCTGACGTCCGCGTTGTTGATGACCCCGGAGGTCACACGGTAGAGATGACCGACATCGCCTCCCATTTACGTGCGCCCCTTCAACGCGTCCGTCAGTGCNCCGACCAGTTCGGAAAATCGCTCGCTGGNGAGGCGGTTCTGCTCGACGATGACTTCCTTGAGACTGTCAATGCTCTGCATGACCGGTTCCTTGGTGTCAGGGAACGGCGTGGTCGGAATCGAGTCCACCGTTTCATCCAGATCGTGTGCGAGCGCGATGGTCGTGCGGGCGGCCGGGTCGCGCTGCATCAACACCCGCCCCTCCTCATCCACCATCGGCACATCAATCGTCCGCTCCTCGTTCTCCGGGTCCCGTTGCACGCGCGTCACGGGAACCAGGGCGGCGTAGAGGCGAAACTGTCCCGTCGCGGGATCGCGCCGGGACTCGAACATCCCCGGACCTCCCTGCGAGGGCTTGAGGGTCTTGTCAATCCCGGTGAAGTAGGGATGGCCATGGCTGATCTCCAGCGCAGGCCGACCATCGGGGGCACGCAGCGAGGGAAGACCGTTCACGGGAGGCGTTCCAACTGCCATGGGGAACCTCTCTAGAGCGGGAAGGGGTCCGGTGGGGCTAGTCTACCCCCCGCTCCCCCACGAGGTCAAGCGGGACGCGGGCAATGTCATTCCTCATCTGTGTACTCACAGGGGTTCTCGCATGGGCTTGTGGGTCAGGAGAATCACCCGCTCCTCAAACACCGTATTCCATTCCCGGTCAATGCGCTCCCGAAGTTGTTCCGTCGTCATCGTGTCGCCGTCCTTGATGACCGTTCTCATGGTCGCAGAGGCCACGGAGAAATCGGCATGGATGACATAGTCCGGCATGGGGCCGTGCTTGGCCTGCACCCGGTCGAAGTACCGAAGGGTCATCGTTTGCACGAACCGACAGTGCGTCGGATCACCGTAGGCCCACGAGCCTTGATGGTGCGGGAACGCGAATTCCAACGTGGCCTGATCGCGGCACACCCGGTACAACTGCTCCATGAACCAGATCAGTCCGTCCTTGTCGGTGTGGCGAAGTTCGTGTGGGATGTGCTCGATGAAGTGCTCGCACTTGACCTGATCCACGCTGTCCGTCTCCAGCGAATCCCAAAACTTGGGCCGCAGGATGTTCTCCTTGCGGTCCACCCGGTGGCGGTCGGTCCAGTCCACGTTGAACCAGCCCTCCATGTAATTCTGCCCTCCCGCGAGATGAAGTTTCATGACCCCTCCTTCATGGCTTCCAACAGCCTGCGTGCTCGATGAGCATACGTGTGTCCCGACAGGCACCACTCCCATCCCTGATGTGCGATCTGTCGCCGGAGCGCATCGCGGGATGGATCAAGATACCATCGGGCCTTCTCAATGGCCTCCTCGATGGAGTCGTACAGGGCGGCGTGAACACCATCCTTCAATCCCAACTCATCCATGCCGTCCTGCCGGTCCGTCAGGAGAAACGACCGGGACGCCAACGCCTCAAACGTTCTCATGTTGATCTCATGGCGGATGGCCCAGTTGAAGACAATCTTGGATTGGTGATACACCCTGGCAGCCTTCCTGAAAAAACATTGAGTCCGAAAGGCGAACGACGGAAACGCGGCAAACAAGCGGTCGAGAACCGCATCCCGCCCCGCATCCCCCGTGTGACCGACAAAGCAGATGTCGTACCGGGGAATGATGTCACAGATGTAGGGCGTCAACTCCGATGGAGTCGCGGACAGGTGGTCAAGATTCACGTCGTAGTTTTTGAGTGGTGGCGTGTACACCGTATGATCGGCGGCGGTGGGAAGCCAGAACGACGGGACGTTCGCAGGAACGCGACTGGCCCACAATCGGTAGGCGTCCCGCATGTACCACGCGGACGTCCTGAACGTCATGGCCTGCTCAAACCGGTACCGCTTCCCCGCCTCGTTGACGTGGGTGTCTGACTGCCAACACACCGAAGGCTTGCGAGGATTCGGAACGAACGGTGGAAGTTTGCGAAAGTAGTCCTGTGCCCAATCCACATAGATCACACCATCGTATTCCCCCCACTCCGCCTCCGGCTCCAGCATCGTCTTGCGATCACACTGAACACCGGGCATCAGGTTCAGGAACTTCTTGATGTAGAACGGGCCCCCGTCGTCACGGTGACTCGGTCCGCAAGGCTGGATAATCCTCACAGGCCCTTCACCGGCATGGGAATCTGCGTGTCGGCCCCGGGCCACGTCAGGATCAAGGCCCTCATGTCTTCCTCGGGGGGGGGCGTCATGTCCAGCAGGCGGTAGGCACGATGCAGATAGGTGTGACCGCCGAGAATAAACTTCCGGGCCTCCCGCTCGATGTCCTGTCGCTGTTGAGGATGAGCGAGCGCCCATTCCGCGAGGGAGAACGCCTCCTCCAGCGAACGGTACAGGAACGCATGGACCCCATTGATCGCCTTCAACATCCCCGTGTCCGTCGAGGCAAACGCCAGTTGGCAGTTGCCCCCCGACAGCGCCTCAAAGAATCGCATGTTGGTGGAATCCACCGCGCTCTGGTTTAACACCACCTTCGCCATCGCCATCTCGCGGGCGGCATCCTCAAAAAACTTTCCCCAGGAGTACCGGTGATTGGGAAACCGCTTGAACATGGCATCAAGAAACTCCATGCGGTCCGGGCTGTGGGCGGCGTACCCCACGAAGCCCACGTCATATGTTCGCTCAACCGATTCCTTGAGATGGTCGTCTCCCACGAGTGGCTGTGATGGAATGTCCGTCGCCGGAAACGGACGATAGCAGAGCGGTTCCGCCGCATACGGCAACCACTCCACCTTCACCCCCTCCTTCGCAAATCGCTCCACGTCGGAAAGGATGGACACGTACACCCGATCACAGCGCCTCGCCTTCTTGAGGCGAAACTGAAACGACGCCTCCGAACAATGCGTGTCGGATATCCAGTAGACCGTCGGGTGTGGCTCCAGGTAATCGGCAAACGGCGTGGCATCCTCCGCCCAGTCCACCGCCACATGCAGATCAGCCTTGGGGACATGCTTGACCGGCGTGTGGCAGTCATACCAGTAGCTTTCCACCCCAGGGATACGTTGGCACGCCTTGAAGATGGCATAGGGTGCCCCATCAAGGCGAAGGCTGTGGTTGAAGTAGTGATGCGTTCGCATCACAGGGGAGACGGCGTGAAGACCACCGTCTTGTGGAAGTTGATGAATCCATGCCGCCGGATCAACTCTTCCCTGACGGCGCAGATCATCTCATCGGAATTCCAGTACCCCGGATGCACCCGCGCCCCAGTCTGGCANCCCCAATGATGAACGTAGGAGTCNGTNTGAATGGCGAGACGATACCCCTTGGCCAGATACCGAAGCGAATAGTCGAAGTCATCGCCACCGGGGAGTCCCGTGACAACGCCCCCAATGTCGTCCAGNGCCTCCCGTCTCATCAACACGCAAAAGCCTATCAGCAGGTTCGTGGACATCGCTCCGGCGGGAGGGGTCCCGTTCACCATGTTTTGATATCCCATCACGAAGTTGCTCATGGGTCCCACCGCTGCCACGTC
>C687J35021_10003123_pt1 | contig 11472 bp, 10 predicted proteins | sample RifCSPhighO2_12_FD_35021 | JGI IMG/M metagenome (IMG submission 35021)
GCGGCANGGCGGGATTGCGCCCGGCCCGGCGGGCGAAGATATTGCCGACGCCATCGACCGTCACCGTGCAGCCGGCCTCTTCGCACCAGCGCACGAACAGATCGCGGGCCTGGCGATCCAGGTCGGTCAGGGCCAGACGACAGACCCCGCCCTTGACGGTGGCACCGAGCTTGGCCAGTTCCATCAGCGACTGCCACAGGCGTTCGCCGTCGATATGCGCTTGGCTGGACTGCAGGACGTTTTCTGCCGTGTTCATGCCGATCTCCTCGATCTGTCATCTGTGACTCGCCCGCTGGAGAGGGGCGCGTCTGCTGGATCGCATCGCGAGCAAGCTCGCTCCTACAGGTGCGTGCGGTCATTGCTCGCGGTGCTTTTGCCTCACACCGGCGCCTTGGCCACCAGCACTTGCGCACCGCGCAGGCTGCCCAGGGCGAAATAGAGCAGGCCGCCAAGGAAGGAACCGGTGAACCAGCCGTAGTCGTAGAACCAGCTGAAGGCGTTGCTGCCGAGCGACAGCAGGGTCAATGCCACCGGTACGGCGAAGGCGACGAAGCCGACCCAGTTCCACGCCGGATAGACGTCGTCGCGGTACAGGCCGGCGAGGTCGAGCTGCTGTTTCTTGATCAGGAAGTAGTCCACCAGCATGATCCCGGCGATCGGCCCGAGCAGGCTCGAATAGCCCAGCAACCAGTTGGAATAGACGCTTTCCAGGCTCAGGTCGGAGACCAGCAGGCCGAGTTTCTTCAGCAGCTCATGGCCCATCAGCGCCAGGCCGATCAGGCCGGTGAGCAGCACCGCCTTGGTCCGGTCGATCCGCTTGGGCGCGATGTTCTGGAAGTCGTTGGTCGGCGAGACGATGTTCGCCGCGGTATTGGTCGACAGGGTCGCAACTATGATCAGCGCCATGGCCAGGGCGACCCAGCCGGGGCTCTGGATATGGCCGATCAGGCTGACCGGATCGGCCACGGTCTCGCCGACCAGCGAGGCCGAGGCGGCGGTCAGCACCACGCCGAGGGCGGCGAAGAGGAACATGGTCAGCGGCAGACCGAGGATCTGGCCGATGATCTGGTCCTTCTGGCTCTTGGCGTAGCGACTGAAGTCGGGGATGTTCAGCGACAGGGTGGCCCAGAAGCCGACCATGGCGGTCAGGCCGGCGAAAAAGTAGCCNGTGACGCTGGCGCCCTCGGGACGGCTGGGTGGCTGCGCCAACAGCTCGCTCATCGACACGTTGGGCAGCGCCCACACCAGCAGACCGGCACCGACCAGCACCAGCAGCGGCGCAGAGAGGGTTTCCAGCCACTTGATCGACTCGGCGCCGCGCAGCACGATCCACAGGTTGAGGGTCCAGAAGATCATGAAGCCGATCACCTCGCCGGTGCCGCCCAGGCTCTTCCAGCCCTCGAAGATCGAGCCGAGTAGCAGGTGGATGGCCAGGCCGCCGAACATGGTCTGGATGCCGAACCAGCCGCACGCCACCACCGCGCGGATCAGGCAGGGCACGTTGGAGCCGATCACGCCGAACGAGGAGCGCAGCAGCACCGGGAAGGGAATGCCGTACTTGGTGCCGGGGAAGGCATTCAGCGTCAGCGGCACCAGCACCACGATATTGGCCAGCAGGATCGCCAGCAGCGCCTCGCCCACCGACAGGCCGAAGTAGGCGGTCAATACGCCACCGAGGGTGTAGGTGGGCACACAGATCGACATGCCGACCCAGAGCGCGGTGATGTGCCACTTGTTCCAGGTGCGCTCGTGCACCTTGGTCGGGGCGATGTCGTGGTTGTAGCGCGGGCTGTCGAGTACGTCGGGGCCAGCGGCCAGTTCGTACAAACCATCGCGCTCGGTCACTTGCGATCTGCTCTGCTGCATGGAGCCTCTCCAGGAATTGTTCTGCTTGTTCGCTCATCGGGGTGAGCCGATGGCCGGAGTATGGGTGCATCTCGGGGCCGGCCAACTCGGTAGCGGCGACACTCAATAAGCGTGCCGAAAACTGCGCGCGCCCACTCGAAAACCGCACCGACACAAGCCAACCGGCTGATCTTCAACAGTTTTATAACAGGGGGCAAGCTCCTGCGGCGGTCTCGCCGGCTTGTCGATGATTGACCAGACCAGCCTGTCTGCATAGTCAGGATTCAAACTGGTGCAGGCAAGCTTTTTTCCAGCGCCTGACGCGGCTCACAGGCGCCACTCAACCGGCTGATTTTCCATAGGAAATCTTGACCATATTGGCTTCTTGTCAAGTGCGTCAAAAAGATCAGACCCCGCACCATTTTGTTTATTTGTTTATTTTCTCTTTAATTTTCAATTAGTTGACTAATATTAAATTGATCAAAAAATAATCTTGATCAATCTCAAAGCAGCGACTAGATTCAATTCCTGTCAGTGGTGACAGGAATTGAATCGCTCCCGCCTGGCTCGCCATAACACCAAGAACCGGCACGCACCGGTCAGCCTGAGAGGAACTCGCTATGTCGCTGTTGATCCGTGGCGCCACCCTGGTCACCCATGAGGAAAGCTACCGCGCCGACCTGCTCTGCGCCGACGGCCTGATCCAGGCCATCGGCGACCACCTCGACGCCCCGGCCGGCTGCCAGGTGCTCGACGGCAGCGGCCAGTACCTGATGCCCGGCGGCATCGACCCGCACACCCACATGCAACTGCCGTTCATGGGCACGGTGGCCAGCGAGGACTTCTTCAGCGGCACCGCCGCCGGCCTGGCCGGCGGCACCACCTCGATCATCGACTTCGTCATCCCCAACCCGCAGCAGTCGCTGCTCGAAGCCTTCCACTGCTGGCGCGGTTGGGCGGAGAAGTCCGCGTCCGACTACGGCTTCCATGTCGCCATCACCTGGTGGAGCGAGCAGGTCGCCGCCGAGATGGGCGAGCTGGTGGGCAAGCATGGGGTCAACAGTTTCAAGCACTTCATGGCCTACAAGAACGCCATCATGGCCGCCGACGACACCCTGGTGGCCAGCTTCGAGCGCTGCCTGCAGCTGGGCGCGGTGCCCACCGTGCACGCCGAGAATGGCGAGCTGGTCTACCACCTGCAGAATAAGCTGCTGGCCCAGGGCATGACCGGGCCGGAAGCGCACCCGTTGTCGCGGCCTTCGCAGGTCGAGGGCGAGGCNGCCAGCCGCGCCATCCGCATCGCCGAAACCCTGGGCACGCCGTTGTACCTGGTGCATGTCTCGACCCGGGAAGCCCTGGACGAGATCAGCTACGCCCGGGCCAAGGGCCAGCCGGTGTACGGCGAAGTCCTGGCCGGCCACCTGCTGCTCGACGACAGCGTTTACCGCCACCCGGACTGGCAGACCGCCGCCGGCTACGTGATGAGCCCGCCGTTCCGCCCGCGCGGCCATCAGGAGGCACTCTGGCGCGGCCTGCAATCGGGCAACCTGCACACCACCGCCACCGACCACTGCTGCTTCTGCGCCGACCAGAAAGCCGCCGGCCGCGACGACTTCAGCAAGATCCCCAATGGCACCGCCGGCATCGAAGACCGCATGGCCGTGCTCTGGGACGAGGGGGTCAACAGCGGCAAGCTGTCGATCCACGATTTCGTCGCCCTGACCAGCACCAACGCCGCGAAGATCTTCAACCTGTTCCCGCGCAAGGGCGCGCTGCGCGTCGGCGCCGATGCCGACCTGGTGCTCTGGGATCCGCAGGGCAGCCGGACCATCTCGGCCAAGACCCACCACCAGCAGGTCGACTTCAACATCTTCGAGGGCAAGACCGTGCGCGGCGTGCCCAGCCACACCATCAGCCAGGGCAAGCTGGTCTGGGCCGACGGCGAGCTGCGCGCCGAGCGCGGTGCCGGCCGCTACGTCGAGCGCCCGGCCTACCCGGCGGTGTTCGACCTGCTGAGCAAGCGCGCCGAGCTGAATCGGCCGCGGCCGGTCAAGCGCTGAACTTCAGGGCCTTCGGCCTTTATCGCGAGCAAGCTCGCTCCTACAAAGACCTGCGCAGCTCCTGTAGGAGCGAGCTTGCTCGCGATCGAGCGCGCAGCGCTCACCATGAAAACAACGCCCGTCAGAGGCCATCCGCCACAAGACCGTGAGGCAATTACCGTGATAGACACCCTCAGCCATTTGCCGCGACCGCCTGCCGCCGCGGCCGAACTGGCCGATCGCTTCGGCGATCTGGCCCCGCCTCTCACTGCCCGCCAGGCCGCCCTGGAAAGCGCGCGCTGCCTGTATTGCTACGATGCGCCCTGCGTCAACGCCTGCCCCAGCGAGATCGACATTCCCGCGTTTATCCGCAATATCCAGCAGGAGAATGTCCAGGGCGCGGCGCAGACCATCCTCTCGGCGAATATCCTCGGCGGCAGCTGCGCCCGCGTCTGCCCCACCGAAATCCTCTGCCAGCAGGCCTGCGTGCGCAACAACGCGCAGGAATGCGCGCCGGTGCTGATCGGCCTGCTGCAGCGCCATGCCCTCGACCACGCGCAGTTCGCCGAACACCCGTTCCAGCGCGCCGCGGCCAGCGGCAAGCGCATCGCCGTGGTCGGTGCCGGTCCGGCGGGGCTGTCCTGCGCCCATCGCCTGGCCCTGCACGGCCACGAGGTGGTGATCTTCGAGGCCCGCGAGAAAGCCGGCGGCCTCAACGAATACGGCATCGCCAAGTACAAGCTGGTGGACGATTTCGCCCAGCGCGAACTGGAGTTTCTCTTGCAGATCGGCGGCATCGAGATCCGCCACGGCCACCGGCTGGGCGAAAACCTCAGCCTGAGCGAACTGCACCAGCAGTTCGATGCGCTGTTCCTCGGCATCGGCCTGGCCGCCAGCAAGCGTCTCGGCCTGGCCCACGAGGATGCGCCGGGCCTGCTCGCCGCCACCGATTACATCCGCGAACTGCGCCAGAGCGACGACCTGAGCCAGCTGCCGCTGGCCGAGCGCTGCATCGTCCTCGGCGCCGGCAATACCGCCATCGACATGGCGGTGCAGATGAGCAAGCTCGGTGCCCGCGACGTCAACCTGGTCTACCGCCGCGGCTTCGCGGAAATGGGTGCCACCGGCCACGAACAGGCCATNGCCAAGGCCAACCAGGTGCGNCTGCTGACCTGGGCGCAGCCGCAAGAGGTACTGCTGAACGATCAGGGTCAGGTGCGCGGCATGCGCTTCGCCCGCACCCGCCTGGACAGCGGCCGCCTGCAGAGCACCGGGGAGAGCTTCGAGCTGGCCGCCGACGCCATCTTCAGCGCCATCGGCCAGGCCTTCGACGGCCAAGCCCTGGTTGACCCGCTGGCCGGCGAACTCAAACGCGAGGGCGAACGCATCTGGGTCGACCAGAACCTGCAGACCAGCGTGCCCGGCATCTATGCCGGCGGCGACTGCACCGCCCTGGGCCAGGACCTCACNGTGCAGGCCGTGCAGCANGGCAAGCTGGCCGCCGAGGCCATCCACACCCACCTGATGCGCAACGCGGAGGCCGCATAAATGGCTGATCTATCCATCGAATTCGCCGGCATCAAGGCGCCCAACCCGTTCTGGCTGGCCAGCGCGCCGCCCACCGACAAGGCCTACAACGTGATCCGCGCCTTCGAGGCCGGCTGGGGCGGCGTGGTCTGGAAGACCCTCGGCGAGGATCCGGCGGCGGTCAACGTGTCGTCTCGCTACTCGGCGCACTTCGGCGCCAACCGCGAGGTGCTCGGCTTCAACAATATCGAGCTGATCACCGACAGATCCCTGGAGATCAACCTGCGCGAAATCACCCAGGTGAAGAAGGCCTGGCCGGACCGCGCACTGATCGTCTCCTTGATGGTGCCCTGCGTCGAGGAATCCTGGAAAACCATCCTGCCGCTGGTGGAAGCCACCGGCTGCGACGGCATCGAGCTGAACTTCGGCTGCCCCCACGGCATGCCCGAGCGCGGCATGGGCGCGGCGGTCGGCCAGGTGCCGGAGTACGTCGAGCGGGTCACCCGCTGGTGCAAGAGCTACTGCGCGCTGCCGGTGATCGTCAAACTGACGCCGAACATCACCGACATCCGCACCGCCGCCCGCGCCGCCTATCGCGGCGGCGCCGATGCGGTGTCGCTGATCAACACCATCAACTCGATCACCAGCGTCGACCTCGAGCGCATGGTCGCCAACCCGATCGTCGGCAGCCAGAGCACCCACGGCGGCTACTGCGGCTCGGCGGTCAAGCCGATNGCCCTGAACATGGTCGCCGAGATCGCCCGCGACCCCGAGACCCGCGGCCTGCCGATCTGCGGCATCGGCGGCATCGGCAGCTGGCGCGACGCGGCGGAGTTCGTCGCCCTGGGTTGCGGCGCGGTGCAGGTGTGCACGGCGGCCATGCTGCATGGCTTTCGCATCGTCGAGCAGATGCAGGACGGCCTGTCGCGCTGGATGGACAGCCAGGGCTACCAGAGCCTGGCGGACTTCTCCGGCAAGGCGGTGGGCAACACCACCGACTGGAAGTACCTGGACATCAACTACCAGGTGATCGCCAGGATCGACCAGGACGCCTGCATCGGTTGCGGCCGCTGCCACATCGCCTGCGAGGACACCGCGCACCAGGCCATCGCCAGCCTCGAGCAGGCCGACGGTACGCACAAGTACGAGGTGATCGACGCCGAATGCGTGGGCTGCAACCTGTGCCAGATCACCTGCCCGGTGCAGGACTGCATCGAGATGGTGGCGCAGGACACCGGCAAGCCGTTCCTCGACTGGCAGCACGATCCGCGTAATCCGTATCGCGTGGCCTCGTAGTGGTCGTGCAGGGGGCGAGGATTTCAGCCACATGCGGCTATAATTCACGCCTTCCGATTCCACCAGGCGCAGAGACCGCGATGAACCAGGATCAACTCAAGCAAGCAGTCGCCCAGGCTGCCGTCGACTTCATCCTCCCCAAGCTCGACGCCAAGAGCGTCGTCGGGGTCGGCACCGGCTCCACGGCCAACTGTTTTATCGATGCCCTGGCCCAGCACAAGGCCGAGTTCGACGGCGCCGTGGCCAGCTCCGAAGCCACTGCCGCGCGCCTCAAGGGCCATGGCATTCCGGTTTATGAGCTGAATACCGTCAGCGACCTGGAGTTCTATGTCGATGGCGCCGATGAAAGCGACGAGCACCTCAACCTGATCAAGGGCGGCGGCGCCGCCCTGACCCGCGAGAAGATAGTCGCTGCGGTGGCCAAGACCTTCATCTGCATCGCCGACGCCAGCAAGNTGGTGCCGGTGCTCGGCAACTACCCGCTGCCGGTGGAAGTGATCCCGATGGCGCGCAGCCATGTCGCCCGCGAACTGGTCAAGCTCGGTGGCGACCCGGTGTACCGCGAGGGCGTGAGCACCGACAACGGCAACCAGATCCTCGACGTCTACAACCTGTCGATCGTCAACCCGCGCGAACTGGAAGCGCAGATCAACAATATCGTCGGCGTGGTCACCAATGGCCTGTTCGCCGCACGCCCGGCGGACCTGCTGCTGCTCGGCACCGCCGACGGGGTGAAAACCCTGACCCGCTGAGCGCTGGCCGGATACGCAATCAGAGCTAGGCTTGCTGGGGTATCCCCCAGGTTCAGGAGCTCAGCATGGCCAGCAAATTTCACCTGAAAACAGCCAAGGACGGTCAGTTTCACTTCAACCTGCTCGCCGGCAACGGCGAGATCATTCTCACCAGCGAGCTGTACAAGAGCAAACCCTCGGCCCTCAACGGCATCGAGTCGGTGCAGAAGAACGCGCAGCGCGAGGGTGCCTTCGAGATCAAACCCGCAGCCGGCGGCAAGTTTCACTTCGTGCTCAAGGCCACCAATGGCCAGGTGGTCGGCCAGAGCCAGCTATATGCCAGCGAAGCCAGCTGCCAGAACGGCGTCGAGTCGGTGAAGAAAAATGCGCCGGCGGCGACCCTGCACGACGANAGCTGAGGTCCCGGCAGGCGAAGGCCGGGTAATCACTCGGCCTTTTTCTTGAACAGATAGAANAGATTCGGTTCGCTGATCAGGTACAGGTTGCCGTCGTCGTCCATGGCCACCCCTTCCGCTTGCGGCACCGTGGCCTTGAGCCCTTGCTGACCGGCCAACAGCGACAGGCTGCTGATCGGCTTGCCGGCGGCATTCAGTTCCAGCACCAGGCGCGACTCATCGGACAGCGCCAGCAGATGCCCGGTGCGCTGGTCGTACTGCAGGCTGGACAGGTCGCGCACGAACAGCCCGGCGTCGCGCGCCAGATCATCGACCACATGCACGGCGAACGGCTGAGCCGGATCGCTGTGCGGGAAGCCGTGAATCTCGTAGATCCGCAGCGGGTCGCGCTCCTTGGCGACGAACAGGCGCTGGCCGACCGCGTCGTAAGCCAACCCCTCGAAGCCCTTGTTGCCGCTCAGTTCGATGCCCAGCGACAATTGCTGGGCGTTGGCCGCGTCGAGCTCGCGGGTGTCCTCGTCCAGGCGCACCTTGATCAGGCGCTGTCGNCGCTCGTCGCTGATCACNTAGAGNCCGCGACTGATGTATTCGACCGCCTCNGCATCGCCAAAACCGATCAGCTTGACCCGGCGCAGGACGCGACCGTCGAGCGACAGTTCGATCAATTGCGGATTCTGGTTGGTGACGGTAAACAGACTGCGCCGATCCGGGTCGTAGGTCAGCGCCGAGACGTCGTCGTCCAGGCCGATGATCGGCTGCGCCTCGATCGCCACCCGGTAATCCGCCAGTCGGATCGAGTCGTCCTGCCATTGCGCCACCTGTCGCCATTGCTGCGCGTTGAACCAGGCACGCTCGAACAAGCGGTAGTCCTGGGCCAGCCAACCCAGCACCAGCAGCACTGCCAGCAACAGCCCCAGGGCCAGACGTTTGAGGGCAACCATACGGCGCATCGCGTTTTCACTCACAGATTGCTCAACGCACAACCACGCCAGCCCGAAGCAGAAGTCTCGGGCCGGCGTGGTGGTGCGTGTCAGCCGCGCGGCGCGGCTGGTTTTCAGTTACTCAGTTCGACGCTATCGACATCGATTTCGCGGCTGGTCAGGTCACGATCGACCTCGCCGGTCAGCTTGACCCTGGCCTGTTCGGAAACAGCCTGCGCCGGCCAATCCTCATTGTCGATTTCAACCTGGATGGTGCCGGTGGCATCCTTGAACTCGTAGAGTTCGTCTTGCAGCCGCTTGACGATCTGGCCCTGCAGGACAACCGGGGTATCGTCGGCGGCGTCCAGCGCAGTAGCCACCGTGCCGACCTGGGTGATGGCGCCGGGGCCGGTATAACCTTCGGCCAAGGCAGCGGCAGTGAACAGTGGGGCAAGCAGCAGAACAAGTGTGCAACGCTTCATGGCGTATCTCGCTAATCNGTAAATGACCCGGCCAGATTAGCCAGCATGGCTGAAACCAGGCTTAATCCGCGCTTAAGCCAAGCTTAACNGGCACACCCCGCGCGCGCCCTCGCCGCTCGGTCTGCGGGCAATGCGCCGCTCCGTTCGCGGCGACAGCCTGCCGGATCTGTGGCGGATTCATGAGTCATGGTGCACGGCCTGCAACCAGTGTCACCCTCCGGATTGCGGGTTGTTCGAGGGCGTCGGGACGCTTACTCGACCTGCGTGGGCAGCTCCACCGGCGCGTCCTTGCTGAACACATAGAGCAGGTTGGGTTCGCCGACGATGTAGATATTGCCCGCCGCATCCATGGTCACGCCTTCGGCCTGCCTGATGCTCTCGTGCAGACCGTTGAGACCGCCGATCAGGCTGATGAAGCTGACCGGCTGCCCCTGCTCATCCAGCTCCAGCAGCAGACGCGACTCGTCGGACAGCACCAGGGAGTGACCGGTGCGCGCATCGAAACTCAGCGAAGAAATATCGCGCACGAACGCGCGCTTCGAGGGCAACGCCTGCAGCGTCCCGGCGGCGCCATCCTCGCCGGGAAACGGCAAGCTGAACAGCCCCAGCGGACCGCGCTCCTTGCCGAGCAGCAACCGCTGATTGCGCGAGTCCCAGGCAATCCCCTCGAAGCCCTTGTTGCCGGAATCGNCAAAGCCCAGGTCGAACGAGGGATAATCCCCGGCATCCAGGCTCTNCGTGTCGGCGTCGATACTGAACGCCGTCAAGCTGCGCCGACGCTCGTCGATGATCGCCAGGCGTCCGCCGGNGATGACCTCGACGCCCTCGGGATCGGAAAAGCCGCGCAGCGGAATGCGCCGCAGCACCTCGCCGGCCAGCGATAATTCGACCAGTTGCGGATGCTTGCCGGTCACGGTGAACAGGGTGTCGCTGGCGGGGCTGTAGGTCAGCCCTGAGGTTTCGTCCCGCTCCAGACCGGTCAACGACCGACCCTGCACGACCACCCGATAGCCCGGCAGCCAGATGCTCGCCTGCTGCTCGGCAACACTCCGCCGGCCTTCCTCGAGCCAGAACCAGGCGCGATCGTCCAGGCGCAGAAAATCGACCAGCAACGCCGTGGCAACGACCAGGGATAGCAGGATCAGATGGCGCGGACGCAAAAACCGAAAGCGTTTGGCAGGCATCGGCACGACTCGAAGAAAACATGGCCGTCAGACTAGCGGCCATAGCTTAAGGTTCGATTACCGACAGGGGACGCCTCCAGGTGCCCNGTACACGACCAGTGTCACGATAACGTTGAAATGTCGGTTAACCGCCTGCCCTGAGTGGGAAGGGCTTCAGCCGCGATTGACCTTGAAAGCGCTAAAAACATCGCAACTGAAGCGGAATCCCGCCCATCCGCTCCCACGCAAAACGACAGATTATTCAAGTCGAGACACGACTGGCCGGTTACAGCACGCGGCTGGCGAAACACGAGTGGCCGACCAGTTCCAGCACCAGCTCGTCGCCCTTGTGCAACGGCCCGACCCCGACCGGCGTACCGGTGAGGATCACGTCGCCCGGCTGCAGGCTGAAGTGCCCGGCGATGTGCTGAATCATCGGCAGGATCGGGTTGAGCATGTCGCGGCTGTTGCCGTCCTGACGCATTTCGCCGTTGATCGAGAGGCGAATGCCGATGTCGCGCAGATCCTCCACCGCGTCGCCCGGTACGAAGGGCGCCAGCACGCAGGCGCCATCGAAGGACTTGGCGATTTCCCAGGGGTAGCCCTTGTCCTTGAGCTTGGCCTGCAGGTCGCGCAGGGTCAGGTCGAGGGCCGGGGCGAAGCCGGAAATCGCATCCAGCACTTCTTCGGCATTGGGCGTGCGCGACAATGGCTTGCCGATCAGCACGGCGATCTCCGCCTCGTAATGCACCGCACCACGCTCGTCGGGAATCACGAACCCCTCGTCCAGCGGCACCACACAGCTGCCGGTCTTGATGAACAGCAGCGGCTCGCTGGGCACCGGGTTGTTCAGTTCCTTGGCGTGTTCGGCGTAGTTGCGGCCGATGCACACCACCTTGCCCATGGGAAAGTGGATATGGGTGCCATCGACATACTGGTGCTGGTAACTCATCACAGACTCCTTATGGGAATGCAGTGCGCGGCTCTTTGTGGGAGCGTGCCATGTAGGGCGGGTGCAACCCGCCGTTGTCAGGTGGCGGGTTGCACCCGCCC
>C687J35021_10003125_pt1 | contig 11462 bp, 11 predicted proteins | sample RifCSPhighO2_12_FD_35021 | JGI IMG/M metagenome (IMG submission 35021)
ATTGTACCTATCTTGAACTTAACTGGGGTATGGACATTCAGCGCATTAGATAACAGTACTAACGGGAACGGTTCACAGGTATTGAATAACAATTCTTACCCACACCAAGTGAAGTTTATGAGCATTTATCGGGCTGAGAACGTAAGCACAAGCAGGTTTACTTCCTTTGCAACCAACAAGTCCTTTAACAAGAATCTACAGTTGGAATACGGTCTAGCTGTTTGGATGCAATGGAACATTAGCAACCACAGTGCGATATGGAACAGTTCCGCGAGAGGATAAACATGATAAAAAAAACACTATCTTTACTTATTGGGTTGATATTGCTGAGTACTTTTGTACTTGCAGTTCCATCTCCTGAACCAGTTGCAGTTCAAGTCAACTTGGTTGGTTACCCTGACCCAGAAGGATTGAAGTTGATCCATACTAACATTCGGACAGGAATATCGTATGAATCTGAAGTAGATTCAAGTGGCTTTTCATTGATGGAATGGGGCAACAATCCTCATTTACCAGGCGACAAAGTAGTAATAGCAATCAAAGTATGTAAAGATAATCCAGCTTGCGTAAAGACTATCACCCTTGATGGTGAACCTTTATTTGTTGATTTAGATGTTCCTACATTAATTGAAATTCAAAAGGAAGTCATCAAAGAAGTTGGGTACAAGTATGTCTGTGCAGATAAATCAATCAAAGATACTGCTGAAGAATGTCCTGAAATCCAACGGATTATTGTACCTAGTGAAGTGTTAGTGTGCCCAAGTGGCGAGAAAGTAGTTAGTGCAAATGATTGTCCGCAAGACCCTTGGGTACTTGTTTCAGTTGTAATTGGTTTAGTTGCCGCTGGATTGCTTGCTCTGTATCTTAAAGATAAAAAAAAATATAAATGGGCTCCTGGTTTGGCTGGCATTCTGAAAGCTAAGTTAGCAAAAGCTAAGAAATTGAAAGAAGAAGGCAAGGAAGCCGCAGCATTGAAAGAATTGCAAAGTGCTGAGAAAACAGCAAATACTGTTCTGAAGAAGTACTTAACTGAGGAATTAAAGAAGTGAGGTGCTGAGAAGTGCCTTCGTTCCCATATCCTGTGCAAGGAATTGTGTATGATGTTGATTCTACTACTGCTCTTGCTAATGTCCGTGTCACTGCAAAGAATGAACGGTCTAATGCTACACTAGCAGTAAATACTATTTCTAATGGGGAATACTTATTTGATGCAGCTAACTTTACTGGTGGGTATGTTGATGGCGACACAATTACAGTTACTGTTTTATATCTAAATTACCAAGATCAAGAAGAGCACGTTATTAATGTCAGTGCAGGTGGAGTTACTGATTTAAATCTAACTTTGATTGAAGTTCCTGCTTCAGATTCATTACGTTATTTCACAGTACAGGATTTCTATGATTTCCATAATATTGTTTCAGGTAGGGAAGATACTCCTCCTGTTGCTTCTGTTGTGCGGGTAGGTACTTTGGTTGAGAAAGAGATAGATAATATGTGTTCCACGAGGTTTAGTGATGGTCAGATTGAAATTGAAGTTGATGATTGTGATGCAACAACTGGATGGAGTGGGAGTACTGATGCTGTTGCGATTGCTGTTTCTACCGATGATGCAGATTATCGGACAAAGACAGGTGCATTGGATTTAGGTAAATCGGGAACTACTGAAGCATTCTTTTCATATACAAAATCTACTTTGACTGCTAGGAATTTTGAAAATAAATATTTCGCTATGTGGGTGTATATGAGCGCAGTAAGTACTCTTCGAGCAGTAGATAACGGTTCAGCAATAAGGCTTAGATACGGTTCAAGTTCTGCTAATTACTATCAAAAAACATTCTATAAAGATGAATTAACAACTGGCTGGAACTTGTTGTTCTTTAAAGCAGGGGACAGAGAAGTTACCGAAACTGGTTCAGTAAATGATGCAGACATGACTTATTTTGAGATACGATTTGATAACACTGCTACTTCAGATACTGTTACTGCTGGGACTTTCATCATGGACAATATCTTTTTGGTGCACAAAGACCATTTCATTGAAGAATATTTAGATACAAAGAATGGGTTTCAGTGGGATTATTACCTTGCCAAAACTCCTGTAGATAGAATGATTCGGTTCCAAGTCAACAGAGCGCTTGAAGGTAATACGCCTAGTTGGGATGAACTAAGAGATGAAGATGACGAGATTACTATTGATGAGCGAACTGGTAGAGTAAGGATAGTTGATTTGACTGCAACTGATTCGACAGTTATTAATGTGTTCCCTGAACCTGGAGCTAGGCAAGTTAGAGCCGCGTATATTTACGGTAAGACTGAGGTTCCTGAAGATATTAAGGAATTGGCTATCTTGATGACATCTAAGAAACTTATGCGCGCTACATTAAGCAAAGCGGTCTTTGGTGGCAGGTATGAGTTCAGACCAGACGATTTCTCTGGTTGGGACAAAGACATAGAAATGATACTTATCCGATATAGGCAGTTAGATATGTTCATGGTGTAACTACTCTTTAAAAAGAGAAATTCATTCATTAATTCAAACATTTCCATGTTTAGCTTACGAGAGGTTTGCTTCGTTTTCCTCTCGTAAGTTCCCTTTCCCTCTTCGGAGGGAAAGAAAAGATATTTACTTCCCTGAGGGGAAAGATTACGAGTACAGAAAGCTGAGGCAGACTGATAGATGGTACAAAGCAGTGGAACGGTTAATTATTCGAACTTATTTACTCAATCTCACGCTAATATTTTTAATCTTCTAAACAACCGAACTAATGTTCCTGACCCAGAAGATTCTCAAGGAAATAGGCGATTTGTATATGTCCGCGAACCAAGAGATTTAGCTACTACTTTCTCAGGTTTCCCAGTTATTATTATTCCTCCAATTGAACTTTCTGAAGATATTGTTACAGTTGACGGAAATAAAGCAACGGTAACTTTTTCTATCATGATTAGGATAATGACTAAGGACCATAATACAAGTAGAAGTGGTACTGCTTCTGGCGCAAGCGCACTGGATTCAATTAGTGATAATGTCTTGAAAACGTTGAACAATGAATCAAATAGGAAAACACTACGAAGTCAAGGCATGAGCAGTATCAAAATCATCTCCACTCCGACTACTTATGAAGAAACGCATGACCACATGATGTTTGTTCGCGAGATAGAAGTTCGATTTAGCCCTATGTTAAAGGTGGTGGCATAAATTGGTTATTGTAGTTGAAGTCAAAGGACTCCCAGCAGTCCAGAAGATGCTGAAGGGATTAGAAAGAGAACTCCCTCGTGGCGCACAGAGGGGATTACAAAGAATTGCCCAGTTTGGTGCAAGGCAAGTCATGATTAGCGCGCAGAGAGCAGGATTGAACCCATCTGGTGCAAGTGGCAATTCCATATTCACAAATACCAGAGCACAAAAAATAGGGGAAGATTGGGTTGTTGTTACGCCGATTCAAAGTATTTACCAAGATCGAATGAGGCCACATTGGGTTACAATCAGAAAAAGTGTGACATTAACCAAGTGGGCGAAACAACATGGGTACAAGAGTTGGCACATTTATACTAAACCTCATCCATTTTTGGCACATGCTAAACAAGTTACTGGAAGAAATGCAAAACCGATAATGGAACGAGAGATTAATTTAGCAATGAAAAGAGCTCATAAATGAGCAGAAGAGAATAAAACAAAATAGGTGATGTAAAATCGTAGCAACATTTCCGTCAGCGTGGGAAGAAGTAGCATTAGTAACTATCCAAATATTAGGGGGGTCTGCAATACAATTTGCAGCAATAACTGAAACGATAGATATAGGTGAACCAGATTATCCCGGTGAATCTGTGCCTAACTTAGCAGGTGGTAGGATTTGGAAACAGATGCCACAAGAAGATGGAGAAATAACATTAGAACTTTATCCTCTTAATTTAGACTCTACGGCAGGAGTGGGTTTGTTCCAGCAGTTCAATGGTGGTACTGCTGATACCGCTCAACCTTTAGCAAACGATACCTCTTGGGGTGTCGGAATATCTAGGGCTAGGGACAGATTTTTGGTAGCAATTATGTGGACTGACGATGCTGCACAGACAAGTGCGGTGGCGGCTACAACTACTAATGATGCTGCTGCGCTTAGATTTTATGCTAAAGAATGTAGGATAACCAGCCATAAAAGCAGTTTCACAGACGGTGTTTTGAAAACTACTGCAACTTTCAAATTTCCAGCAATGAACAAAGCAGGAGATACCAAGACTCACGCATGGGAAAGTACTAATGATGGCGATACGACACCATTACCTGCATTGACTTACTCAGCTGCATTATAAGGCTGTGCATATTCATAAACACGGAGGAGTGTTTTAGATAATGACGGAAGAGTTTCAAGAAAAGTGTAAAGAGATTATGGAGAAGGTTCGGAGTAATTCGAGTTCTCTCCATATTTCTCGTATTCCTATTGAAACAAGAAAAGAGTTTGTAGAATTAGCTGATAAAGAGTTTGCATCAGATTTTGGGATGGCGTTGAAATGGTGTTTGGATTTCCGCAAAGGATTGCTGACAAGCCCGAATGAACAAGTTCTTGCTCAGTTGGACATTTTGGCACAAGAGATTGCTGAAATAAAAGTAAGATTAAATAGTTCAGAGAATAAAGAAGAATCAAAAGAGATACGAACGGTATCAGGAAGAGTATTAAGAAAAGGAGGAAAGGAAGATGAGTAAATTGAGTTATTTACAGGGACGTAGCAAGATTTTCCAAATAGGAGAAATAGAATTAGAACTGAAACCACTTAAATTAGATGACTTAAATCTGTTTATTATTGGTGAAAATGCTACACAGAAAGAACAGACAGAACTGTCACTTAAATTAATTGATAAAGTTCTAAAAGAATCAGTATCTGATTCCACTGAAGAAGAAAGAAAAAATATTGGGATGGAATATATGGAACCTTTGATGGAAGCTATTATGGAAATCAATGGGTTAAAAAATCAGAAACGGAGTGGATTAGATGCAATCAGAACAAGGCAAGAAGCTAGCCAAATTAAGAGCCAGAGTTCAAGGTGATAATCCAGAAGCCACAATAGAATCTGAATTTTATCTATTGGCGAAAGAGCTTGGTTGTCTGCCTGATCTGATTGGCAGAGAGTATGAAATTGAATATGATGGGCAAGGAAGGATAAATAAAGTGCGACAACTCCCTATGCCTCTACCAAGTTTCATATCTTTGATGAATGAGATGGAGAAAGACATAAAGCGACAGGAGAAACAGATGAAAGCAAGTAAAAGGAAAAGTAGGAAATAATGCCCATAGAAAACATAATTTTCAATATCATCGCAAATGTACGTTCTTTCAATAAAGCCATGTCTGCTCCTTTAGAAAGATTCAAGCAACTTCAAACTGCTACAGGTAAATGGGATAAACGCAATAAGGAAGCTAACACTAGGCTAGGGAGAATGGCTTTAGGATTTAGGAAAGCAATGCACGGTATGCGAGGATTCAGGATGGAAATGCTTTCTGTAATGTTTTTTGGAATAGGTATGCAAAGATTTTTTAGTGGATTGCTTCAACCAGCGTTAGAAGCGACAGGGATATTTGAATTGTGGGCTGCCGTATTACAGAGCCTTTTTATCCCTATAGCATTATATCTATTAGATGTTTTAATGCCTATATTTGAATGGTTAATGAATTTAAGTGATGCAACAAAATTATTAATAGGGAAATGGGTTCTTTTTGGAATTGCCGCAGGAGTTTTTCTTGCAATTTTAGGGATAGTTGTTTTAGGAATAGGTGGGCTTATCCTTGTTTTTGGTGGTTTATTTAATATCTTAGACAAATTAATTCCTAATGTTTCTTTCTTAGGGGTAGAAATGAGTTCTTTCATAGAGGCAGGTTTGGGGATTGGGATTATCTCAAGTTTGTGGCAAAAATTAAAAGATATTGTAAAAGGGCTTTTTGATAAATTTCTTGAACTGGATTTTGTAAAAGAAACTATGGAAAAGTTAGGGATTACTTTAGAAGATGGGGTATCACTATGGGATCAAATAAAAACAAAAGTAAGTGAATTATGGGCTAAATTTAAGGAAGAGACTGGTTTAAATAACATTAATACAGAATTAGGTCTGATGAAAGATTCTTTAACAGAAATAGCTAAATTGGCTAAGACTATTAATGATGCATTCAGTTCAATAACATCCGCTAAAAGTAAGATTGATAGCGCAATCGGGGCAATACCTAGCACAAAACCATTTACAAGGAAAATATTTGGTTCTGTTAAAGGCACTAACCAGATGGGCGGTTATATCCCACACAATGGCTTGTATAAATTGCATGCGGGCGAAACTGTTCAGCAGGCAGGAGCAAGCTCTTTCAATGCCAGTATTGTTATAAATGCCGGTTCCAATGTAGATGTAGAGATGTTGAAATCACAACTAAGTAGCCAATGGAATGACGAGCTGCGAAGATTATCACGAGGATAATATGAAAAACTGTATAAAAGAGGTATTATAAAATGGCTCAAGGGGACCCTGAAACGGTTGTAACAATTAGAGCAAGCAATCCGTCTAGTGCTAATCTTTCGCCTTCAGTACAACTTTGGGTGACAAAACTTGACCAAAACTTTGATGAAAGTTTAGTTGCCGTCCCTTTACCTAGGCAGAAAGATAAAAGCGGAGATAATAATAAGTTAACTGGTGAAGCAAACACTATCATAGTGGATATTGGTAGAGTAAATCAGATTATAAGTGTGCAAGGTATGTTAGTTGATGAATCGACAGAATCTGCATTTACTAAAAAGAATAACTTGATAGATTTAGCAAAAAATTATCGGATTGTGAAAATCAATTGGGGAGATGGTTCTACAGCAGAAAGTTTTTTAGGGAACATAACTAAATTGATGATAACTCACACTCCTGGCTTGATTGGACACGGACAACCCAGTGGTTATGAATCTGAAAGGAACTATGCTTTCCAGTTAAGTTTTATCATTGGAAAAGATACGTAGAATGGTTGCAAGAAAATATTTTCGCATAGGTGTTGGCGCAGCAGGAGTTACCACAATAGTCGGATTGTTTCTTTTGTTGGTCAACCTCTATGGATTTAACATAGTTGGCACTGACGATGTTTGCGTAGGGACAAAGAGTGACCCTTGCATTTCCCTCATCAACATTACTAATCCTAACTTATACAATGTGGACATTTATAATCCAAATGAAATACAGTTAAAGTTCAGTCCAGAAATTCCAGAATATTACCTTTTTAGAAAAGATGGTAGATGTAAAGGCGGAGTTAGTTGCGCAGCTCCCAACGGAGTATCTCTCTCTGGATGGAATTACATTGATTTCACTAATAAGACAAAACCAGTTGCTACTGCCGCATACGTTTACAGGTTTCCTGCAAGAGAAACTAAAGAGTTCCTGTTATGGGGGTTGAAAGAACATCCTTCTCAACGAATAAAATGGACACTTGATGTAAAGGGAACAGTGCTTGATCCTGTTTGGGAAGGGACAGAATTTAAATCAACAAGGAGAATATTTGAAAATAGAACGGAAAAAGAGTTACAAAGCTGGTATTTCATAAACACTACTTGCAGATACTATTCAAAGAATGATACTTGGGTTTCTTGTGTTGAAGAGATAAATCGGACAACTGTTCCTTTGAAATGGAACTCTAGTTTGAAAAGATTAGCATATGAACCAGTTGAAAAAGTGGAGAAATTTAAATGAACAAGAAACCGTTACTGTTCGTTGTAATTTTCTTTGCTTTAACCTATTTTGCATCCGCTGACCTTACTATGAATGAAACTTTTGAAAACAATAGTCTCGATGGGTGGTCTGGTGGTTCAATTGAAAGCACTAATCCGATAAGAGGTTCATATTCATATAAACATCCTGCTGATGGTGTTTTTTATAACAAATCGATAGGGATGAGAACCAATAATACTTTTAATGTCAGTTTTAAATTCAGACAAGATATTACTGCTTCAGGTTGTAACAGATTTGGGATAACTAATGAATGGTATATGCCTGATGCACTGCCTCACATAGAAAATAATTATATTGGTTTTGCAATGAGTAACGCAAATGAATGTGCATCTGGCGGAGATGCTACAACACTATGGGCACAAGATGCTAGTGGTTCAGTAAATTCTGGTCAAACTTGTGCAGAAGCTACTACAGGAGCTGGCTGTAACATGACGATTGAAATCAATGCTACTGATTCTGGGAATACCGCTGACACAGTGTGGAGATTTTATCTTAATAACAATGTAACCGCCAGTGTTTGGTACACCACGAAAGGAGTTATGCCAGTCAGAAAAGCAAATGCGTTTGCAATTAGGGCATCTACAAGTAATAGCTTATGGTTTGATGACCTTACTGCTTATAATGCTAGTTCTGTGGCACCCCCTAATCCGTCTCCAAATGTTAATTTTACTGCACCAACTATCTCCAACAACACCAACACTACTTTTCCGTTCATGTGGGCGAACGTGACTGCTTCAGATGAAACTTTATTGTCTTTGATAAATATAACTCTGTTCAGAGGGATAACGCTGGTTAATTCTACTTCTAGTTCAACTTCTCCACTGTACATTAATTTTTCTAACCTTGATATTGATGGAAATTACAGTTTAAATGCAACTGCAAAAGATGATACAGGGAATCAAAATGTTACCGAGACAAGAATAATCAGGTTAGATAGACAAGCTCCAAATCTTGGATTCGCATTTCCTACTCCTGCTAACGGTACTTATATTGGTTTTTCTATATTTGTAAATGCTTCTTTTAATGATTCAACAACGGGAATAAATGAAGTAAATATCTCTCTATTTAATTCCACGCAACATCTAATTAACTCAACACTAGGTAGAGATACTAATTCATTCGCTACTAATTTCTCCAATCTGGTTGACGGAACTTATTATTTCAATGTCACTGTGAACGATTTTGTATTGAATACAAATAGGACTATTACATATAATGTTACGTTAGATAACATTGCTCCAAATGTAGATTTTGTTGCTCCATCAAGCATCAATGATACCAACACAACCATAACAGGAATTTGGGCAAATATAACTGCTTCTGATGCTAGAAATGTTTCTCTCATAAACATAACTCTATTCAGGGGAATAATTTTAGTCAATTCTACTTCTAGCTACACTTCACCGATTTATGCTAACTTTTCTGTTGATAATCAACCAGATGGAAATTATTCACTTAATGCAACAGCTACCGATATCTTGAGACAAAATGTAACTTCTACTAGAATAATCAGGATAGATCGACAAGCTCCTAATTTAGGATTCGCTTCACCTACGCTTAACAACGGAACATATAATAGAAAGTCATTAGTAATTAACGCTTCATTTAATGATTCAACAACTGGAATAAATGAAATAAACATCTCTCTTTATAATGGGTCTTTCCATATAATCAATTCGACATTGGGAAGAGATACAAATAGTCTATATATCAATTTTTCAAATCTAGTGGACGGGATTTATTACTATAATGTTACCGCTACTGATTTTGCATTAAATAAAAATATCACTACCACATATAATGTGACCCTGGCTGCTCCAAGCATAAAGCTTTACTTAGATGGGTTAGACAGCGATAGGAAATATGAATACTATACCTTAGCTAACATTACTGCTAATTTTACTTCTTGTACTGATTGTGTGGTCTGTGTAGATATTGATGATTCAATTAACAATATTTCTTCTTCTCTCGGAAGCAAAAATTATGTTTGTGGAGCCAATTCAGTCAGTTTCTTGTATAATATTTCCATCTTGCGCGTAAATAAACTTAATGATAGTACTTTATTCAGAATCATCACTAACTCTTCCCGATATGCTTACATAGACTTAGATAACAGGACAATAATCAGCTCATTTAGTTTCAATCTGACTGGGATTGTCAATACTTCTTACCCTAAAAATGTTCATATCGATTTAAATGCAGATAACGTTTCGGAAGTGGTCTTACTGGGCGAACTTAGAGGAGAACAGCTTTATGTAAATGAATTTACTTCTGATGGCATAGTGGGGACAATATTCAATATCACCAGAAACACAGCAGGAACTAAGACTATTTTTATGAATATATCCACAAATGGATTCAACCGAACTACGCATCCTGTGATTAATTTGACTTTCCGACTAGATGGATTTGACATTGATAAAAATATTGAGTTCCACACTACAAGAAACTTTACTAATTATAATAACAAAGAAGGAACGTTTGGTAGCAATATTTCCACAGTATCAGCTATATATGATTTTGAAGATAATTTAACTACTGGGTGGAGCGGTAACAATTTAACAGTTCTTAGCCAGGGCGATGATAATTACTTGCAGATGAGCAGTAAGGATTCTTCTGGTGAATATAGTTGTGGTAGAGGTGTTACGATTTATACTGAAAATTCAACTATTTTTGATTTACGTAATACTAGTGCTTTTACAACTAAATTAGAGTTTCACCATGCTTATAGTTGCACTAATGGGAATAGTATTGGTTTAAGTAATTCGCTCTATCTGAGTGATGGGGTAACCGACATATTGTTATGGGAATTTACTTCTGCCTCTAGTTGTGGTGGTGGCGATTCTAGTAGTTTAACTAAAAGCATCAACCTTTCTGGGAACACGACAGGTAATATTATCAAAATTTATGAAGCGGGAACTTTGTATAGTTCCCCCTCTTTATCCCCTTTAAGTAAAACTGCAAGACATCAATTAAAATTTAGAACTGAATCTAGCCAAACAACTGGCGGTGGTACATGTAGGATGGATTGGAATTTGTATAATCTAAATATGACTGGGGTATCTTTATCTATGTTAAATTCTAATTATTCTGCTAATTTAGATTATAATTACACCACTGATTCATTAAATCTGTCTATTGAAAACATACAACGCGCCGCACTGACCGCTGAAGTATTTATTCCAGATAGTACTGCTATTAGATATTATTTATCAAACAATAATGGGACAAATTGGGAAGAAGTTACAAATGGTGTGCCACATGCTTTCACTTCCACAGGCAGAAACATCAGTGCTAGATTTACTATAAATTCAAGTCGTTTTAATGCTACACCGGTAGTCTATAATTATAAAGTGGACATAAACCCTGCGCAAGTAAGCAATTTAGCGGTAGATGTCGGCGCATTTGGCGTTAATCACTTTAATACTTCTGGAACATTGAATGGAAGCACATCGCCAAAGATATTCAATAAAGAATCAAACAGAACTAATTTGTATGTAGATACTAATTGTGCCAATAAGACAACTTGCAATGTACCTATCACGCTTAGTTTCAGTTCTGCGGGAATTGTGCAACTAAGTAATTTCAACTTAACTTTATCGGCTAATCCTGTATCTGTGCAGAAACATAGGCTTAGGTTTCTTGAACCGTTGTATTCGATGGAACTATTCTTTTCCAATTTCACTTTAGGAAGCTTGAATTTGTCCGATTTGAGATTGGATTATC
>C687J35021_10003127_pt1 | contig 11459 bp, 10 predicted proteins | sample RifCSPhighO2_12_FD_35021 | JGI IMG/M metagenome (IMG submission 35021)
TGACCGGGCACGAACTGGGTGAAGGAGTTGGCGATGGCGATGATCGGCTTCTTGAAGTCCTCGTCCTTCATCCCGGTGGCGCGCCACAGGGCGCGGGCGCCGGCCATGTTGCGGCCGTGGGTGGAGGTTTTCGAGCGGTAATCAGGCATGTCGATAAGTCCTGCAAAGGCTGTTCAGGTCACGCATTCGGTGGCGATCGCGTGGGCGATGGCACTGTGCGCGCAACGGGCTGTTGGGGCGTATGTTGAGCCGGGTTCAGGCCCAAGGCAAACAGAAGTGACCATTTGCAGGGCTGGGGCGGAGGTTGGCGCGGGGTCTGCGCTGGCTCGGCCTGGTACACGTCCGCCTGGGTGCGGCAGCAAGGGGACGATTCTAAGCCCAGGCGGTGGGGCGGCGAAAGCGCAGAGCGCTTAGTTAAAGCATGAGAGGCTGTGAAAAAACTCTCGCCTACTGCGGCCGCCTCCAGGCGCCCGCTGCTGACGTTGCGCTGAGTGAACGCCTGGAGACGGTCTCGCTACGGCGTTCGATATTTTCACAACCTCTGAGCGGGTTATTCGATCAGTTCGACCCCGCGCAGGCGCTCGGAGCGCCGGCGCAGCAGTTCGAGGGTGATCAGCAGGGCGATAGACACCAGGATCAGCAGCGTGGCGATGGCCAGGATGCTCGGATTGATCTGCTCGCGCAGCCCCGAGAACATCTGCCGCGGGATGGTGCGCTGCTGCGGGCCGGCCATGAACAGGATGACCACCACTTCGTCGAATGAGGTGATGAAGGCGAACAGCGCGCCGGAGATCACCCCGGGGCGGATCAGCGGCATGATGATGTCGAAGAACACCCGTAACGGCGTGGCGCCGAGGTTCAGCGCCGCGCGCGCCAGGCTGTAGTCGAAACCGGTCAGGGTCGCAGTCACGGTGATGATCACGAAGGGTGTGCCCAGGGCGGCGTGGGCCAGGATCACCCCCACATAGCTGCCGGCCAGGCCCATGTTGGAATAGAAGAAGAACATCCCGGCGGCGGTGATGATCAGCGGCACGATCATCGGCGACAACAGCAGGGCGGTGATGAAGCGCCGGTAGGGCATGTCGTCGCGGGCCAGGCCGACGGCGGCGCAGGTGCCCAGCACGGTGGCGAGCAGGGTGGCGAAGATGCCGATCAGGAAGCTGTTCTGGATCGCCAGGATCCATTTCGGATCGTTGAAGATTTCCCGGTACCAGCGCAGCGAATAGGCCTCCGGCTGCAGGGTGAGCATGCCTTCGGTAAAGCTGAAGAACGGCTCGACGTTGAATGACAGCGGGATGATCACCAGGATCGGCATGATCAGGAACAGCAGCACCAGCCAGGAGCTGGTCTTCAACAACCAGGCCCCGAGGTGATGCCAGAAGCCGTAATAGGCGGGAATTTTCATCGTCTGCTTATCCCAGTTTGATATTGCTGGCACCGACGAAGCGGTCGTATACCCAGTACAGCAACAGGATCAGGCCGAGCAGCAAGGAACCCAGCGCGGCGGCCAGTTCCCAGTTGTTCGAGCGCTGCATGTGGAAGGCGATGATGTTGCTGATCATCTGTCCGTCGGTGCCGCCGACCAGCGCCGGGGTGATGTAGTAGCCCACGGAAATGATGAATACCAGCAGCGCACCCGCACTCAGGCCCGGCAGGGTCATCGGGAAGTAGATGCGAGCGAAGGCCGGGATCGGTTTGGCCCCGAGTGACAGGGCCGCCCGCAGGTAGCTGGGGTCGATGCCGCGCATCACGCTGTACAGCGGCAGGATCATGAACGGCAGGAGGATATGGGTCATCGCCACCACGGTGGCGAACGAGGTGTAGAGCATCTCGATCGGTTGGCCGATCAGGCCGGTGCTGAGCAGGAATGAATTGATCACGCCGTTGGTCTGCAGCAGGGCGATCCAGGCGGTGGTACGTACCAGCAGCGAGGTCCAGAACGGCAGCAGCACCAGTACCAGCAGCAGGTTGGCGCGGTTTTCCGGCAGGCCGGCCAGGTAGTAGGCCAGCGGGTAGCCGAGCAGGGCGCAGAACAGGGTGATGACCAGCGCCATGTTCAGGGTCTTGCCGTACAGCTGCAGGTAGATCTGCGTGTCTTCGCGCACCTGGATGCCCTGCTCCGGGTGCAGCTCCAGATCCAGGGCGGTCAGGTAATAGTCGTAGGTGTAGACCGCGCCGGCGCGTTTGATCGCATACCAGACCTCCGGTTTGCTCCAGTTGCCGTGGGCCTTGAGCAGGGTCTCGGCGCCTTGGGTCTCAAGCTGTTCGGCCTCGATCCGGGCGATTCGTCGGGCGGTGGATTTGACCACGCTGGACATGCCGGTATAGGCGCGGTTGAGCTCCTCGGACAGCTTGCCGGACAGGCGCTCCTTGGCCAGGCCATGCAGCTCCTGGGCGAATACGTTCAGGGTTGTTTCATCGGGTACTGCTGTGCCGTCCCAGCGTTGCAGTTCCACCAGGGTCAGCGGGATCAGTTCGGCCACGGCCGGGTGATGCACGCTGCGCCAGAGCATGCTGCCGATGGGCGCAACGAAGGTCAGGAGAATGAAGGCCAGCAACGGCACCACGAACAGAAAGGCGGTCAGGCGTTTCTTGCTGCGGGCGCTGGCGGCTTGGCCGGCTTCGGTGGTGGTCAGAGAGGACAAGGTGTTACTCCGGAAATCCTGGTGAGGCCGATACCCTCACCCCAACCCTTCTCCCAAAGGGAGAGGGGGTATTCAGACTGTGTGAAAACTACTGCGCTTGGTTATCCAGCGTTAAAAACAGGCTCGGACAGTGGCTTGCCACTGAACGCCCAAAGGGCGGTCCGTAAGGGTGAGCGCAGCGAGTAATGCTCATTTACAACCAGTAAACTCCGCTTCCTCGCCTGTTTTTGCCTTGCCTAACCTTCGCTCGCTACGTTTTCACACAGTCTTATTGCGGGTTACTTCAACAGCCACTCATTGAATTTCTCGCCGAGCGACTCGCCGTAGTCGGCCCAGAAATCCGAGCTGGCCTGGATACCTTTATCCAGGTGGGCGGTGGGCAGGTGCGGTGCGGCGGTCGGGTCGGCCAGCGGCATGGAGGACTTGCGGGTCGGGCCGTAGGCGACGTCCGGCATGCCGGCCAACGGCTTGGAACCGGTGGCGTAGGCGATGAACTTGAGTGCCAGATCCTTCTTCTGCGTGCCCTTGACGATGGCCCAGGCGTCGAGGTCGTAGACGTGGCCGTCCCAGACGATGACGAAGGGCTTGTTCTCCTGGCGGATGGCGTCGTAGAAGCGACCGTTGGCCGACTGCACCAGCACTGCGCCGCCGTCATTGAGCAGTTGCGGGGCCTGCGACCAGGAATCGAACCAGACCAGGTCGTCCTTGATGGTGGCCAGCTTGTCGAAGGCGCGCTGTTGGCCTTCNGGAGTNGACAGCACTTCATAGACGTCCTTGGGCGCTACGCCGTCGGCCAGCAGGGCCCACTCCATGTTGACCTGCGGACGCTTGCGCAGGGCGCGCTTGCCGGGGATCTTCTTGGTGTCGAAGAAGTCCTCGATGCTCGCCGCCTTGGTGCCGCCGATAGTCTTCTCGTTGTAGGCGAACACCACCGACCAGACGATGTTGCCGACCGCGCATTCGCTGGCCAGGGCTTCGGGGATGAAGTCTTCTGCGGCCGATTTGCCGTCCACGCCGGCCGGCAGGTCCTCATGCGGGATGCTTTCCAGCAGGCCTTCGGAGCAGGCGCGCTCAAGGTCGATCACCTCGAAGTCGACCACGTCCCACTGGATATTGCCGGATTCGACCTGGGCCTTGATCTCGGCCACGCCGCCGGAATAGTCCTCGAACAGCACCTTGACGCCGGTGTCTTTCTGGAACGGGTCGATGACGTGTTTCTTCTGTGCCACGCCATAGGCGCCGCCCCAGGACACCACGGTCAGGCTCTCCTCGGCGCTGGCGGCGAAGCCGGCCGTGCCTAACGCTGCAGCCAAAGCGAATGCGGAAAAGCGGGTAGTCAGTGATCTAGCCATTGCTGTGCTCCATTGCTTTTAGTTGTGTGGTTGTAGCGTAGCCGCGGCGACGGGCCGGTCCAGCGCCTGGCTGTCCTCGGGCAGCCAGGCCAGAGCAACCTCGTCGCTGTTGTTGAACTGCGGGGCCGAACTGTCGTTCATGTTCTTCACCACCAGTTCGGTGCCGTCGGCGGTTTCGAAATGGTAGCGGATGTATTCGCCGACATAGTGGCGGGTCACGAAGCGCGCCTTGACCCGGTTGCCGGCACTGCCGAGGCGGTCGGTGAAGGTGAGTTTTTCCGGGCGGATCGAGACGGTGGTCGGCAGGCCGACTGCGCAACAATTGGCCTTCAGGCTGCTGACCAGGCCGCCGTCTTCCAGGCGCACGCCGACGGTGTCGTCGCCGACCGACTCGATGGTGCCCTTGAGTTTGTTGCTCTCGCCGATGAAGTCGGCAACGAACAGGTTGGCCGGGCGCTCGTAGAGCACGTGGGGCGCGGCACATTGCTGGACGATGCCGTTGTTGAACACGGCGATGCGGTCGCTCATGGTCAGGGCTTCGGTCTGATCGTGGGTGACGTAGATCACGGTGAAGCCGAGCTGCTCGTGCAGACGCTTGATCTCGAACTGCATCTGCTCGCGCAGCTTCTTGTCCAGGGCGCCGAGCGGCTCGTCCATCAGGATGATGTCCGGGGCGAAGATCAGGGCGCGGGCCAGGGCCACGCGCTGGCGCTGGCCGCCGGAGAGTTGCCCGGGAAAGCGGTTGCCGAACTCCAGCAGCTCGACCAGGGACAGGTACTCGTCGACCTTGGCCTTGATTTCGTCTTTGGGTTTTTTGCGGATTTTCAGCGGGTAGGCGAGGTTTTCGCGCAGGGTCATGTGCGGAAACAGGGCGTACTGCTGGAACACCATGCCGATGTTGCGTGCGTAGGGGGCGATGCTGGTGACCGAGCGGCCGTTGATCAGGATCTCGCCGCTGGTCACGTCCTCGAAGCCGGCGAGCATCATCAGGCAAGTGGTCTTGCCGGAGCCGGAGGGACCGAGCAGGGTGATGAATTCGCCCTTGGCCACATCCAGGTTGAAATCCTTGACCACCAGTGTCTTGTGGTCGTAGGTCTTCTTCACATTGGTGAATTGTAGGAACGGTTTGTCCCCAGCTTGCTCAGCCATAATCCTCCCCAGCTTTCCATCAGAACAGGTGTCCAGCTCTTGGCGTGCACCTGACCGCTTCAGTCAACCGTCTCGTACTCTCGTAAGTCCGAGCAGCTGTTATGGAAATAACCAAAAGCAATAAGCACGCCAGCCAGCCATAACCGCGCACGGCTGCGCTGCGCGTGTTTCTAAGCCTAGTTCAGCTTGGGGTTTGCGCTAGCTGGGTGGGAGAACGGGTAACAGCACAGGGGAAAGGGGGTACCTGCCGAAACGCACTCGGCAGGTGCACGGGGCTCGGAGGTTGTGAAAATATCGAGCGCCGTAGCGAGAGCGCAACGCTAGCAGCGGCCGCCTGGGGACGGCCGCTTTTTTCACCAGCGCTCAGCTGTTGGGCAGCAGGCGGCAGGTCAGGCTCTTGATATAGCGGGTTTCGGCGATGGCCGGGTGCACCGGATGATCAGGCCCCTGGGCGCCGCGTTCGAGCAGTTGGATGTTGCGATCGAGGTGGCGGGCGCTGGTCAGCAGGATGTTCTGCAGGTCGTCTTCCGGCAGGTGCATGGAACAGGAGGCGCTGACCAGGATGCCGTCCTTGTTGAGCAGGCGCATGGCCGCTTCGTTGAGGCGGCGGTAGGCGGCCTCGCCGTTCTTCAGATCCTTCTTGCGCTTGATGAAGGCGGGTGGGTCGGCGATCACCACGTCGAAGCGCTCTTCGGCGCTTTTCAGTTCCTTGAGGGCGGCGAACACGTCGCCTTCGATGCAGGCGACCTTCTCCGACAGGCCGTTGAGGGCCGCGTTGCGCTCCACGCCGTCGAGGGCGAAGGCCGAGGCGTCCACGCACATCACTTCGGTGGCGCCGAAGGCCGCAGCCTGCACGCCCCAGCCGCCGATATAGCTGAACAGGTCGAGTACGCGCTTGCCTTTGACGTAGGGCGCCAGGCGTGCGCGGTTCATCCGGTGGTCGAAGAACCAGCCGGTCTTCTGCCCTTCGATCACCGGGGCTTCGAACTTCACCCCGTTCTCTTCCAGCGCCACCCATTCCGGCACCACACCGAAGGCGGTCTCGACATAACGCTCCAGGCCTTCGGCATCGCGCGCGGCGGAATCGTTCTTGAGCAGGATGCCGCTCGGCTTGATCACCTGGATCAGCGCGGCGAGCACCTCATCCTTGTGCCTTTCCATGGTGGCGGAGGCCAGTTGCACCACCAGAATGTCGAAGAAACGATCCACCACCAGGCCCGGCAGCAGGTCGGAATCGCCGAATACCAGGCGGTAGCAGGGCTGCTCGAACAAGCGCTCGCGCAAGGACAGGGCGACATTGATGCGGTGCACCAGCAGGGACTTGTCCAGTACGTGCTTGACGTCGCGCGACAGCAGGCGGGCGCAGATCAGGTTGTTCGGGCTCAGCGCGACCACGCCCAGCGCCTTGCCGCCGGCCGCTTCGAGGATCGCTTGATCGCCCGCGGCAAAGCCGTGCAGCGGTGTCGCGGCCACATCGATTTCGTTGCTGTACACCCACAGATGGCCGGCCCGCAGGCGTCGATCGGCGTTGGCTTTGAGCCGCAAGCTGGGCAGGGACATGGGGTGTTCTCCAGAAAAAGAGCGCGATTATAGCCGTTTCGCCAAGCGCAGGCGCAGGCCTGGAGGGCTTTGCGTGCGGGCGGGAGGTGTTTCCTGCTTGCCTGGGTGGGGGGCAGCCGGACTACACTCTGGCCTTCTGCCATCTTTGTCGAGCCGTCATGGCCCAGCCACTCTCCGCCGAACAGATTAACAAGGCCCTGCAAGGCATCAGCGTGCCGCCGCAGCCACAGATCATGGTCGACCTGCAGATGGAGCAGGTCATGCCCCATCCCGACCTGCAGGCCATTGCCAAGCTGATCAGCCAGGATCCGGGGTTGTCCGGGGCGTTGTTGAAGATCGTCAACTCGCCGTTCTTCGGCCTGGCCAACCGTATCGCCTCGATCCAGCAGGCGGTCAACCTGCTCGGCTGCGACACCGTGATCAACCTGATCAATGCCCAGTCGATCAAGGGCGAGCTCAGCGACGAAACCATCGTCACCCTCAACCGTTTCTGGGATAGCGCCCAGGACGTGGCCATGACCTGCCTGACCCTGGCCAAGCGCATCGGCTACCAGTCGCCGGATGAGGCCTACACCCTCGGGCTGTTCCATAACTGCGGTATTCCGCTGATGGTCAAGCGCTTCCCCGGTTTCATGACGGTGCTGGAAGAGGCCTATTACAGTGCCGGCAGCGAGTTGCGGGTGGTCGATAGCGAGAATCGCCTGCTCAACACCAACCATGCGGTGGTCGGCTATTTCACCGCCAGATCGTGGAACCTGCCGCTGCACCTGTGCGAGGCGATTGCCAGCCACCACGATGCGCTGGCGATCTTCAGCGACGACTCCGGCCGCGATGCCCAGCTGAAGACCCTGTTGGCGATTCTGAAGATGGCCGAGCACATCTGTGCAAGCCACCGGGTACTGGGCAACCAGGCCGAGGATCATGAGTGGCAGAGCATCGAGCAACTGGTGCTGGAGTACGTCGGCCTGTCCGGCTACGACTTCGAGCACCTGCGCGAGAGTATCCGCGAGCTGGGCAGGGTATGAGAGGTTGTGAAAAACTCCCGCCTACTGCGACCGCCTCCAGACGGCGCTCGATAATTTCACAACCGCTGACTCGCCGAGGTCGGCACGGGACTGGATTTCCAGCGGCCCGCTGCTACTGTTCCGCGGCGAGGATGGCGCTGGCCAATTCCATGTCGCTGGCCTGCAGATCGGGATGCTCGGCGCGCAATTGGTTCAGCGCGGCTTCCAGATAAGGCCCGCGGATTTCTCCAGCGCTGGCGACATAGCTGCTGGCATCGTCACGTGCCGGCACGATCAGCTTCTTGTCCTTGAAGGTCAGGTAGGTCGAGGCCGTGGTTGCCCCGGACGAGAGGATGTCGCGCACCAGATCGTCAGCGAATGTCGGGGCCGTGAAGGCGACCAGTACGGTAAAAATCAACGGATTTAAACGGCGCATACGGGTGACTCCGAAAGGTTTGCCTATGAAGTAGGAGTCCGATTTGCCGCCGAGGGTTCAACCCGGCCGATCAAGGGCGGCGATTGCCAGGTTCGGCTAGGGGGCGCTCTGCGTGGGAACCATCGCGGGGGTTGCGGCATCTCTGGAGGAAGGGCCAGGCGGTGTTCCGCTTCAGTCGCGAAGCGTTACGGAGGGCTCGATGACCTTCACGATTGTCGGCTTCGGTGCCGGCGCTAGCAATCCGCTTGCAGGTAATACTGCTGCAGACCTGTCAGCAGCAGATGGCCGCTCTGAACAAAAGCGTGGCGCCGATACAGCGCCAGGTTGCGCGGCTCGCCGGTTTCCAGGGCGACACGCTGGCAGCCCTGCTGGCGCAGTTGGGCCAGTGTCTGGCTCAGCAGCAGGCNGCCGATGCCCCGACCTTGCTGGTCGGGCGCCACNGCGATGAACTCGATGNGCGCGCTGTCGGNGTGGCTCAGCTGTTGGTCGAAGGCCTCGAGCAACTGGTCGAGCCGGGCCAGGCAGTCGGCGCCGCACTGCTGGCGGATGGAATGGCCGATGGACTGCAAGCTGCCGGCGTTGGGCTGCTGCCCGGCCAGGCTGAAATAACAGGCGCCGACCAGCTGTCCGGCCTGCCAGACGGCGAGGATCGGCATGTCGTTGGCCCGGTGCAAGCGTTGATAAGCCGCCAGATAGGCACGGCGGCGTTGGGCAAAGCCCGGGCGCTCGGCGAACAGATACCAACCGAGGGTCGGGTCGCCGGCAAAGGCCTGGTCGAGCAGGTCGAGTGCTGGGCCATCCTGCGCCACCACCAGTGGCGCGAGATGCAGGGCGTTCACCGGCTGGCTTCGACTTTCAGCAGCACGCCGTCCTGGCCGATCACCTTGACCTTGCTGCCGGCCGGCAGGTCCGGGCCGCTGACCAGCCACAGGGTGTCGCCGGCCTTGATCTTGCCGTGGCCAGCGCTGATGGCTTCATGGAGGACGAACTGGCGGCCCAGCAGTTCGCTACCGCGGCGGTTCAGCCCCGGTTGATCGGAAGGCTTGGCCGCGGTGCGCTGGCGNCGCCACCAGTACACCGCGGTGAGCACCGAGAGCACGCCGAACAGGAGGAACTGCACGGCCCAGGGCAGCTCCGGGAACAGGTAGGTCAGCACGCCGACGCAGGCGGCGGCGATGCCGATCCACAGCAGGTAGCCGCCGGCGCCGAACACCTCGAGGATCAGCAGCAGGGTGCCGAAGGCCAGCCAGTTCCAGTACGACAGGTGCTGCAAGTAGTCCCACATCGCTTAACCCTGCTTGTTGTCACCGAAGGTGGCTTTGACGATTTCACCGATACCGCTGACCGCGCCGATCACCTGGCTGGCTTCCAGCGGCATCAGGATCACCTTGCTGTTGTTGGCGCTGGCCAGCTGGCCGAGCGCGTCGATGTATTTCTGTGCGACGAAGTAGTTGATCGCCTGCACGTTGCCGCTGGCAATCGCTTCGGAGACCACCCGGGTGGCTTCGGCTTCGGCGCCGGCAGCCCGCTCGCGGGCTTCGGCTTCGAGGAAGGCGGCCTGGCGCTGGCCTTCGGCCTCGAGGATCTGCGCCTGCTTCTTGCCTTCGGCGGTAAGGATCGCGGCGGCGCGCAGGCCTTCGGCTTCGAGGATCTGCGCACGCTTGATGCGCTCGGCCTTCATCTGCCCGGACATGGCCGCCATCAGGTCGGCGGGCGGGCTGATGTCCTTGATTTCGATGCGGGTGATCTTGATGCCCCAGGGCGCGGTCGCTTCGTCCACGGTGCGCAGCAGTTTCTCGTTGATCGCGTCGCGCTGGCTGAGCATGGCGTCCAGCTCCATGGAGCCGAGCACGGTGCGGATGTTGGTCTGCAGCAGGTTGCGGATCGCATGGGTGAGGTTGTTCACCTCGTAGGCGGCCTGGGCGGCGTTGATCACCTGGAAGAAGCACACGGCATCGATCTGCACGGTGGCGTTGTCGGCGGTGATCACTTCCTGCGGTGGAATGTCCAGCACGGTTTCCATGACGCTGAGCTTGTGGCCGATGCGGTCCATCACCGGCACGATGATGTTCAGGCCCGGGGTCAGGGTGTTGGTGTAGCGGCCGAAGCGCTCGACCGTCCACTGCGAGCCCTGGGGCACCACTTTGAAGCCCATAAAGACCACGGCGACGGCCAGGCCGACGAAGAGAAAGATCACGCTGCCGATTTCCATGAGGCATATTTCCTTGCGGGTCGCTTTTAAGGTAGCCGTCGATTGTAGGCCGACGGCTGCGGTTTTGCCCGGCTCCAGGGCAGACTTGTGAATCAGTAGGTATTGCCTCGTAGGGCGGCGAGCAATTTTCGATCGCGCACATAGAGGTCGTTGTGCAGGATCAGTTCGCCGTCGGCGTTGACCCCGGCGGTCCAGTAGGCGAGGACGATCGGCAGACGCTCGCGCATCGGGAATTCCGTGGTTTTGCCGCTGGCCAGCAGGCGCGCGATCTCGGCACAGTCATCGGCCGGCAGCAGGGTGTCGAGCAGTTCGACGATGCCTTCGATACGCACGCAACCGGAGCTGAAGGCGCGTGGCGATTTGCTGAACAGGTGCTGGCTGGGGGTGTCGTGCAGGTACACGGAGAACGGGTTGGCAAAGCGGATGACCAACTGGCCGAGGGGATTATGCGGCCCGGCATCCTGGCGCAGGATGATCGCCCCGGGCTTCTGCCAGTCGACCTTGGCCGGGTCGAGCGGCTTGCCGTCGCGGTCGAGCACCCGCAACTGCTGGCGCTGCAGATAGCCGAGGTCGCGGCGGATCTCCGGCAGCTTGTCCTCGCGCATGATGGTCGGCGGCACGGTCCAAGTGGGGTTGAGGGTCAGGCGGCTGACCAGCGACTTGAGCTGTGGCGTCTGGCGTGCCGGCCGACCGACTTGGGCGCGGCCCTGCCACAGCAGCTGATGGTCGCGGTAATAGCCGAGTTGGCCGCCGGCGATATTCACCAGCAGGGTTTCCGCCTCGATGTCGCCGGCCAGCCAGCGCCAGCGCTCGAGGTTGACCCGCAGTTGTTCTAGGCGTGCGGCTGCGCTGGTGTTCAGGGCGGTCAGGCTGTCCGGGCCGATCACCGCGTCGGCCTGCAGGCCATGGCGCGTCTGGAAGCGTTCCACCGCGGCCACCAGGGCGGCGTCGTAGTGGTCGCTGGCGGCTGCGGGGCGTTCATCCATATAGCCTTCCGCGGCCAGGCGGGCGACCAGTAGCGGAACGCGCGCATCGTGCATGTCCGGACGCAGCAGGCGGCCGCCGGGAATCGCCGGCCACTCGCCGAGTGGCCGGCGGCGG
>C687J35021_10003130_pt1 | contig 11457 bp, 16 predicted proteins | sample RifCSPhighO2_12_FD_35021 | JGI IMG/M metagenome (IMG submission 35021)
TAACGCCTAACAGACTCTCCCCCGGTTGGCTTGCCACCCCCTTCCCGCCCCACGGCAGTTGCTCCTTGCCGTGGGGCTTTTTTTTGCGGGTGATAAAGACGTTTGCGAAGAGCGAGCAATACAGGGAGATGGCTGGCCAGAGGCCAGAAGCAGGCATTCAGGTGAGGCCGCTTTCGGCCCCGCCAATCGGCGCAGATCATCGGCTACAGCGCTAAAAGCCAGTTTTTACCGCCGGCCTTTATAGCTGTTATGCAGAAAAGCAACGTTGTACTTACGGGACCTTCATCAGAGCAATTCGATACCGAAACGTCGCATGCATAAGGCAAACAAAGCGAAACAANCTGCTGTGGCAACGATGTAGATCAGTAGAGCGGGCCAGAAGCCGAACCGGGGCAGCANCAGAGGAAATGCGAGTAGCATCGGCAGGGTTGGCAACACATACCAGAAGGTGTAGCGGGCATGGTTTGCGATTTTCTCTGCTGACTGGTTTTCAACGTTTAGCCAGATAAGCGTCAGGACGGTGATCAGGGGCAACGCAGCGATCAACCCCCCAAACTTGTCACTACGCTTTGCGACTTCCGACACCACGACGACCACTATTGCTGTCAGGAAATATTTGCTGATAACCCAAGTCATCTTGCATCTCCTAGAACGTTATTGTTGATGCCTTTTGCTTCGAGTCGCGCTCAGAGGTACTTGGTGATTTGCTTGAAGTCTTCGAGTGATGTGCGCTCGCCTGACGAGAGTGCTTCTATCGTGTGCTCCAGGCAGTGGTCGATATGGTCTTGGATAAGCACACGCTTGGCCTGACACACGGCTTTTTCCACGGCATGCAGTTGCTGAGCAATGTCCACGCAAGCTCGATTGTCTTCAATCATCGTGACGATGCTGCGCAGGTGNCCCTCCGCACGTTTCAACCTTTTGATGATATCGCTATGACTTTGGTGCTGGTTGCCGTGTTCGTGATCGCTCATGCCTTGAGTCTCGTGCATCGATGATTTACGCTCGAATGCTATCCCCCTGGGGGGGATATGGCAAACCTGCTGCGCCGACAGAAAAGCCAGCCATTTAAGTCTTGAAAGAGCCACTTCATGCTCAGCAAACCCATCAGCACCCAGGTGATTTTTGTCCTTGCTCTCGCCATCCTGATGGCCTGGGCCGGGCACACCTCTGCGTTGTTTATGGGCGCGAGTCAGTCGGCTTGGAGCGGCAATGATGGTACTCGTGCGCATGTCCACGGCGACGGTGCATTTGCCTGTGCAGCGTGCGCCGATCACTACCACTCCTCGCTGACCGCCGACCATGTGCACGAAACACCGAACCTGACCACGCTGCTGAGCATCAGTACGCAGCCCGAGCGTGCGCAGCTGATTGAAGCCCCTCGCTATTCCATTCCGCCCAGCCCGATCTTCCTGATCGAACGGCCACCCCGCGCCACATTCGNGCTCTGACACAGGCCGCTGTGCGGCCCAANATCCCTTTAATTCAGGACTCAACCATGCATCCGCTAACTANGGGCGCAATGGACGTATCTGCCGTGCGCCCGTATCGCTCGTTACTCCTGTTGCTGTTGTTCACGGCATTGCTGTTTCTCGGCATGCCGGACGCGCTGGCCCACGCTGTTGCCGAGGGCGACAAAGGCTTTATCCAGGAAAGCTCAGGGGTGATGGTGTTGCCGTTCATCTACATGGGCGCAAAGCACATGATCACCGGCTACGACCACCTGTTGTTCCTCTTCGGGGTGATCTTCTTTCTTTACCGCCTGAAAGACGTGGCTCTCTACGTCAGCCTTTTCGCCGTGGGCCACACCGTGACGCTACTGCTGGGCGTACTGGCGGAAATCAGCATCAGCCCCTATGTGATCGACGCCATTATCGGCTTCTCGGTGGTGTACAAGGCGCTGGATAACCTCGGCGCGTTCCAGCGCTGGTTTGGCCGCCAGCCGGGCACCAAAGCGGCCACGCTGATATTTGGCCTGCTGCATGGGTTCGGCCTGGCAACCAAGATTCAGGAGTACGAGATCTCGGCAGACGGCCTGATTAGCAATCTGATTGCCTTCAACGTTGGCGTCGAAATTGGTCAGCTCCTGGCGCTCAGCGCCATCCTGATTGTCATGGGCTACTGGCGACGCACCGCCAGCTTCTGGCGTCATGCCTACACCGCCAACGTCGCCATGATGAGCGCCGGTTTCCTTTTGATGGGTTACCAGCTCACCGGCCTGATCGTCTCTCAGTAAGGAATTTTAAGCATGTTCAATACCAGGCTTCCGACCCAAAGCGAATTGCCGACTAACCGCCAACTACTGCGCTCCACCCTGATCGCAGTGAGTGTTGCCGCCGCCTTATTGGTCACCGTGGTAATGCCCTCTGAATACGCCATCGACCCAACGGGCGTTGGCCGCGTACTCGGCCTGACCCAGATGGGCGAAATCAAGAAAACCTTGACCGANGAAGCAGCAGCGGATGCAGCGGTTCAGCCAGCTGCGGCTGCGGCCGTTCAAGCCCCCGTACCTGTCCACCCTGAAGCTCAAGAACCCGTTGCTGCAGCACCTGTGGCCGAACCGGAAGCAGAACCTCAGCCAGTCCTGAAGTCCGATGAGATGACCCTTACGCTGAAACCGGGCGAGGGCCGTGAAATCAAACTGGAAATGCTGAACAAANCCACGGTCAGCTACGAGTGGACAACCAATGGCATCCCGGTCAACCACGACACCCACGGCGAGCCCTACAACGGCCCCAAGGGCTACTACCACAGCTACAGCAAGGCCAAGCAGATCAAGGGTGACAAAGGCGAATTCACCGCCATTTTCGACGGCACCCACGGCTGGTTCTGGCGCAACCGTAGCAACAGCGACGTGACCATCACGCTCAAGACCAAGGGCGATTACCTGAGCGTCAAACGAGTTATCTAAGGCAAAGCCCCCGGCCATCATGNTCAGGGGCTTACATCTATGTTCGGAANAGCAAGACTGAGCCGCCCTGCCTACCTGAACATACGCGGGTCATAGATAAAGTCGTACACCTCGAACACCTTGATCTGCTTCACGGCCTGGTGGTTGGGGGTTAATGACCATGTTGCGCTCCAAGGCCAGCACGGCAGACGGGACTATCAGCCCCAGGTGGCTATTGGTCTTCAGCCAGGCAGTGCCAAAGTCCATGCTGGGGCAGTCGGCTGGGAGGGTCGCCCGCCCCTCCGGCGGAAATGCCCGAGGACGATAGGGTGCTGATCTGCTGCGCCGTGCCGGCAGAGGACGAAAGCGGCATCCACCCCCTAGTCCTTGATCTGTAGCGAGGTAACGCCGCCATGCAACTGGAACCCGAAACAGCCGCGTGCTGGCGTGCGCAAGGAAGTACGCCTATCGGCTCATCATCAGCGCGCTACCTCGGCACGGAACGCGAACCGAACTACATGGCGGTGCGTGTGGGGGAAATAGTCTGGCGCTTCAGGGCCGTGTAGCGCCCCACTGCTGCGCGGCACAACGCTAATGAGCCCACTCAACTGGTTTGCGTACAGCTTGGCTGCCCCGCCGAATAGCGCACGCCGGGGCTGACTGCAGCGTTGAACGCCTTCAGCGCCGTCGCGCCGATCAGCAGCGGAAATTCAAAAGCGCTGCGGTCGGTGAGGTTGACCTCGATATTTTTCAGCTCATCGCCCACGCAGATATCCAGCTCAATCACCGGACGCGCGGTATACAGCTGCTTTTCGCCGGGCCCACGGTCGTCGGCGCGGCGCTTGATATAGCTCATGCGCGTCAGCGGCTTTTCGATGACCTGCGCCTGCCTGGCATCGTCCAGGCCCAGCTGGAAGCGCACCCACTCGCCGCCATCACGCTTGAACACTTCGATATTCTTGGCGCTGAGTGAGGCGGTTTCGGCACCAGTATCGAGTTTGGCGGGCAGTTTCAGGGCCAGTTCGTGCAGGGAAACCTGTTCATGCAGGCCATAGATCTGTGGCTGGTTGGCCATCGCGGCGGTTGAAAGCAGCGCTGCGGACAGTGTCATTGCGGCAAATCTCATCGGATCACCTGCGCTACGGCCAAGGTCAGGTCTGACATGCTGAGACTCCACTTCCAGTAAAAGTGGAGCCAGCATAATGACGCTGGCTGAACTGAAGCTGAATCCAGGCACGCGCAGAAGCAGGCACCCATGCACCCAATCCTGCTCACCCAAGAAAAATGCCGCTTTCCCTTAACAGGAAAGCGGCATTTTTTTGCGCGTATAGCTCAGGCCGACGGGCAAGCCGTCGGTGGCTAGCCTTTGCGGCGCCCCACCAGCAGCAGACCGCCGATGATGATTGCGCCAAAGCCCGCCCAGAGCGGGACATTGACCCGTTCCTTCTCCGCCACTTGCATATGCAGTGGGCCGATATCGATGTTGTGGGTTTCCTTGGTGTAGCTGAAACCGCCATAGGCCAGGCCCAGGGCCCCGCCAATGATCAGTACCAGTGCCGCAATTTTTATTCCGTCCATCTGCTTCTCTCCACTGATAAATCCACAGCAGCGGGTTGGCCGTTTTCAGTCGGCCTTGCGCTTGCCTTCCACGGTATACCCTGCCTGCTAAGGCTGGTCCTTCTGCCGCGTGACGCTGACGCCGGTGACAAAGGCTGCGCCCAGCGACACGATGGCCCCCACCACTATCCATTGCGTGGGTACAGCCAGCAGTACCGCGCCGTAGACCAGCCCGGCAATAAAGATCAGGGCACCACCGATATAAAGTGCGAATGACATGCGAACCCTCCTTGTTTATTGATTATTTGGGCTTTTCGGTTTTGTTCAGGTGTTCAGACCTGCACCCCGGCGATCAGTAGCGCTGGAACACGCCATTCTCCAGGCGCACCCGGTCACCAACGCGCAGGTCGCCGGGGCTGGCCTGGTTCAGGGTCTTGGAGCTGCCATTGGCCATACGAATGGTGATGGCGTAGCCGGGCGCGGACTGGTTGCGTTTCTCGATCTGGTGACCGATATAGGCACCGCCCGCACTGCCGGCAATGGTCGCGGCGGTGTTGCCCGAACCCTTGCCCACCTGATTGCCCGCCACCCCGCCGAGCACCGCGCCNGCCACAGTGCCAAGGCCATAGCCNGTGCCGGCAATGCCCTGGTATTCGGCCTGGGTGGTCTCGATGGCGGTCACCACGCCATAGTCGTTGGAATAGCCCTGGTTATTGCCGTTGGTCTGATACGTAGTCTGCGGATAAGGCGCAGGCGCTTGCGGGTTGAGCGCAGTGCAGGCGCTGAGTGTTAGCACGGCAACAGGCCCCAGCAGCGCTACACATCTATTGAAAATGTTCATGGCCAATGTCCTCTGAGGTTGCCGGGCAGCGGTGCACTGTCGCCCTGNTCTGAATCGCGCAAACCGNCGGCACGCCTGNGCCTNCCGTTGATCGTCGCTCCTCGGTTCAGGCTACGCCCATGAACCCATCCTGTCAGTGCGTTATCGCACATAGGCCTTGCGAGAGCCGGGTCGCAAACCAGCGTAAAGACTTGCTGTGTACGCTAACGAACAGAGCGGGCTCGGCCAAACTGACACTATCGTTGACACCTGCGGCTTTCGCAGACGCACAACTGTTACGTTATCCAGTCGAGTACGAAACGCGATGTCCTTGAAAGCAACCGCTAGTCTGCAGATTAAGAATCCCGGCTCCGCCAAGGGATACGGAGATGCTTGAAAAGCACATCCCCCAGCGCAATACCCTGCTGGCAGCTCTGCCTGCTGAGGTGCAGCATCGCCTGTTCCCCTATCTTGAACTGGTGTCGCTGCCGCTGGGCATGGTGCTCTACGAGTCAGGCGATACCATGCGCCATGTCTATTTCCCGACCGACTCGATCATTTCTCTGCTTTATGTGATGGAAAACGGCGCTTCGGCGGAAATATCCGTGGTCGGTAATGAAGGCCTGGTAGGTATCTCACTGTTTATGGGCGGCGAAAGCACACCCAGCCGGGCCATCGTGCAGAGCGGCGGGCATGCTTATCGCTTGCCTAGCCAGAAACTCAAGGATGAGTTCAACCGCCATGGCGAACTGCTAGTGCTGATGCTGCGCTATACCCAGGCGCTGATTACCCAGATGTCGCAAACCGCGGTGTGCAACCGCCACCATTCGATCGATCAGCAACTGTGCCGCTGGTTGCTGCTGTCGCTCGACCGCTTGTCCAGCAACAAGCTGAGCATGACCCAGGAGCTGATCGCCAATATGCTCGGGGTGCGCCGCGAAGGGGTCACCGAGGCGGCCGGCAAGTTGCAGCGTCAGGGGGTAATCGAGTACAGCCGCGGGAATATCACCGTGCTCGACCGCCACAAGCTCGAGCAACTGAGTTGCGAGTGCTACGCCGTGGTCAAGAAGGAAACCGACCGCCTGCTGCCCTTTGTCCCCTCGCATTAGCCCGTTTAGAGCCTGCGCAGCACCAAAACAGGCCGTTTAAAGCCTGCGCTAAGTGGTGCAGCGAACAGAGCCCACGGCCGGCATGGGGGCAGACTGCGAAGACGGGATTGCCAGGCACCCCTTCCGTGCCCCGATGGGCTTGCCTCGTGCTGCAGGACGCAGTCATGTCAGTTGCACCACCACCGCACATCATCAACCTGTTATTGGGCGCAGTGCCGCGCCAAGAGCGCGACCGGGTCATGGCCCATTGCGAACTGGTGGAATTGCACTTCGGCAAGGTTCTCTGTGAGCCTGACCGACCTTTTCGCTCCCTGTATTTCCCTGTCAGCGGTTTTATCTCGCTGGTCACCACCCTTGGCTCGCATCGTCCGCTGGAGCTGGCCCTGATCGGCAACGAAGGCATGCTCGGGGCCACCCAGGTGCTGGGCGTCAACTCCGCCCCCAGCCGCGCCGTGGTGCAAGGCACCGGCAATGCCCTGCGCATCAGCCCCCTGAAGTTCCGTGAAGCCCTGCTGGAATGCCCGCGGCTGCTAGCTACCCTCAAGCGCTACCTCTATGTGCTGATGGTGCAGCTGTCGCAGAATATCGCCTGCGGCCACTTCCATGAGGTCGAACCGCGGCTGGCGCGCTGGTTGCTGATGAGCCATGACCGTGCCCACAGCGATCACCTGCAACTGACCCACGAGTACCTGTCCGATATGCTCGGCGTACGCCGCAGTGGGGTATCCATTGCCGCCGGCGCGCTGCAGTTGCGCAAGCTGATTCACTACAGCCGCGGGCGCATCACCATCCTCGACCGCAAAGGCCTGGAGGCCGCCGCCTGCGAATGCTATGAGGCGCTGAGCGATGATTACGCCCGGTTACTGCCTAATAAGCTGCAGGCGCAGCACTGAATGACCGCGGCCGCAAGCTGGCAACTCAAGCGGCCGGCGGTAGCTTGGCGAGAAACAGGTCGGCGAACTGTTCACCGAGCAGCCCTCGACTAAACAGATACCCCTGTCCTTCCTCGCACTGCGCGCTCTTGAGAAACAGCAGCTGCTCCTGATTTTCCACGCCCTCCGCGACCATCTTGTACTGCAGGCTGCTGCCCATGGCGATCATTGCGCTGGCGATAACGCCGTTGCTGGTGTCGATGGCATGCACAAACGACTTGTCGATCTTCAGCACGTCGATGGGAAACTTCTGCAGATAGCTCAGGCTTGAGTAACCTGTGCCGTAATCGTCCACTGCCAGTTGCACGCCAAGGCCNTTGAGCTGCTGGAGGATACCGCTGCTGAGCTCGGCATCGCGCATCAGTATGCTCTCGGTAATTTCCAGTTGCAGGCANCCTGGTTCCAACCCGGTTTCGNAGAGGATGGTTTTTACCTCAGCGACNAAATCCGGGTGGCGGAACTCCAGGGCGGAGATATTCACCGCAATCGAGGCCAGGTGCAGCCCCTGNTCCTGCCAGTGGCGGGTTTGCCGGCAGGCCTCGCGCAACACCCAGCGGCCAATCGACACGATCAAACCGCACGCCTCGGCAACCTTTACAAAGCCCTCCGGCAGGGTGACGCCCCACTGCGGGTGCTGCCAGCGCAACAGCGCCTCGGCCCCGGTAACGGCCCCCGTCTCCAGGTTGAATTTGGGCTGGTAGTGCAGGATGAATTCCTGCCATTGCAGGGCTTGCCACAGGCTTTTCTCGATCACCTGGCGCTCGTCGGCGTGGACATTCATGGCGTGCTTGAAGAACTGGAAGTTGTTTCGTCCGGCCTTCTTGGCGTGGTACATCGCCATGTCCGCGTTTTTCAGCAGCGTGTCGGCGTTATCGGCATCCATCGGGTACACGCTGATGCCGATACTGCAGCTCACCTGCACCTCATGCGGGCCAAGAATAAAAGGCTCGGCCAGGGCGCTGATGATCTTCTGTGCGGTGACGCTGGCNTCCTGCATCTTGCGACCTTCCACCAGCAGCACCACAAACTCGTCGCCNCCATTGCGGCACACGGTGTCAGAGTTGCGCACACTGGCCGACAGACGCACGGCCACGGCTTTCAGCAGCTTATCGCCAGTGGCGTGGCCAAGGGAGTCGTTGATGCTCTTGAAATGGTCAAGGTCGAGAAAAAACAGGGCGATGGCATTGCCTGTGCGCTCTGCCAGATCGATGGCCTTGGCGATACGGTCATTGAGCAGCACACGATTGGGCAGCTGGGTCAGAAAGTCATGCTGGGCCAGGTGCGCCATTTTCATGGCCCTGCTGCGCGACTCGGTAACATCATGGAAAACGATCACGGCACCGCTAGCCTGTTGATTGGCGTCAATGATCGGCGCGGCAGAATCCTCGATCGCCACATGGCTGCCATCGCGGCGTATCAGCACGGTGCCGGCCTTCATGCCCATGGGCTTATGCTCGCGCAACACCAGCTCCAACGGGTTGGCCACCTTGGCACCGCTGTCAACGTCGACCAGGTTCATCACCCGTTCGATTGGCTGGCCCTGTGCCTCGTTGCGTAACCAGCCAGTCATCTGCTCCGCCGCGACGTTGAGGTACTCGACAGCGCCTTGCATATCCGTGCTGATTACCGCATCGCTGATCGAGTTGAGGGTGATTTCCGCCCGCGCCCGCTCGAAGAACAGGTTCGCCTCGACATTGCGGCGCTGAATGATATGGCCCAGCGATTGCGCCACCAGATAGCTGGCAAACCGGCCCTTGAGCAGATAACCCTGGGCCCCGCGCTGCAGGGTCTGCAGCGCCAGGGCTTCATCTTCCGGAGTACACAGGGTCATGATCGGTGTTTGCGGTACGGCGGCAAACACCTGCTCGAAGGAGGCGATGCCCTGGCTATCGGGCAACGACAGGTCGAGCAGTACCGCGTCGATGCCGCGGTCCTGCAGGCGCGTCAGCGCGTCAGCCAGNGAGCGCACCCGCTCGCTGCTGAAGGGGCCGTCTAGGGCCTCCACCAGCATTTCGCGCATTGCACTGCTGTCGTCGGCATCGGCAGAGACAATCANTACCCGATACGTCATAGCCCCACCTTGTCGGACCGNCCCGACTGATTTAGTTCTGGGTGCTGGAGGTGTTGCGAATGATCACCTCAACACGACGGTTCATCTGTCGACCGGAGGCCGAATCGTTGCTGGCGACCGGGGTGCTCTCGCCTTTGCCGGATGAGCCCAGGCGGATGGACGCAACGCCCTGCTGCCGGAGGAAGTTCATCACCGAATCGGCACGACGCTGCGACAGGGAGAGGTTGGCCTCTTCGCTGCCGACATTGTCGGTATGGCCTTCGATCAGCACGTCACGGTCCTGATGCTGCTTGAGGAACAGCGCCAGCTTGTCCAGATTGTTTACCGTGCCGGCACGCAGTTCGGAGCGGCCAGTGGCGAACAACAGATCGCCGAGGGTCATCACCAGGCCGCGTTCGGTCTGCTTGGCATTCATCTCATCGAGCTGCTGCTGCAGTCGGGCGTTCTGCTGTTGCGCCTGATTGGCCTCAAGGGTTCGCGAATCCAGACGTGCGCCTTCGCGCTGGGTGCTGAGGGCCTTGCGCTGATCTTCATAGAGGCGGGTCTGGGCCAGGGCCTTGGCAATTTCCACCTTGCGGTCGGCCATGACCACCAGGTGCTGGCCCAGGGCCTGCTCCTGCTCTTCATCCTTGCGCAGTTGCTCGGCGGCCAGTACGGCACCCTCGGCTTGCTTGAGCGCCACCGGGGCGCGGGTGTTGAGCTGCGCATCGGCTTGCAGCTGGGTCAACTTGAGGCGGGTCTCGGCAGCGCCCTGCGGCATACTCGGCTGCGCGGCGCAACCGACCAGGGTCAGGGCGACGGCGGCGGCCAGGAGGTTATGGGCGATATTCATTGTTGAGCTCCAGTGTTGCGCTGCATTTCCTGTTTCAGGCTTTCGGTGCTTTTCACCATTTCGTCGTTGACCACCTTGGCCTTGGTCGCCTGCGACCTGGCCAGAGCCAGTTCCGCCTCGACGCGCGCCTGTTCGGCCAGGCGGTGGGCCAGAATCATTTCCTCGCGCAGCACCGCCGCGTTGGCCGCGGTGAGCTTGTCCCGCGCCACGCCCAGTTCCGGCGAAGCATAGTCGGCCACGCGGGCCTGCTCGGCACGGCTGATGGCCGACTCGGCCGCGTGCAGGGCGACATCGGGAGCGGCTGGCGGTGAGGCGCAAGCGCTCAGCAGCAACAGGCCGGCGCATGCGCCGAGCAGGCGCAACGGCCCCAGGCGGGTGGATATCGGGGTCTTGCTCATGGTGTGATCCTCTAAGGCCATGCCGGTAGCTGAGCACTCGGTCGGGCAAACGGGGTACTGACGACAGCGCTTTTCCGGGCACAGAGCCACGCCAGGCGAGCCCTGCAGCGGTAGATAGTCATCAGAACTGAAAATTATTCGGGGCGGGCTTCAAAAGCTGAACCTGGGGAGTGGCGCAGCTGTGGCGGCCATTGCTTGAGCGTCCAGCTCCACGGCCCAGAGCCCTTGACCAAGAGCCGTCGGGGTGTCGGCTTTCCAAACTGCGGTTTGCTGGCGCGCGTCGGCGGCTTCTTGGGTCGGTTGCAAACTGCCATGCAGGCTGATTGCGTTNAGCAGTACCAGGACGCACAACGTGAGCAGCCATGGGCGGGAANATTCCATTGTGTTTCTCCTGTGGTCGTAGCCGCTGCCTATGGCAGCAGGCGCACTTTTTTCCAAAGGTCGCTGAGAATCCAGATGTCCTACCCGCCATTACCGGCGAGACCACAGGTTGCTGGCTCAATTCAGCCTCTGCTCTTGGTGAAAAACACTGCACCAACGCATCGGCCTCTACTGCTAGGCGGCGCAACAGGCTTGCGCATGCTGGCCACCAAAATTTCCGCTGCGCACTTCACGCATTCGGGATAAACACAATGGCAGGCCAATGGCCGCCAGTCGGTACGCTACCGATCATAAGATCGCACTTCTTCGCCAACCTACGGATACCGCAACAGCACAACAGCCCGCGCTTTGACCCTCGCATTGCGTGCGCCATGACCGGCGAGCGGACCCGGCATTTGGCTAACCTCCGCAGCGCGGTTCAGATACGCCCGAGCAGCAGCAGAATGATGATGATGACAACCACCAGG
>C687J35021_10003131_pt1 | contig 11455 bp, 20 predicted proteins | sample RifCSPhighO2_12_FD_35021 | JGI IMG/M metagenome (IMG submission 35021)
TGACTTTCGCGCCCGTGAGAATTGCCATGTCTTCCATCATTTCCTTTCTTCTTATCGTGACACTAGGAGCTTTTACCGCGAGGACATTTAAAACGCCTTTTACCTTATTTAAAGCTAATGTCGCTAATATGTTATCGTCAAAATCATCGGCTATAATCAATATTCTTTTTGAGACTTTAATTAATGTGTCCAAAGCCATTATCAAAGACTGAACATCATTCACGTCGTTGTTTATTAATAGAATACTAACGTCTTCTAATATAGCCTCCATCTTGTCGGGCCTAGTTACGAAATAAGGGGAGGCATATCCATGCTCAAATTGCATACCCTCCTTATATTCTAGTTCAATATCAAAACCCTTTCCCTCCTCTACCGTAATAACGCCATCGTTTCCTACCGCCTCCATAGCTTCGGCTATTAATTTACCTATTCTCTCATCCTGGGCTGAAATCGTGGCAACCTGGGCTTTCTCTTCCTTGCTGACAATTTGCTTGGATACTTTTCTTATTTCTTTAATTATTAAATCGGCGGCTTCTTCCATATCCCTCTTTAACGCCATGGGATTGGCTCCGGCTGATATATTTCTAATACCCTCGGTAACTATCGCTTGCGTTAGGAGTATTGAGGTTGTTGTGTTGTGGGTAACAACATAATCATCCGTAATATATAGGTTATCCTCATTGCTCACCTTTATACATTGCGTTTCTGTGTATTCACCCGTAGGGATAATTTCCTCAATTGGCAACCCATACCTACAACCTTTTAGCTCCGTAATTCTATATATGGGCTTACGTGAATAAGAACCGTCCCCCTCTCTCCTAGTATGCAAATAAGAATGGGTTGTCTTGCCAAGACCTCTCATTAGTTCCAACACATCAAAATATAGCTGGCTACTGACAGTACTGTATTCTAATAATCCTCTACCGTTTATATATCCATCAGTGTCGGATAGCCCCCGCAGCAATTCGTTTCTCGAACCCATACTAGAATATAAGTATTTCTTTGGAATAAACTTTTCCATACTAGTTTTAAGAAGTCCAAGCTCATCTAAAATATTCCTAATGGTTTTACCTTCCGCGGTCTTGCCGACAATCTTTACCCTGTAGTAGTTTCTTTCTTCCACAAATGATGTATTGCAACTTATTCCCTCTGGGAATCTTAATTTACCTGTAACGTCTTTTTTCCTCACGCCGAGTGAGATCTCTGTAGAATCTAAGCCAGCCAATGACCCATCACCTAGCAGCACACCTAAAGTATAAGGATCAAGCTGTAGGCGCTGCTCGTTAAAATCTACAGTAGTAAGCGGCAGATAACACCTGTGACTTATATTTCCATTCTTTTGCGCGTGTATTACCCCATTATTCAACAGTTGTTTTGTGGTGAGGACTTTCTCATAACCGTAGTTAGTGGTAATTCTCCATGGATGATCCTCGCAACACTCCACCTCCCTACCATCGACCATCTCTACCCTGTATATTTGCTTTTTGCCTTTGGGAAATACTCCTAAAACCTCTTGTATTGTGCCGCCGATACCGCACACCTCATCACCCACTTTTATATTACCCATTTCCACAAATCCTTTAGGAGTTAATACCTTGCTATACATAGGTTGTGGGCCATCGCCAGCCTTGTCATTAGTCTTTTCCGCCGCTTCTCTTGCTAGTTGCGCGCCCATATTTTCAAATGAATCTACTAATTCAACCTCTTTAGCCACGGTGACCCCATCATGCACTACTTTTGGTCTATCCCATGCCGTGTTATATGATACATTTCTTCCTTTCGGGCCTAGCGTGACAGTAACCGCATTGGCTATTTTATCTACTCCTGATTTTAGCTTTTGTCTGGCTTCATCGCCATATAATATATTTTTTCTCATTTTACCTGTCTAGTTCTTAGACTCGTCTAAGTTCTTAGATTCCTCTATAATTCCCAAAATATCCTCTTCGCTGATAATAAAGTGCTCCTTCCCGTCAACCTTTAGAGTACTCACACCCCACCTCTTATGAAGAATAACATCCCCCACCTTAACCTCGTGGGGTAGATATTCCCCATCCTCATATTTGCCCGGACCCAACGCTACTACTAAAGCCTTAAACTGCTGATCCTTGACGCTATCGGGCACATAAATGCCTTGAGGCGTTGTCTTGTCCTCTAATGGGGTTATTAAAATATTATTATAGAGAGGTCTGATTTTCATAAATTGAATTATATTTATTCTAGCATTAAATCATTATAGTTCAAATCCTTTATAGTGCGTTTCCCCGATATCAAATTCTGGTAGCATTCAAAATCTACTCTTAATGTGTTTTCTTCATCCCTGAATGTATATACATCCTGAAATACGTGTTCGTGTTCCCTCCATATTCCATCCGAGAAATGCATGGATTTACCTATCCCTATCTGGCAAAGGTCGCATTTGCAGGGGATTATGGATTTAGTTTTAAATGACTTGGTTTTCATAGAATTTGATAAGTTCCTGAATTTCATATTTTTTATAATGAAATAACTCCGTTGATCTTTTGATTAGATCGTCAAATTGTCTTTCACCATATTTTCTACGGTACCATTCTATCTTCTCTGCGGGATGGGTGTCCAGATAAAAATGGCAGCCATAACAAATTCCATAGGCATTTTCCTCGTCCCATCTAGTACTTTCCTTAGCCCTACCGACGATGTGCGCACAATGATATCCCCTAGATCCTTCTTTTTGTTTCTTATCGCACTTTTGGCAAATCCAATTGTCTCTTTGACGTATATAAAGACTAAATATTCTGTCTAATTTTCCCTTTAATCCCTTGCGATATAAGGACATTATTTGCCTTTTAATTTGTAATCTATAATCCGTTTAACATTTTCTTCCATCTCCTTTTGAGTATAAAGTCTCCAATTTCTATCCTCATTCTGGGAAAACATATTTTCGGGCAGTTTCAATATTCCCTTTTTTTCATATTTTAATAGAGACATATAAGAACATCCGATATTTAACTCAGGGTATATTTTAGAAGCGTCTTTTAACGCCGCAAGAAAATGTCGTTTAGTTAATAACATATTATAATTATATCAATTTTTACAAAAACATTGAATTATACCTTCAGAATATTTATAACCTCCACATTTTTCGCATAATTGAAGAATTACAGTCTTAAATTTAGATTTACCCGTTTCAGATTTACCTAGTTCAATTAAAAGATCCGATCTACTTAAAACTTTAGCTTTATTAAATAATTCACTAACCTCGTTATCGGTTTTAGCTTCCCTTGCCGATGGTAATACCATCCTTAATTTATCATAGGGTATTTCTGATAATACCTCTAACGAATATCCTTTTTCCTCAATCCAAAACTCGTAAAGGGTTATATAAGCCTGAGCGGTACTTTTGGCTATACCTAGTTCTCCACTCGCAATAAAGGACGGGAATGTATCATATCCTCCGTCACCCAATTCCCTAAATAATCCTGTATCCCTAAACATCTTAAGTGTCCCACCAATTTCAAAGAACAGTTTGTTTTGTTCTTTTATCATCAATCTTAATTTCTCTAAAACCTGATATGCATTATCTACTAATTCATTCATTTATTTTCTCCATTAACGCGGGCTTATGATATACATCAAAATTGTGATAGGTTGCACCTTTCCTTTTTTCACTTTTTTCCTGGCCGAGATAAATTACTATTACCTGTTCATCGGGTTCGAAATTCTTAAATCTAGTATCAATTAAGGTACTTCCCCATATACCCATTTCCCCTATGGGATCATTAAACTTATCGCTTTTGCATTGAACAAAAGTGTACAAATTTGAACCGTTTGGGCCGACATTTTCCTCTTTATACCTAAATATTCCGAAAAATACAGCTCCCTTCCCCCCTGACTTATAATCCCAGGTTTTCCCTACTCCCGCTTTTTGAAATGAACTATCTGGCGTATAATTACTCATTTACTACGCCCCCCTTGGAATTTTCCAATAAACCGAGTATCTCTTTATTTCTTACCGTAACAAAGTTCTTTAAATATTCTAGTTGGGCGTCGCTGTCCACTGCATTTGATAGAGCCTCCGGCGTTATGCCTTGTATTCTAGCCAAAGTAAGAATTAAATTTAATAAATGTGAACCCATTGTTATTTCACTATTCTTCATTTTCCTCCAATTCAGGCTCGGCAAGCCTAACTAATTTAGCCGTTTTTACCATGTCGTCAAAATTACTATACATTTCTTTCATCTCGTCTATAACCAGAATATTCTTGACAGTTATATTGTCGCCTTTTACAAGTCTGGTTAATACTCTATTCCATTGAGATACCTTTGCCTCCCATTCTTTAGCATAATCCATAGGTTGTTCGTACCCATATAGTTTGGTCAGGTAATTGCTGTATTCTACTTTCCAGTTTTTGGAAAACTTCCCTGTATCTTTGTCAAATATAACTAATGACTCTAAAGGCGGCTGTTCTTGTTTTGTATAATAATCCGTCATTATTCTTACGTCCTGTTTATATTCGTCCTCAACAGTTGAGGGATTGAAAATTCCAAACTCTAGTATTCTTAGATCATCTTTACTAATATAAATAACCCGACCTTCGGGCATTTCCTTGGCTTTTAAATAGTGAAATAATTGGAGTCTGTGGTTTGCATTGGGTTTGTTCACCTTCTCGTAACGTTCATACATCATTGATCCGCATGATTTGATCTCTAATACGACAGTTTCTAAACCTTTCGGATATTCTCTTGAAAAATAATCAATGAGATTATTTGTGGCTCTATCAAAAAACTCAGGTAAACCCAGCATTTGAATTTCTTCTTTAGCCTTATCCCAATCGGGGTTGCCTCCCGCTATATAATCGGCTCTACCCGTTACAGGCAAAAGTCCCGAATATGTATATTTGACCCATTCCTGCGACTCAATAAGAATGCCAGCTCTTTTTAAGACTATGCCCACAAGCCATTCCATTATATTACCCGCCTCAAATTTTCTTAAAGAACGGGCGTTAGGTGGATTTGTATAGCTTTCGCCCTTCATTTTTAGATAGCGGTCAATAAAAGAACCTCCCATTTCCGAAGCCCAAATATGATCTCTTGCTTTAACCTGTTTTTCCTTTTTTTCCTCAAGGGATCGGTTCCAGACCTGCGCTAAATTCCATGATGTTTTCATGTTTTAATTATAAGCCCCATTGATATAGATGTCAAATACAAGTACTTTCAAGGAGTTCGTGTACGCAAATACTGACCATTATTCCTAATATGAAGCCAAGTATAAAATCCATCAGTTTTCCTAATTATTGCGGCAGGTAACAAAGATTATGACTGAAGTCACCTACCGCAATAAGTCCACAATCCCTATTAGAAGATTATGGACTGCTGAATCCCCAGCATATTGATTTGTCTCTCCCTTAGCCATTGGCATCTTTGGTAGAGGTAACTGGCGGTGTAGGCGTTGGCTCCTTGGGGCCGCAACCGTATTCGCAATACTCGGCGATATACTCCCACATCTCACCATTCCAGCGATAGAAATACGTCAGATAGACGTAGTCTCCGTTCGCCTCAATGCCGAGGATGCGAAAGAACTCGCACGAGTGGTACTGTACGGCTCCCATAACCGACCACATATCACCGAAGCGTGCCCGTACCCGTTTTGTATTATCTTTCACGGGCGGGTAGGCTTCGTAGTCACCTGTTTCCTCGTAGAAGCGGTTATAGTCTTCCACGAAAGAAGGCTGGCCGTTATCGGGGCAAAGCTCCGTAGCGGGGACGAACTCTGGGGTTGGGGCGGTAAACATGTAACCCAGGATCTCCCGCCCGATAGTGGTGTTCTTGGGAGTCGCCAAGCCGAGGGTCAGCGCAATGCCCACAGTCATCAAAAAAATGACTCCGAAGCATAACGTGACAACCACAAGATCTTGCAGTTTCTTGCCCAATTTCTCAAACATTTTATCCTCTCCTTTCAGGGAAATGGGTCTCCTCCGTTTTGAAAATGCCTACTCATAACCAGACAATTTATTTGAGCAAAAGCCTCATCAAAGTCGGGGTTGTGGTAGGTTAGTCCTCTTGCCATCCTTTCTCTTCGTTCGTCAAACACCTGGGCGAAGGCCCGCCTTCCCATCTTCGGGTACATCCTATAAGCCCAAGCAATGTCCGGATGGACTACAGGAACGTAGTTCTCGTGGAAATCTAAGGTTCCTTCGTAACCTTTCCCCACGTGACAGGAAATACAAAGCAAGATTAGATTATCTACAGTATCGGGGTTAATCCTAAGCACATACTTGGCGTAACCCTGACTTATCAGATGATGGCACTGCAATCTATAAGTTGATCCGCAGTACACATAGCCTCTTGCCTCCGTGTAAATCGGAAAATGACAGAAGCCCCGATATGCCCGCCCCACCCAGTCTACCTGCTTGCGTGTAAGACCAGTCCTTGGATATTCACTTTCATACCCCAAAACGTAGTCAATCCACCAGTCAAGGTTGCTCAAGTCTCTTTGCTTTTAACTCCTTTCAATGAGTTGGTTTCACAATGTGCGTTGAAATGTGGCTGTTAAGGAAATATCCCGCGTTCTGACAGCGTTCAATTCCTACTTCTTTCCACTCCTGTTCGGCCTCTTCGGGCGTTGGATGCATGAAAAGCCCATCAATAAAGACAAGCTGTTCAGATCCCACGTCAAAATAAGCCCGCCAGAAAAACAGTCCTTCATCTCTTGGCGCAAGGATTATTGAGGTCTGCATGAGTCATCTCCTTTAGATAATTCTACTCTTTTAAAAAGCGGGGATTTAAAATACCTCCCCGCCCAATTCCTGTCTTATTTCCTCAACGTGATACTCAAGACATTCCCATCCGTATCGTCTCTCACTAATGATGTACTTTTGGGCCTGTGTCTCTGCTTCCTCTTCGTTCTTCACATTGAAAGTCCTAAGAACAGGGCATTTTATCCCCACCTTCTCAAACGTGAAGGAATAGGTAATGGACATTGGTCATCTCCTTTTATCTAAAGAGCATGTTGTAAGCAGTACATGGTATTTAACCTAAATTCATTTCTACAAAGCCGATACTGATAAATTATCCAACCAAGAGTTAATCCAAGAATTACAATGGCAAGTATAATAGCTAAGATATATTGTAATTTGTTTCATATTTACCCATAAACTTCCGGTTCCTCTCCTTTAGCCCATATCTTATAACCTATAATTCTATTTATCAACTTAACCACACTATGTATTAGTTTTCTTAGTTTCATAATTTTAGGGGTTGGGGAATTCCACCCTACCCATAGAGTTTCCACCTGGGAATGTTATTATTTCATCGGTTGTCGTACTTTGTATTTTATACTGCGACTCTGAAAGTCCTTTTTTTATCTTTTTTCTAAATACTGATACAAATACAAAAGCTCCGTTATCAAGATATTTCAAGAATACATCAAACAATTCCCATGTTTCATCACGTATTAGAAACCGAGGTGTAGTTTCAAAAAGATACTCATATTCCACTATTTCTTTAGATATATTATTTTTTATGTGTATCATATCTTCTTTCAGTTAAATACCAACTTTATCATCAAGAAAAACCGCTAAAGTAAAACCGATTATTAAACCCGATACAAAAGATATTATTACTAATATCATAAGACTTCCACATTAACCTCAATTACTCCCTGACTTAAAGGCGCGAGCGATTTAAAAGAATTCTCAGATAAATCCAAAAACCTACCAAGTTCCCTAAAGGCACCGCGATCATGGCATACCACGTCAATTGTTTTATCGCCATAAGATACCCTAAATACAGTACCGAAGTTATAATCATCCCAGCAAGCCACCAGACCATATTGCCCTGTAAATTCCGTCCCGTCAGCGGTAAGACATCTTTTCCCCTGCGAGAACCAGTAACTACAGGTATCGTCCACTCCATACCAGCTTGCCCTTGCCTTAATTGTTTCCTTAATTTCAGCGCTCTCTCCGGCTTCAGCCACTCGGAGGCTTGAGACAATTGGTGAGATATATTCTTTAGTATCCGCATATTTAATCCTTTCATTTAATTCTTTAATTACATTGTAAACCTTGTTTCCCACAAAGATTACTGCAAGAAATAGAACGTAGAAACTAAGAACTCTAAAGGCTGATCTGCCTCTTGGATTATCGTAACTGACTATAATATCTACGACTGTTCCATTCCTATATACATAATGATAAGTTTTATTTGTTTTTTTCATAATTTCCTTAATGTTCCAAATCCCATCTCATAGCACTTTTTTCATCTTCTCTTACTTTTTCTTTTTCACCTTTGGTAAGATCGTCATATTGAAAAATAACCTTACTGGCTTCCTCCATACATTTGGTCATTCCCGCTATCTCTGCGTACATCCTTATTGCCGAGATCATTTCGTAATGAGCGTTATCCTCCTCATCCAGCTGGGGTTCCTGATGGGTTTTTCTCCTTAAATTATCTGAATGTTGAGCGTCTGCTAGAATTTCAAATAGATCCTTCATAATGCCTTTCTAATTATATACTAATCTTATTGTATACCCCGTTGACGTAAATGTCAATAGCGAGTTTATCCCGTGGTTACAAGGTATCTAGCTCTAGGTATAAGAGGATCGGGGAACCTCGGCCTCTCTTTTTTGACGGGAAAGTTCTGCTCCCCGATAGCCTTTTGGCATTCTATTTTTAATTTGGAGGTTTCGCCTAAGTTCTTAGATTTTATTGCCGTCATCATCTCAACAAATCTTATATATGAAGGCGATTCCTTAACTTTTAAATAATACTCCTCCCAGACATTTCTTCTTCTTTCATATTCCTGCATTGAGACCTTGATTATTCCGCATTCACATTCTTCCTCGGAGTCATCAAATCCAGATCTCCAATTATGTATATGTATCTCTTTTTCTTCTTTTCTGCTACGGGGCATATTTACCTCCTTTTGAGATTAAATTAATTACATCCATAAGATCCCATCCTTTATCACGATAAAATTTATCATCGTCAATTACATCCATTAATTCACCCAGTCTATCCTCGGAGATGCCGGCCCGCCAGATCCTATGTAGGGCATTAATTTGTTTTGGGATTGTAAGAAACTTTTTATGCCATCCCGATTGGACCTCCTTTAAAACCCTCATGCAATCAAGATGGCCTTTAGGGTTTGGGCATTTCCCCCGGCGTTCCTTTTTTAAAGTATTCCCCGTTTCTAAAGAAACGGGAATATTATTTAAGTTATTAACTAAGTTATTCTCTTTAACTCTGGTTAATACCCCCTTATAACTCTGGTTAATACCCCCTTTAACTGTAGTTAAATCCCCCCCCGATATATCAGTTATGTAAATTTTCCTTTCATATCGCTTAAAAAGTACAATTTTTATATAACCTTTTTCAGATAATTTTTTAATTGTAAGACTTATATGAGTTTGGGAGACATTATATATTTCTGCAATATATCTATTAGAGGCCCAACAATAACCTTCTCTATTAGTTAAGGCCGTAATTTCACCATAAATTAATTTTTCAAATGGAGTAAGATCTTTATCGTAACGTATTCTCGCTGGTATTATTGAGTAATAACTGGGTAATTCCCTTGGTTCATCGGTTTTTTGCATAAAATAAAACCCCTCCGATAGAGGCGGGGGGGCTTTATTCCATTTTACCACCTCTATCAGTAAAATAATTAGACTTTTATAATTATAACACATCCAAATAAGGATGTAAAACAAGGCCGCCGTAGCATCTGGACACCGACACGCCAGTAGGACGTACGGCCGAGTCTAGTCGGATAATGCCGCTATTTTAATTTATCTAGCGCCAACCTCAAACCAAAGACTGCGATAGCTCCACCAAGGGCGATAAGAACCTCAAATGTCTTTTGATCTATAAATTTAAGGGCCCAAAGTCCGCCCGCGATAAATACAATAGCTCCGCCTATAAATGACTTTTTTCCATCAAGGAACCCTATCAATTTGTCTAACATAATTAATTTTCACCCCCTACCTTAACCCCCTTTAGGTATAAACCTCTATACAGGTTTTACTTTTAGCCTTCAAACCTAAACCCCCTTAACCTTGACCTTAACCCCTATCTGCTGAATGGTCTTATAATTAATTCAATTAATAATCTAAACCACGAATAACCTTTTATTTGACCGGCAATCCTTTGTTTTAATTCCGAAACTTCCAGATCCCTTTTCCTTATAGTTTCAAGAGACTGCTGATAAAACTGTTCAGATAGTAAAAGTTTGGGTTCCATGACTGACTGGTACTCCTTAAATTGCCCCTGTAAGACGTTGTGTGCCTCCAGGTTCGCTTTTAATTGATCTTGCAACGTCTGATACGACTTCTGCATTGAAGATAGTTGTGCGGTCATTTCAGCCCCTGTTTTTTGTAAAGATTCTATGTGTTCCTGTTTACTATCCAGATCGCTTATATATTTCTTTTCCATAATCTTATAATCGGCTTTTAACTTTTCAAATTCTTTCTTAAGATTGATAAAATCGTCCTGTAGTTTGTTATATTCGGATTGGGCTTTCGCCAATTCCTCCTCACAATTGTTTCCCGAGGCTTTGTAACCGTAATGTCTAAAGGCATCCGCATCCCCATAGAACACATTAGCATCTACCTTTCCTTGGATACCGGAAAATACAGCTTCATTTGAGTATTGTCTAAAAGCGACAACTGGCCAAGGGAGTGGGGGAACGGGGGCGTTCGGATCATAATCATATTTTGCCAACCATAACCCATAATCCTTATTAATAATCAAAGACCAGTTATGGGCTTTTACGAGACTCTGATTAAGATAGATTAAGGGTTTATAGCCTCCTAACTTTAATGATATTGTATCAAGCCACTTTTCGCACCACCCCGCAACATCCCCGTTCCAATTGGCTTCATAATCTAAAAATAAAACTTCCCCCGGATATATCTTACCTATCGTTTTAAGGAACCATAAGGCTTCGCCTTCGGGGGTATTACCAAGATCGGGACGAGCGAAATGGTAATAACCAAGAAGTAATCCCACCCCCCTTGCTTCCGATTGATTAGTTATAAGTTTGGGATCAGTAAAACCTATACCTTCCGAGGCCTTAAGAATGATGAAATCCACATTATCTTTTAGGATATTAAAGTCAATGATCTTTTGCCAGTTTGAAATGTCGGGCCCTATCATATTTATTTTAATTATATACTAATTTTTTTCTTAAGCCAGTCAACGAATAAGGTAAGGGAAACGCTAAATATACCTACAATAAGAGTCAATTTGCCTACAATTTCGGCTTTCCACAATTCTAGCACGGATACTCTTTCACCGAGTTTATCTAGTTTTTCTTCTATTCTGTTTGTTATCTCAAATACATCGCCGAGGGTTATTTTTTGCATTAAAATCTCCTCATACCTTTTTCTACGTCCGAAATGGCTTTTAACCTTCCATCAAGTGCTTTAATTATTATTACCGATTCGGAAGGTTCCTTGACCTCGGGACTTGCGTNATCGGTA
>C687J35021_10003140_pt1 | contig 11438 bp, 11 predicted proteins | sample RifCSPhighO2_12_FD_35021 | JGI IMG/M metagenome (IMG submission 35021)
GGCGACAGCCCGGGCAACGTGCGCCTTTGGGGCCACCACGCGCCAGAAACGGCTTGGCGCTGCGCGCCAGGCGCTCGGCGCGCAGCCGGGCCACGGCGTGCGGCGTGGGGGCAGGCGTCACGGCCCGCCCACGCATTCGAGGGCGAACAACGGCAGATCGGCCTGCCGGCTCAGCCACACGCCGCCGCCCAGTTCGGTGAAGCTTTCTGCCAAGCCCCGGCGGTACAGGTCGGCGCGGTGACGGAACATGCGCGGGTCGGTCAGTTCGTCGTCGATGATGTCGCGCTCGTAGTCTTCGCGCGCCACGGCCTCTACATACAGGGCGCCACGGCTCAGGCGGCCCAGGTTGCGCAGGGCGCGCTGGAGGTCGGGCGGGCTGAGGTAGGGCAGCACGCCTTGGCAGATGACGAGGTCGAACGGCTTGCTGGCCTGGTAGTCCACCACCGAGCCATGCTCCCAGCCATAGCGCTCGCACAGGTAGTCGCTGAACTCCACGCCCTGGTAGCTTGCGTCCGGAAAGTGGCGGGCCACCACGTCGCGCCACAGGCCGATGCCACAGCCGACGTCCAGCACGCGGTGCACCGGCACGCGCAGGTACTGCAGATAGCTGCACACAAAGGCGCCCAGCCGCCCGATGTGTTCCGGGTCCACCACGCTGGTTTTCTTGTCGAAGTAAAAGCGCTGGTAGTACGCCTCGTCGAACATCGTTGCACTGGCTGATTTCACGCGCTCGTTCCTTCCAGGTCAGGCACCGGGCGCGTTGAATCCCCTGCCGCACAGGTGTATGCCCCAATCCACTGCCCTTGAACCGCTGGAACCTTTCTCAAGAAATGTCGACCTTGAGGTAATGGGCGCCCGGAATGGGGTTGTGGTAGTAAGGCGGGATTTCCTCGAATCCGAGATCGGCATACAGGGCCCGCGCAGATTCCATCTCGTCGAGCGTATCGAGCAACACACAGGCATAGCCTCCCTGGCGCGCGGCATCCAGCATGGCCTCGGCCAGTTGACGGCCCAGGCCAAAGCCCCGAAAGGCCTTGCGCACAAACAGGCGCTTCATCTCGCTGGCATTGGGGTAGTCGGCGTTATCGATCGGGCGCAGCGCGCAGCAGCCTGCAGCAACGCCATCCACCTGCGCCACCAGCAAGGCACCCCGGGGGGGAGCGTAATCGCCGGGCAGGCTGGCAAGCTCGGCGTCAAACTGCTGAAAACACAGATCGATGTCCAGGCTCTCGGCATACTCCGCGAAGAGCTCGCGCACGGCGGCCATTTCATCGGCCCCGCTGGGGGTCAGCAACGTGATGGGAGGCGTATCCACTTCTCGAAAGTTTGTTGGGGGAAGGCGCAGTGTAACGGCACCGCCCCCCAGACCCGCCAGAGACCGAGGCCCTTCAGGCTTCGGAGAGCAGTTGCTCGATCAGCTTGTGCAGCTCGTCCAGGTTGGGGGCGCCCACATAGGTTTTCACGATCTGTCCCCGCTTGTTGACGATGTAGGTGGTGGGCGTGATGCGCACATCACCCCAGGCCTTAGCGACGGCACCGGTATTGTCCAGGGCCACCTTGAACGGCAGTTTGCGCGATTCTGCAAAGTTGACCACGTAGCTGGGCGGGTCGTAGCTCATGGCCACAGCCAGGGTGTCAAACCCGCGCGCATGGTACTTCTGGTAGGTGGCGACGATGTCGGGCATCTCCGCAACACAGGTGGTGCAGCTCGTCGCCCAGAAATTGACCAGGGTCACCTTCCCGCGCAACTCGGCTGTGGTCTGGCTCGACCCGTCGAGCAGCACAAAGGTGGATTCGGGCGCCGCAGACTGGCTGGCACCCAGCAACGCCCAGGTGCCCACCGAGGCGGCAGCGGCCAGGGCCACCGCAATCAACGCATGTTTCAACCGCATACCTGTTCCCCAGAAAATGGCCGCCATTGTGCGACAGACAGGGCCACACAGCGTGTGGGACACGTCCGCGGGCCAAAGGTTCACCCGGCCCGGCAGGTGCTGGCGCATCTGCCGATAATCTCCGGATGAAAAGAATCCTTGGCATGGCAACCCTGGCAACCCTGACCGCCTGCAGTCCTGCACTGAACTGGCGCCAGGTCTCGCTGGCCGATGCGGGGCTGGTGGCCAGCCTGCCCTGCAAGCCCGATCAGGTGGAGCGCACCGTCGAACTGGCCGGTGAACCCGTGCCCATGCACATGGTGGGTTGCGAGGCCGAGGGTGCCACGTTTGCCGTGGCCTGCGCCCGGCTGAGTGACCCCGCCCTGGCAGGCACTGCACTGACGCACTGGCGCGCCGCCGTGCTGGCAGGCATGCAGGCCCCGGCAGAGGGTCAGCCGGGTGCACCAGTGCCCTCGCCCTACCTCCCGGCGGGCGCACTTGAACTGCCCCAGTCGCTCCGGGTATCCACCCAGGGACGCAGCGCCGAGGGCAGCGCCATATCAGCGCAGGCGGTGTGGTTTGCACGCGTGAAGTCCGGGCGGGTGCATGTGTGCCATGCGATCCTGTTCAGCCCCCAACCCTCCCCCGCCGCGGCCGAAACCTTCTTTGCCGGGCTGGAGTTGCAGTGACGGTGCTCACGCGGCGCACGGCTGCACTGGTTTTTCTGGCGTTTGCCTTTGCCTATTTTCTGTCTGCCTTGCTGCGCGCCATCACGGCCACCCTGGCGCCCACCCTGGCCCAGGAGTTCATGCTCCAGGCTCGCGACCTGGGATTGTTGTCGGGGGGCTACTTTCTGGGCTTCTCCGCCACGCAGCTGCCTTTGGGGAAGTGGCTTGACCGCCATGGCCCCCGCAAGGTCCAGCTGGGTTTTCTGGGGGTTGCCGTTGCGGGATGTCTGGTGTTTTCGCTGGCCGACAGTTTTGCCGGACTCCTGGCAGGACGTGTTCTGGTGGGTGCAGGCGTCAGCGCCTGCCTGATGGCACCGCTCACAGGCTACCGGCGCTGGTTCACCGCCACCGCACAGATGCGGGCCAACTCCTGGATGCTGATGACCGGATCGCTCGGCATGGTGGCCTCCACCCTGCCCGTGCAGTGGCTGCTGCCTGTGGTGGGCTGGCGCCCCTTGTTCTGGGGGCTGGCAGCGCTCGTGCTGCTGTCCATGGCATGGATCGCCCTGGGAGTGCCACGCTGGCAGTCGGCAGACGGGGCGCCCCCCGCCTCCAGCGTGGCCGCAGAGAGCGGCTATGGCATGGTCTGGCGCAACCCTTACTTTCAGCGCCTGGCACCGCTTGGCTTCTTCAGCTATGGCGGCATGGTAGCCATGCAGACGCTCTGGGCAGGCCCCTGGATGCAGAAGGTGGCGGGATACACCCCCCTGGAGGCCGCAACCGGCCTTTTCTGGATCAATGTGTCGATGCTTTGCACCTTCTGGACCTGGGGCATGGTCAATCCGTGGCTGCTGCGCAAGGGGCTGGGCGCGAACCGCCTGATGTCCATCGGACTGCCATCGAGCCTGGTGGTGCTCGCGCTGATCGTTCTCCTGGGCCCGCAGGCCGGGGCCGGGGCCTGGGCCTTGTTCTGCATGACCAGCACCTTTGTGTCCCTCTCGCAGCCCGCACTGGCGATGACCTTCCCGCAGGCCCTGGCCGGGCGTGCGCTATCGGCCTACAACCTGGTGATCTTCGTCGGTGTTTTCGTGGTGCAGTGGGGGGTGGGCCTGGCGGTCGATGGCCTGGCTGCGGCGGGCGCGTCCACCCTGTCCTCTTACCAGGGCGCCATGGCCCTGTACCTGGCCTGCAATGCGGCCGCCTATGCCTGGTTCGTGCTGCGCGGGCGCAGCGATAATGCACACCGGACCGTCCCCACATGAGCACGCGCATCTTCATCATCGCCCACGCCCCGCTGGCCCATGCGCTGCGTGAATGCGCCCTGCATGTCTTCCCGGACTGTGCCGAGAGCGTGATGGTGCTCGATGTGCAGCCCCAGGCAGCCCCTGAAGTCACCCTGGCCCAGGCCCGCAGCATGCTGGAAGCGCACAGCGGCTCCCCCACCCTGGTGCTGACCGACGTGTTTGGCGCCACGCCGTGCAACGTGGCACAGCGCCTGGTTGAAGGGCGCTACGCCCGCCTTGTGACCGGCGTGAACCTGCCGATGCTGCTGCGAACCGTGTGCTACCGGACCGAGCCGCTGGACGCCCTGGTCCAGCGCGCCGTGGTGGGGGGCACCCAGGGCGTGATGCAGGTGGCCATCACGGCACCCCAGAATCAGAACACCAGACCGCATGATCAAGACCCACACGACCATCAGCAATAAACTGGGCCTGCACGCCCGCGCATCAGCCAAACTCACCAAGCTCGCTGGCAGCTTTCCCTGCGATGTCTTCATGAGCCGGGGCGATCGCCGCATCAATGCCAAGAGCATCATGGGCGTGATGATGCTGGCGGCGGGCATGGGCACCTCGGTGGAGATCGAGACCAGTGGTGCGCAGGAACAGGAAGCCATGGACGCGCTGCTGGCGCTGATTGCCGACAAATTTGGCGAAGGTGAATGAGCATGGGCCCTGCGGCGCATCCCGTACGGGCTGAAAGGAGAGGGCGATGACGTTTTCCGTTCCGGGCCTGGCCGTGGCCCGTGGCATTGCGATCGGACGCGCCGTGCTGGTGGGCTCCAGCCGCGTGGAAGTGGCCCACTACTTCATCGAGCCACACCAGATCGAGAGCGAAATCGACCGCGTGCGCCATGGCCGCAATGCCGTGGTGGAAGAACTGCAGCGGCTGCAGGGCGAAATGCCTGCCGATGCACCGCATGAACTGGCCGCCCTGCTGGACGTGCACCTCATGCTGCTGCAGGACGAAATGCTGACCAGCGGCGTCAAACACTGGATCACCGAGCGCCTGTACAACGCTGAATGGGCACTGACCACGCAGCTGGAAGTGATTGGCCGCCAGTTCGACGAGATGGAGGACGACTACCTGCGCGAGCGCAAGGCCGACCTGGAGCAGGTGGTGGACCGCATCCTGCGCCACATGAAGGGCGTGGCCAGCCCGGTGGCGCCCCCGCCCAGCAGCCCGCGGCGCAAGACCCAGCAGGATCTGCTGCTGGACGACACGGTCGATGTGCCGCTGGTGCTGGTGGCGCACGACCTCTCCCCGGCCGATCTGCTGCAGTTCAAGAAAAGCGTGTTCGCGGGTTTCGTGACCGACGTGGGTGGAAAAACGTCGCACACCGCCATCGTCGCACGCAGCATGGACATCCCTGCCGTGGTGGGCGCACGCTCGGCCAGCCAGCTCGTGCGCCAGGATGACTGGGTCATCATCGACGGCGATGCCGGGGTGATGATCGTCGATCCCTCGCCCATCATCCTGGCCGAATACGGCTTTCGCCAGCGCCAGATTGAACTGGAGCGCGAGCGTTTGTCACGGTTGCGGCACACGCCTGCCGTGACGATCGACGGCCACAAGGTGGACCTGCTGGCCAACATCGAGATGCCGGGCGATGCCGCGGTGGCCGTGGCAGCTGGAGCCGTGGGCGTGGGCCTGTTCCGCACCGAGTTCCTGTTCATGGGGCGCCTGGGTAACTTGCCCGACGAGGAAGAGCAGTACCGGGCCTACCGTGAGGCCGTCGAGGGCATGCAAGGCCTGCCTGTGACCATCCGCACCATCGATATCGGTGCAGACAAGCCACTGGACAAGGTGCACCGCAGCGACATCCTGAACCCGTCGCTGGGCCTGCGCGCCATCCGCTGGAGCCTGGCCGATCCGGCCATGTTCCGCACGCAACTGCGCGCCCTGATGCGCGCGGCTGCGCATGGCCAGGTGAACATCCTCTTTCCGATGTTGGCGCACCCCAGCGAAATTGCGCAGACGATGGCGCAGGTGCACCTGGCACGCGCCGAGCTCGATGCCCGCGGCGCCGTGCACGGACCGGCCCGCCTGGGGGCCATGATCGAGATCCCCGCAGCGGCGCTGATGGTGCGGTACTTCCTGAAGCATTTTGATTTTCTGTCAATCGGCACGAACGACCTGATCCAGTACACCCTGGCCATCGACCGCGCGGACGAGTCGGTCGCCCACCTTTACGACCCCATGCATCCGGCCGTGCTGCGGCTGGTGGCCGATGTGATTGCCGAATGCCGTACGCAGGGCAAGGCCGTTTCCGTCTGTGGCGAAACTGCCGGGGATGTGACCATGACGCGCCTGCTGCTCGGGCTCGGCCTGCGGAGCTTTTCCATGCACCCGGCACAAATTCTGGCCATCAAGCAGGAAGTGCTGCGCGCCGACACCCGCAAACTGGCCGTGTGGGCTCAAAACGTTCTGTCAGGGAACGCAGAAACCCAGACCGCAGCCGCTTGACCCCATTTCCTGCGGCGCGGGCGAGTATTTCTACCGCAGCGCCGCCTCGTACAGACCTTGCACCTTGGGCACGTTCTGTTCCAGTTCGTGGATGCGCTGCGGGCCACTGGGATGGGTGGACAAAAAGGCCAGCCCGCCCTGTGCCGACCCGGTCGCATTGCCCATTTTCTGCCACAGACTGACGGCTGCGGCGGGGTTGAAGCCCGCACGCGCCGCCAGTTCCAGCCCCACCAGGTCGGCATCGCTTTCATCGCTGCGGCTGAACTTCAGAGTCAGAAGCTGCCCACCAAGACTGGCGGCCAGATTACCCAGATCGCCCAGGCCCAGCAGCTGCGACCCCAGCCGCAGGCCCAGATTGGTGGCCTGCGTTTTGGCAATGCGCTCGCGCGCATGTTCGCGCAGCGCGTGGGCCATTTCATGCCCCATGATCATGGCGGTTTCGTCATCGGTCAGCCGCAACTGGTCGAGGATACCGGTGTAGAACGCAATTTTCCCGCCGGGCATGCAGAAGGCGTTGATCTGCTTGCTGCCGATGAGGTTGACCTCCCAGCGCCAGTGGCGTGCACGGTCGTTCCAGGGGGTGGTGAAGGGAATCAGCCGGCGTGCAATGGCGTGCAGGCGCACCAGTTGCGGGTGCCCAGCAGGCGCCAGGGCACGCTGGGCACGTGCCTGGGCCAGCAACTGGCCGTATTGCTGCACAGCAGACTGCTCCAGGGTTTCCGCAGGTACCAGGCGGCGCAGGCTGGACGCCGAACCCACGTCGACCTGTGCCAACACCGGCGCAGCAGCCCCCGCGCCCGCTGCCAGCAGAAATGCACGGCGGGCGGACCACACAGAGGGCGATGGGGCAGCGGGAACAGGGCAGAACAGGCACATGCGGGAATAATAGACAAAAACACGCCGCCCCATGCACGAGAACACCCCGACTTCTGCCTCCCCCGAAACGCCCCGTACCTCCTGGCTGCAGACCCTGCGGGTCTACCTGGAGCCTGCCAGCCTGCGCATGCTGACGCTGGGCTTTTCTGCCGGATTGCCGCTGCTGCTGGTGCTGGGCACGCTGAGCTTTCGTCTGCGCGAGGCGGGCATCGACCGCAGCACCATCGGGTATCTCAGCTGGGTGGGCCTGGCTTACGGCTTCAAATGGGTGTGGGCACCGCTGGTGGACCGCCTGCCGCTGCCGCTGTTCACCCGTGCGCTGGGGCGTCGGCGCAGCTGGCTGCTGTTGTCGCAGAGCCTCATTGTGGCGGGGCTGGTGGGCATGGCGCTGGCCGACCCGCGCCTGACGCTGGGCCCCATCGTGTGGTGCGCGCTGGCCGTGGCCTTTGGTTCGGCCACGCAGGACATTGCGCTGGATGCCTTCCGCATCGAGTCGGCGGACGCCAACCACCAGGCGGCGCTGGCGGCCACCTACCAGACGGGCTACCGGCTGGCGATGATCTGGGCCGGTGCAGGGGTGCTGTGGATTGCCGCCCGCTCCGAAGTAGCGCCCGCGCTGGGGCAGGTGGTGGCGCAGAGCGCGGCAGCGTACCAGAACGGCGCCTGGCAAACTGCCTATCTGGTGATGGCTGCCTCGATGGCGGTCGGCATGGTCACGGTGCTGTTCTCACGCGAACCCCAGCCCGTGGCCCTGCCCCCGGCACGCAATGCCGCCGAATGGCTGCGCAGCGCGTTGGTCGCGCCCTTTGCCGACTTCCTGCGCCGCTATGGCTGGCAGGCGGCGCTGATCCTGGCCCTAATTGCCGTGTACCGCGTCAGCGACGTGGTGATGGGCATCATGGCCAACCCGTTTTATGTCGACATGGGCTTCACCAAAGACGAGGTGGCCGCCGTGACCAAGGTCTACGGCGTCATCATGACGCTGGTCGGCGCCTTCGTGGGCGGCGTGCTCTCCATGCGCTTTGGCGTGATGCGCATCCTGATGCTGGGTGCCGTGCTCAGCGCCTGCACCAACCTGTTGTTCGCCTGGCTTGCCGGGCACGGACACGACGTGACAGCGCTGATCGCCGTGGTTTCGGCCGACAACCTGGCCAGCGGCATTGCCTCGGCGGCGTTCATTGCCTATTTGTCGAGCCTGACCAACGTGAGTTACTCGGCCACGCAATATGCGCTGTTCAGCTCCATGATGCTGTTGGCCCCCAAGTTCGTGGCAGGCTTCTCGGGGGACTACGTCAATGCGTTTGGCTACGCGCAGTTCTTTACGGCCACCGCCCTGCTAGGCGCCCCCGTGCTGGTGCTGGTGTGGCTTGCATCAAGAGCAAAAATGGCATCAAAAGCTTACCCATAAAGCGCCTACAGCTATAAATTCAATAGCTTTCTGATTTCGGCATTTACAGGAGCTTTACCCCCCCGACATTGCGAGATGACGCCTTGGCAGCACCCTGCAATCTGGCCTTTAACCACGACGATACTGAATCCATGAGCACCCAACTGCTGATGATCGAAGACGACACCCGCCTGGCACAGATGGTGAGCGAATACCTGGGCCAGTCGGGAATGCAGGTTACCCACCGGGGGGACGGCTCCGGTGGGCTGGCGCAACTGCAGGGCGCAGAAGGCGGCGCCCTGCCCGATCTGGTCATTCTCGACCTGATGCTGCCCGACATGGACGGGCTGGATGTGTGCCGCCGCATCCGCGCGCTGCCAGGGCCTGCCGCCCAGGTACCCGTGCTCATGCTCACCGCCAAGGGCGACCCGATGGACCGCATCATCGGCCTGGAAATCGGGGCCGACGATTATCTGCCCAAGCCCTTCGAACCACGCGAACTGCTGGCCCGCATCCGCGCCATCCTGCGCCGCCGCACCGACGGCGGGCAACCTGCCAACCCGGCGCTGCGTTTCGGCTCACTGGAAATCGACCGCGATGCACGCACCGTCACCGCAGCCGGTCAAGTGGCCGAACTGACCTCATACCAGTTCGATTTGCTGGTGGCCCTGGCCGAGCGCGCAGGACGCGTGCTCACGCGCGACCAGATCATGGAAGCCGTGCGCGGGCGCGAGCTGGAGGCATTTGACCGCTCCATCGACGTGCACATGGGTCGCATCCGAGCCGCCATCGAAATCGACCCCAAAAACCCGCGCCGCATTCTCACCGTGCGCGGTGTGGGATACGTGTTTGCCAAGCAGCAAGATTGAGTCGGAAACACCGCCCGAACGCACCCCATGGCCAATCCATTTTCCCGCCGTCTGTACCTGCGCATCTGGCTGGCCGTTGTCGGGGGCGTCGCGGTGCTTACGCTGGTGGTGGGCTGGGCCTGGCGGATGGCGGCCGAACAGAACGCGCAAAACATCTCGCCCCCCTCCCGCGAACTGGTGCTGCGCAATGCGCAGGGCGACATCGTGGTGCGCGGCCTGGCCGCCCGCCAGCCGATGGTGCCGGGCGAAGGAGTGGAGTACCTCATCGAGGCCGACTCGGGCGAATCCTTCAGCCTGCAGATGGCACCGCGCCCACCCCGCACCGATCGCCCGGGCCGCACTGGCGCCGCAGCACCACACAGTGCGGCGTTCTGGATGCGCCCCCCCTTTGGTTTCTTATGGATGCTGGCCATGGTGGGCATTGCCGTGGCCGTGGGCGTGTTCCCCATCATCCGGCGGCTGACACAGCGCCTGGTCGCACTCCAACGCAGCGTGCAGCGCTTTGGCGAAGGCGACCTCTCAGTGCGTGTCCCCACGCAGGGGCACGATGAAATCGCCGACCTAGCGCGCCAGTTCAATGCCGCCGCCGAGCGCATTGAAACCCTGGTGAAATCGCACAAATCCCTTCTGGCCAACGCATCGCACGAACTGCGCTCCCCTCTGACCCGTATCCGCATGGGACTGGAACTGATGAGCGGCCAACAACCCTCCCCTGCCTTCCGCGAGGAAATCCTGCGCAACATCGCCGAACTCGACCAGTTGGTGGACGAAATTTTGCTGGCCAGCCGCCTGGACGCCCGCGAGGCCGACGTGGGAACCATCGAAGAAGTGGACCTGGTCGGCCTGGCAGCCGAAGAATGTGCGCGCATTGACGCCGACCTGGAGGTGGATGCCAGTGCCGAGTCGCTGCAGGTGCAAGGGGTCTCCAAGCTGCTGCGGCGCGCCCTGCGCAACCTGCTCGAGAATGCCCGCCGCTACAGCCAGGGCGAGATTTCCGTACGCATTCTGCGTCAGCACGGCCAGGCCGAGGTACGCGTGTGTGACCACGGGCCGGGAGTGCCCGCTGCACAGCGCGAACGCATCTTCGAGCCTTTCTACCGCCTACCCGGCGCCAGCGAACGTTCTGGCGGCGTGGGGCTAGGACTGGCCCTGGTGCGCTCTATCGCCGCACGCCACAACGGCAATGTGCACTGTGAAGACCACGCAGGCAGCGGCGCCTGTTTTGTACTGCGCCTGCCTCTGCATCAGCAGCACCCATGAACAACCACGGTGTCCGGTGATGCCGTTCGTGGTCCCCGGCGGCAAAGACAACGCCTGCCCCCCCAAGAACGTGTTTGCGATCTCCCGGGGGTCGTAAGCGGTTGAGGCCCCATGCTTGGCGGCATACATGGTCTGATCAGCAATTCGATCATGGTGCTGGCGGGTCCTGAGGGCATCCGCGCATGCACATCCAGGCTGATAGTGCCCCGAATTGCCTGCTCCGCCCACGGCACCTCTTTTCCCCACCCGGTTCACCCGCCACCTTGGCCTCTCCACCCCGATCACACTGGCGCTCAGGGCTGTGACCTCCGGGGATGGCTTGGCAGCGACCTGCGCACAAGCCAGGCGCAGGGTCTGGTGGATGGAAACGATGGCAACCGGTCCTGGACGCAACGCGAATATCCACACGCCCTGGAGGCGATGGACACCGGGCGCATCGGCTTCAACTTCACCCCCAGTGACGCTCGGCGAAGGTGCAGCGGCGCTCGACTGGGTGCTGGACCTGCCTCCGGAACACTGTCTATGCGCCGTGATGCTGTCGTTCGGCGATGCCCGGCCGATACCGCGCGCATTGCAGCCATCGGTACTGCACTGATCGGCCAGATCCAGCGGATGAATCAGGCGGCCGAAGCCATGGAGGAAGGAACCGCTGTCATCGTGGCGCAAGGTGAATCGCCCCGGCTTATCTAGACACTTTTGAGCCGTTGGGAATGTCGCTGTTCGAACTCTACAGGTGATAGTCCTGCCGCCGATGAATGACGGC
>C687J35021_10003147_pt1 | contig 11421 bp, 18 predicted proteins | sample RifCSPhighO2_12_FD_35021 | JGI IMG/M metagenome (IMG submission 35021)
GGAAAAGTAAATGAACGGGGGTGGCACGCCGCCTGGAGTGCCGCTCATGGCGGGCATACTGGGAAATCTGACGAGTCAGCCATCGCCAAGCTGAAACGCGACAAACCAGCAGGGGTTTCCATCGAAGGTTTGGAGGACAACATGAAGAAGTGCCCGCATTGCGGCGCTGAGGGCGAGGGCGAGAAGTGCCCAGCTTGTCATAGAAGCTTGGACGCGACGGTTATCGCCCAAGAGCTTGCTCAGGCGCTGAACAAGATCACCGAAGTCGAGGCGGCGAAAGCAACTCTCGAAGCCTCGGTGGCGGAACTGAAGTCTGAGGCGGAGAAGACGAAGGTGGCGTTGGACGCCGCCAACCAGGAGAAGAAGGCAGCCGAGGAGAAGGCCGCGACACTGAAGGCTGGCGTGCGAAAGAGCGCCCTGTTGGCCTTTGTGGACGAGGCGGGTTGGGAGGCGCAGAAGGATGAAGTCTGCGACATGAGCGACAAGCAATTTGACTTCATGCTCGGGGCGCTCGACAAAGCTGCGGCCAAGCCAAAGCGCCAGGGCCCGGGGCTGGTTCTGGGGAACGACAACGGCCACAAAGATCCCCAGGCCAAAGAACCGCTGGAACTCTAAGGAGATAGGCCATGGCTGCTAAAGTTTCCCAACTGTTGCAAGGCGGACTGCGCTACGGCGTGGACCTCAAGACTAGCGCGGCGAGTATCGAGCCCGGCATGCTGGTGACGCTCGATACTTCCGGCTCGACGGTTTCGACCTCCGGCTCGACGGCGGCAACCAAGCCGTTTGGCATGGCGTTCGGCAACCGCTACAAGCCGTATGCGCCGACCACCCGCGTGTTTGACTCGGGTGAGCCGCTGACGGTCATTCAGGGCCAGGGGCAAGTTGCTCTCTCGGCCGACTTTTTTGACGAGGGGTCACTCCCGGCTGCGGACGTGGACATCTACGGCGCGGTAGGCGGGAAGTGGACGATCAGCGCCGGCATTGGCGGCACTGCTCCAAAGGTTGGTCACTCCTTGGGCACGAGGGTGAGGCACGAGCCGGTCGGCGGGGTGGGCGCAGCCCAGAACCTGGCCGTCATCTGGTTTGACTTCTCGCCCTAAAGGAGGCGGAGATGCCCAACAAGTTCGCTACTGAGATCGGTTTTGATTTTCAGGCCGACACCTTTACCTACGGCACGCACACCCTCGACGGGCGCAGGCGTGATGGGGCGAAGGCCGGCTTGGAAGCTTCCGCCTACAACCAGGCGGACGTGGACGCCTTCCTGGCCCAGTTCGCCAAGGGGTCGGCTACTTCGCGGGAAGACCACATCCTGCTGGCCCAGACCATCGTGGAGCCGATCGAGCAGGTCGTGCCCTACGTGGAGATGTACTCGCCGGTGTTCTTCATGACGCAGAACTACGGGGAGATCGAGGACAACCGCATCCCCGTCGAAGACACGGTGGCGATGGCCTGGGAGACGCACCAAGACGGCGGGATCATGTATACCCGCTCCGGCTACACCTGGACGCGGCCTGACTTCGTCACCTGGGCGACGGGCATCGAAGTGCCGTGGAAGGGCCTGGCCAAGGCGGGCTGGAACTATCTGGCTCGCCAGATGCGCCGGGCGACCGAAGCCCTGGCGCGCAAGCGCGATGAACTGGCCCGTAACGTGCTGGTGGCAGCCATCCCGGCCAGCCACGAGCACCTGATCGCCTCGGGTGGCGTGCTGACCAAGGCGGCGGTGGACACCCTGCTCAAGGCGCAGGCCGACATCGGCTTCCCGGTCAGCCGGGTGCTGGTCAATCCCGGCACGCTGATGGACATGGCCAACTTTGACTGGGGCGGCACCGGGTTCTTCATTCCGCCTTCAGAGGCTGCACAGTTGATGCGGACGCTGCACGTCATCAACTACGGTGGGGCAGAGTGGTACACCAATCCGCACTACCTGACCAACGAACTGCTCTTCGGCGGGACGCCGAACCAGATCGGCTGGCACCAGACCAAGGGCGAGGTGAACACGGCTAGCGACATCGACATCGACAACGGCGTGGACAAGCACGCCATTCGGGATGCCGAGCATGCCTGGTACGTGGGCAACGCCTACACCCTGGCCCGCATCCGCATCTCGTAGTTAGGGTAAGACCCAAAAGGAGATTAGGCTTTGGACGCAACCCTTCCGGATGTCAAGTTTCTCGTGGCTTTCAACCCCGGGCCAAAGACTCTGCATTATCAGAGTCCGAGGTCCGGGGAAATCCGGGATCTGGCGCTCTTGCCCTGGCGGTACACCCCAGTCGATCGCGCTTACCTGGAACTGAACCCCTACTTCAGGCGAGATTACCAGCAGGCCGTCTTCAAGCTAGAGGAGCGCAGCCAGCTTCCACCCAACGACGACCAGCCGATTGGGGCTAAGTGGTACGCGGTGCTGGACGACACCCAGCGGCAGATGGTGGTCTCGGTCTGCACGGAGACCTTCACCGAGCAGATCCGGAAGATCGTGAGCATTGACGATCACCTGGACGAGAACGGCCTGCCTCGGGCGGGGAGCCGGATCACGCCGAAATACCTGAGGGAAAATCACCTGCCCTTCCTCCAGGCCTGCCTGGACCTTGAGTCACGCTGGAGCAAGCGCAAGGACGTGAAGGCAGCGCTGCGGAAAGCCATTCAGCGCATTGAGAAACTGTGAGCGCACCCGTCTATGACCTGGCTGTCCAAGGCTATCGCGGGTTCTCTCGCTTTGGGACGGTTCTCTCCAAGCGGGAGATCTCCCGCGACCCTCTCTTGGGAGTCATAGACGGCGCTAACCTTGTCTTCCAGACCAACTACTTCCCTATCCTGACGACTGGCTCCCTGGCTGTTTTCGTGGGCGGCGTCTCTGTCGCCGGTTCCGCCAACTACAACAACGGCGAGGTCGTCCTGAATGACCAGCCGGCCCAGCAGCCCCGGGCGAGCTACACCTTCACCCCTTACTCTCCAAACCAGATCCTTCAGTTTCTCATCACTGGGTTTGAGGAGATGGAAGGCCGTTGGAACCGCGACTGGAAACTGGTGGACAGCTTAGGGGCAGCCGCCAACGAAGACAGCGCTACTGTGCTCGTGGCTGACTCGGACGGGGCTGACCCGAACTGCAATGGGACTCTCTTCTCGAACTCGATCTCTCAGATCGCTTTCTTTTTGGCCTGTGCGGAGTACCGCTACCAACTCTCCCAGATGGGGGACAGCGCTGACAAAGCGTATATGTGGCGCGAGACGGTGCGTGGCATGACGGTGGACAAGTCTAGGGTGCCGCAGAACCAGGATCTCCTTCTGGCCAGGCTGGAGAAGCGCCTGGCCGTGATTATGCTGGAGGCCCAGGAGCAGTTCGCGGGCGGGGCCAACTACGGCGGGTTCTACGCGCCGGCTGCGACGGCTGAATATATGGGCAACTTCGAGTGGCAAACCAGCGCTATCCTGAATGACTACCGGAGCAACCTGGGCTATCAGTTCGGTTTTCGGCAGTTTGGAGGCTGACATGGATCTTTCCAAGGTGCTTTCTGATCTAGCAACCAGTATTGGCCTACCGTTAGGCGGGCTGGTACTCCTGGTGCTGGTGGACTTTCTGACCGGCGTTTTGTCGGCCCTGCGCCGAAAAGTATTCGACTGGTCCAAGCTGGGCGATTTCTTTCCAGAGTCTGTCCTCCCCCAGATCTTAGGCTGGGTGGTGCTAACAGCTTCAGCCTATATTGCCTCGAATGCAATGAGTTTCCTGCCGCCTGAAGTATCGGAGGCTATTATGCCGGCTGTTGGCGGCATTTCCTACGTGGCTATCGTCGGCGTCCTGGGAGACAGCATCTTCTCCAACGTCAAGGAGATCAGCGGAGCGGCACCCCATGGATAAGCTCACTGAACTCCAGATTCGCCGCAAGTTCTGCCTGTTCTGCCTCCAGACTATCAGCGACGTGGACTCGGCCGACCCCCGCCGGGCAGATGCGCTCCAGGAGTACAACCGGCAACTAGCCTCCATCGACGCCAAGATCGCGGCGATAACTGGCAAGCCACCCGACACGGTGATTGGGTTGAAATCGGCCGTCTTATTTCCGAGAGCAGGAGCACTCCCATGAGCTACGATCCTCTGAAACTGTGTCAAGACCAGGGCGGCTACTTCGAGGTCGATCCGGCCGTCATGTTCCCAGCCACCTTGGCGCGCATCCAGGAAGTGCTGGCCGGCGAGACGCCAGCCGAGCTAGTGACGCCCGGCTGGACTGGCCGGCCGGCGCGCGAGCCGGTAGCCGACAAGTTCGTGCGCCAGGCTGAGGCGTTCTCCCAGGAGGCCTGGTCGTTGGAAACACCTGAGCGGGCAGCCGTGCTCGACTTTGCCGAGAGCTGGTTCAAGCGCGCGCTGGCGCTCAGGGTCGGCAAGGGTATTCGCCTGCATATCAGCCGCAACGCAGACTACAGGCGGGTTTGATGCGGACAGGCACCATAGAAGGCTTTAGCCATGTTGCAGTTGTGACAGAGGACTTGGAAGCCTTTGGGGAAGTTGTTGTGTTTCAACCAGCGGTAGACACTTTGTCCGGGAATAGCACGCCGATGGGCGCGGCCACCGCCGTCGATGTGGTCGATAGCCAGAAACTCGTACTGGGTTTCGCCGCAGCATTGGCAACGACCGCCGTAGCGCTCAAGAGTCAGCTTTCTAAGAGCTATCGCGTTGGCTTTTACCCGCTGGGCCGACAACTCTTTATGGGCCTGATACCACTTCTGCTGGCGGGCGCGTTGCTGTTCGGGATGGGCCAGGGCGTAGGCGCGGGTGCTGGCAAGTATCTCGTCTCGGTGCTTTTCATAGTAGCGGCGATTGCGCTCGGTCTCGCCAGATCGCTTGCACCCGATACACCAGGCATGCAGACCGTCCTTGCGTCCTTTGTGGTGATGGAAGTATTTGAGCGTGGCAGGAAACTTGTGTCCGCACTTGGAGCAGCGCTTCAACTTAGCCCTAGCTTTCATCATAACCACCTCCTTGGTGATAGTCTGTGCTCCCTGAATTGTAGCACAGGAAAGGAATAACTTCAATGGCAGAGGGCGATAGTCACGTAGTCAATAACTTCAAGGAGCAGCTGCTCCTCAAGACCATCGACTGCAACTCCGACACCTTTAGGATGGCGTTGTACTCGGACGCCTACGCCGCCTCCCAGCTAGACGGGGCCGATCCAGCCTATGCCACAACTAACGAGATAGTGGCCTCGGGCTACACGGCCGGCGGCGCATCTATCGGCGTGCCGGTGGTGGCCCAGGACGACACCAACGACCGGGCCTCTTGGGACGACGACGGCACGGATGTACTCTGGACCTCGCTGGCGACGGCCACTATCCTGCGCGCCATCCTGTACGACGACACGACCGCGACCAAGTGGCTGTGCATCATCTGGGAGATCGCCACCAACTCCAACGGCGGCAACTACACCCTGGCCTTCGCCAGCACGGGCATGCTTTTAATTTCCTAACAGGTGGCAGGTGCAGGTTGGGCAATGAGGTAAATCTGAAGCGCGCCAGGTAAGCGTGCATGGAGATTCCCTATGACCGTCCATCTCTACGTCCTGCCCGTGCTGCATCTGGTTGACCCGAATTACAACGTCCCCAAATACTTGCCGCATCGTCTCAACCCGGCGCTGGCCGGGCTGGAAAATGTTGCATGGGCCTGGGAGACGTACCTGCTCGAAGACATCTCCCTGCTGATTGCAGACGTGACCGATGCTCAACACACGCTGCTCTCAGGCCAGGCCGATGTAATCGCTGTGCCGCCGCTGGATAACACTATTGCTAACGCTTCGGCGCGCAACCGCGTTCGCTCGGTGCTGGAAGCCGCCAGCATTCCAGCAGGTTGGGTCAGTATCGGAATGACCTATCGCCAAGTGGTGCGCCTGGTCATCTGCATGTTCCAGTTTCACAATCGGCTGGTGGCGCGGCTGCAACGGCGGCTATTCGACGGCTCAATCAACCTGGACATGACCGTTAGCCAGATACCGGCCGACACGCGCACCTGGCTGCAAGACGTGGCGGGTGAATTTGGGCTGGACTACTCCGGCGTCACGGGCGCGACGACGCTGCGCGACTTGCTCAAGTTATTGGCTGACCAGATGAGCGAGCTGCTCGACCCGTCCATCTTCCAAATCGCCGGTGCTGGCCTGCTCTTGAACTTATAGATAAAGCTAACATGATAAAACTTACTAGAGAAGACGCCGCCGCAATTGCCTACGCAATGGGGTATCAGGTATGCCCCAAATGTGGGAGCAACCTGTTCGCGGGCTTTTGCCAAGAGCATGGACAACAGGGCATTGTGAAGGTTATCCGAGCCAATCGATTCTTGAAGATGCTTGGTATAGCCGATGACCAGGTTAATGTAGATTACCCTGCTCCATTGGGGAGCTTTTAGTACATGGCTGTTTACACCGACTCTTTCACGGGTGTCGATGGCACTGATCTGCCCGATCACGACGCTGCTTGGACAGATGCGGGCGATGCGCGACCGTTTGAAATTCAATCTAACGAAGTTACGCGGGTCACTCCCGGAGGCAACTTTTCTGCCGCCTTTTATAATCAGACGTTCAATAGCAAGCACTACGCCAAACTCAAGATTACGGCGGCGCGTTTTATCGGGCCTGGCATTCGCATGGCGACGGGCAAGAATTATTATTACTGCAATGGGGCAATCACTGGATTTGGTNTCAANACATACCCCGGTCAATATGTGGCTGGTACCGCGACTGACTGGGATGCCGGTCAAGCCCTGGTAGGCGATAATTCAGTTTTGGAGTTGAGGGTTGATGCAACAACCGAAGGCACGATTTATTATTACGATGATGGGGTTCTTGTAGCGACGTACACCGGCAAGACTGCGCTAACTGGCGGCCGTCCGGGGATTACTAGTTATGCGGTAGACGATCCCACGGGCGACGACTGGGAAGGCGGGGACGTGGCGGCGGGAGCGGCTCCCGTCTGGCCGCTGCCAGGGCTAGTCATGTCTCAAGCAGTTGGCCGGGCGGCGACTTACTAGGAGACTTGCATGGCAAACCAATACATCATCTGGAATGCGCCCATGCCGACCACGGCGGCCATCGCCAAGGTCACGACCGGCACGGCCATCAAGACCATGCTGCAACTCCTGGCAGCCGTGCCTTTCCGGGTAGTCGAGTGGGGTTGGCATGGGGATGGTTTCGCGCTGGCAGCGCCTGGCACGGTTGAACTGCTCGTGACTGGCACTGTTGGCGCGACGGTTACAGCGCACGCCGCATCCGGGATCATGCCTCATAACGATCCCAACGCGCCCGTCAACACGGCCGGCACAGGTGGCACGCCGTTCAATCTTGGCGTCACGCATACTGGGTTTACCGGAACAGCGGAAGGCACGATTACCGCAGTCGAGGTGCTCGACGCTTGGCTGGCAAGTCCGATGGGCGTCTATAGCAAGCAGTTCCCACTGGGCCGAGAGCCGAAGGTCGCGGCCGCTGACTTCTTGCGTATCCGCTGCACCTTCGCGGCGGCGATCAACGCGCTGTGCTACGTGGTCGCTGAACCGGGATAATCCGTGTCACGTTTTGGGCGTTCGTTCCCGGTCAAGGCGCATGTTGATCTGCCTCTCGGCGCATGGGTACCGACGGGTGCGCTGACAGTCAACTTAAGCGCGGCCGCGCTCGCTGCCAGCGGCCAGGCGTTTGTCGTGACTCCGGGCGCGGTCTCAAAAGCGCTTGTAGCCGCGACCCTCACGGCTGCCGGCCAGGTGATAGACCAGCAATCGGGTGCAGTCTCCAAGGCGCTTGCGGCAGCAACTCTGACAGCAGGAGGCCAGTCATTCTCAGTTGTTCCCGGAGTGGTCAGCAAGTCTCTGTTAGCGGCCTCTTTGGTAGCCCAGGGGCAGGCGTTCGTCGTCACTCCCGGTGCGGTGAGCCGGTCGTTATTGGCGGCAGCCTTGGCGGCTCAAGGCCAGGCACTCACGGTACAGGCCATCACGAACATCGCCCTGGCAGCGGCCGGCCTGGCTGCGGGCGGACAGGCGTTGACGGTTACTCCAGGGGCGGTCAGCAAGTCCCTCCTGGCAGCCGCGATTCTAGCGCAGGGTCAAACTCTGACGATTGTGCCTGGGGCGGTCAGCCGGGCACTTTCAGCAGCCGCGCTGGCCGCTCAAGGACAAGCCTTTTCAGTCTCTCCAGGAGCCGTTAGCCTGCTCCTGGACGCTGCCCTGCTGGCTGCTACTGGGCAGACTCTCACCGTCGTTGCCGGCACGCTCGTCACGCTGGATGCGGCGGCGCTCTCGGCGTTGGGACAAACACTGGCTGTTCAGCCCGGAGCAGTCAGTAAAACTCTAGTAGCTGCCTTGCTGACAGCTGGCGGGCAGGCTTTGGCAGTCCAGCCGGGGGCTGTCAGCAAGGCCCTCCTGGCAGCCAGCCTGGCGGCTGCTGGACAAACACTTAGCGTCCAGCCGGGAGCAGTCAGCCGAACGCTGTCGGCGGCAGCCCTCCTGGCAGCTGGACAGGCGCTCTCAGTCCAACCGGGAGCAGTCAGCAAGGCTTTGTCGGCCGCCTTGCTCTTAGCGGCTGGGCAGAATATCACTGTCAGTGCGCCTTTCCCAGGAGCGACCGTCACCCTGAACGTGGCGCTCCTGACAGCCGGGGGGCAGGTCTTGGATGTTCAGCCAGGCGCAGTAAGCGTAGCCCTTCTGGTTGCGGCCATCATCCTACAAGGGCAAACCCTGACAATTCTTGGGGGCACCTTTCCGGGACAGATCGTTTTGGTAGAGGCGCTGCTTTATGAGGCTGGGCTAGGCGAGGGCTTGCTCTATGAACTGGATCTTGCCGAGACACGTCTATTCGGCGCAGGATTGACCGAATGAACAACAACTATTACGAGGACAATCTTGTCCGCCTGACCGGCACCTATCGCAACCGGTTGACGGGGGTCGTGGCGGATCCCACGACCGTCACCTTCAAGGTGACAGACCCGAACAGCGCGACGACAACTTACGTTTACGGGACCGACGCTCAGTTGGTGAAAGACTCGACCGGCGTCTATCACGTGGATCTGAGCTTGGATCTGCCCGGGCTTTACTACTACCGTTTCCTGGGAACGGGCGCGGTCAAGGCTGCCGGGCAGAAGGTACTCAATGTCCTGGCAGGCGTACCAGCATGAGAATCACGCCCCGAGACCGGCTCATGTTCCGAGACACCCTGGCCGATACACGCCTTTACGGCAGGCCTGTCTATGTGATGATCCCGGTGGTGGTTATCGACAACCTGGACGCCGACACTCAGAGCGGGGTGGACGTGTCCGACGGAGATGGGACAGGCCGGTTCGTGGAATGGCGCGAGCACGCCGTCCTGGCGAACGTAAGGAACGTGGACCAGAGCCTGATCACTTTCGGGAAAGTTCCCCCGGGCGTAGAAGTCGGGGATGTGTTCTTGTCGGTCTCGGTAGGAGACCGGGAGTTGATGGTCGAAGCGAGGGATAATGAGCACGCCTATATTGACATCGACGGGGATCGCTGGCGGATTACCGACCTCTCCGGTGCTGGTCTCGGACAAATCGAAGAATGGATTGCCACCCTTGAACGGTTCAGTCCCCTCTTCGTCGCCCCCGGGCATTAGCATCGAGATGCTGGAGCAGGCGCGCCAGCAGTTAGCCCAGGCGATTGGGACGGCCATGAAGCGGACGCTGGTGACGAATGACATGCACGGCAACGCTGCCGTAAGAGAGGCCGTGCTGGCGAACATGAACGACCTGAACCGGTTCTCAGAGAGGCTGTTTACAGGACTCTTGCTCAAATGCCAGGACACGACGCCCTCCGTGCCCATCTCGTCCGCCAGCGCGTGATGCTCCGCAGCGGGCGTTGGATCGAAGAACTCGGTGCTGACCTGAGCGAGAGCTTCAAGGATCACGCGCCGGTTGCCTCTGGGAGGCTGGTGAACGTTGTCTCGAAACTGACGAGGGTTCGGGAAACAGCCCAGGGCCTTGAGATCGGGATGGGAGACAAGGAGCTTGTGGGCCGGGATACCAGCGCTCCGCGAGGCACGATCAAGGCCTTTCTGCGGGATCACGCGGAGGAGATCCGCCAGTACCGGGCAGAATACATGCGGCAATGGCGCAAGGACAACCCCAAGGGGCGTTATAAGTGGTCCGGCTATGCCAGGCTGAAGAGCTTGCATAGCGTCTCCAGGGGTCCCTCCCTGGAAGGCAACAAGGCCTGGTGGAGCTTGCCTCGCCCAGCCAAGAAACTGCTCCAGCAACTCCGCGAGGGCGGACAGTATGGTGGAGAGACGGCGGCGGGAGTTGGCAAAGCTCCCTACTTTTACGTTCAGGAGGCAGGCCTGCCAGCCTGGAAGAGGTCGGCGGATGAGGCGGGCATCCCGGACAGGGTCCATTACTTTATGCGCGACACCCTGAACGTCTGGCGGCAGAAGAAACGGTTCGTTGTCCAGAAGTTTGTTGCGGCGATGAAGAGGGCCTAGTGGGCTGGGACCGAGACATCCAGCGCTCCCTGATGTACCACGTGCGCGGGCTCTTTTTAGCCCCGCCGAGTGGGTCTGGCCTGACCGCCTACACCGTCTACAACGAGACGGACCTGAGGGACAAGGCGCTCTCTATTTTCAGACCGTGCGTGTTTCTGACGAGCGACTACGTTAGGCCCGCGCCGCCCAAGCTGCCGTTGATCGTGGTGGAGTGCGAGCCGCACCTGTTGCCCTTTGAGTTGGGGAATACCGAGGGCACGCTGACCAACTGCGGGGTGAACGTTTTTGGGAGGATGAAGGCCGAAAGGGATGATTTGGCGGGGATGATCGCCCGGAACCTGAAACCCGGGATTGCGATTTATGGTTATACTACCAGCGGGTCGTCGCTCGTGGAGTACGCGGTCGTTGGAGANGTGATCGACATCGAACAGGTGGATCTCAGGCGGGATGCCTTGAGACAGGAAAGNAGCCTAGACCTGTGGGCAACTGTCTCGTTCTCACTGCAAACTAAGCAGTAGGAGGCTCTCATGGCATCACCGGCGCAACCTGGGTCTTACGGACACCGCCAGCAACTCTGGCTGCTCAACACGACTTCCGGCTCTCAGATCGTTGTCGATCGGGTGCAGTCAGTCGAGCCCAGCTTCAACATCCCCTCCGTGGACTACTACGAGTTAGGGCGGAAGGGAAAGATCGGCATCACGCAGAACCCGCCCGAATACCGCATTGCCGTCGAGCAGAACATGGTCAACTCCCTGGAGTTGGAGTANGTCCTGAGCGGCAAGGGCATCGCNCCGGCNGGCGCTCAGACGTACACCATGGGCGACATCCTGACCTACGCCGGCAACCTGACGGCCTACGTCCTNGGCCGAAACAACGACGACACGCTCATGGACGAGCAGGAGTACACCGGGTGCTCAGTGGCCGAGCTTCAGTACCGCTTCAACATCCAGGGCGCTCTGATGCTGGGCCTGAC